>Ga0233439_10000998_pt1 | contig 38088 bp, 38 predicted proteins | sample SI_123_September_6_FD_182713 | JGI IMG/M metagenome (GOLD analysis project Ga0233439, IMG submission 182713) | Seawater microbial communities from Saanich Inlet, British Columbia, Canada - SI_123_September2016_100_MG | ecosystem: Environmental > Aquatic > Marine > Inlet | place: Canada: British... | reverse complement strand
GTTTACACACAGGGCCAACAGGCACTACTGCTACAAAGATCATGATCTAATAACCTATATTTTTTAACCCGAGTGGTACACTTTTACTCCGCCACACTGGTACGAATTTACTCTGCCCTTGACAATCATGCAAAAAGAGCCTGTTGGACTTGCATTGAAATGCAAGAAAGACTTAGTCAACTAAGAAAAGAATATAAGCAACAAGGAAAACCAGAATTGGTTATGCGGGTAGGAATAAACACAGGGGAAATGGTGGTTGGTAATATGGGGTCTAGCACACGCATGAATTATGGGATGAACGGAGATTCCGTAAACTTGGCCGCCAGACTGGAAGGTGCAAACAAACAATACGGAACTTGTTCGCTCATTAGCGAGTCGACCTATCAACAAGCCAAAGATTTTATTGAAGTGAGGGAACTAGATACCCTTCGAGTTGTTGGGCGTGCTACTCCCATAAAAATTTATGAGCTTTTAGGAAAGAAAGGCAGTATTGATTCCCCAACAACTCTATCTGACTATTTTGAAGGGCTGAAAAACTATAAAGCGCAGAAATGGCAGGACGCTATTGAAAATTTTCAAAATGCCTTAAAAGCCGATCCAAATGATGGCCCTTCAATTACTTATTTAGAACGTTGCAAGATATTTATTGAATCCCCACCCGAAGAGGATTGGGATGGGGTTTTCAACTTAACTAAAAAATAGCTCGAGTAATTCACAGAACAACACGCAAAAATATTATTCGCTTATGAAGTTTCGGGCGATTCTGCATCCAGAGTACGGTTGTATTCATGAAGGATGGCATCCTGTGTTTTTTGATCTGCCGATTTATATATACGAATGGTCTCAAAATGTTGGCCCTGCTGAACTCGCAACAATTTAAGCCGCATGAGTTCAAGGATAGCCAGAAAGGTTACTATAATTTCCTGTTTGCTATTTAGCACAGTGAAAAATGATTCGAAAGTCACGCTATCTGATGAATTCAAGATATCCAAAATATATTGCATTCGATCGGTGACCGACATTTCGGTAATTTCGATTTCATAATCTTTCTCAAACGTTTTCGTATCTAAAATCTTCTGATAGGCTTTGAAAAGGTCAAAGACTGTAGCATCAACCAACTCGAGCTGTTCCGAGCTTTCTTCAATTTCAATTTCACCTCCCCGCGAAAAAACCTGCTGACGATCATGCTCTTTCATTCGCAGTTCAAAAGCTGCATCGCGATAACGTTGATATTCACGAAGGCGACGCATCAACTCTGCACGAGGGTCTTCCCCTCCTCCCAAATCCGTTTCTTCATCTGTTTCGGGGGCCGGCAATAATATTTTTGACTTGATGCGCGTTAATTCAGCCGCCATAACCAGATATTCCCCTACCAACTCCAAATTCATCTCCTGCATCAGTTCAAGGTACTGCAGGTACTGCTTGGTAATTTCTGCAATGGGGATATCGTAGATATCCATCTTTTGTTCTTTTAATAGGTGCAGTAAAAGATCCAAAGGACCTTCAAAGATTTTAAGTTTGCATTTATAAGTCATTTAAATAACCAAAAGATTTTAAATATCGCGACATTATAGGATGGTTTGTTTTCGAAAACACTTAAATTTAGAAAAACGTTTTTAAGAAATTTTATTTAATATCGCCCCATCTGGATTGCAACAAAGATAAAGCCACTATAGGTGCCGTTTCCGCACGAAATATTCTCGGACCTAATCCTAAAGTCTGAAAACCGTAACTGCGGGCGGTTTCCACTTCTTGCACTGTAAAACCACCTTCGGGACCAATTAAGACACTCGCCGAGCAAGGAGGTGTGCTTGGATTGATATCCCCCAAACCTTTTCTATCTTCCAGTTCCCAAAAAATTAACTTCAAATCTGATTCACTTGATTGCTGACAAAATGAATCTAGTTTCATTATGTTTTCTGAAATTTTTGGTATACAACTTCGACCACATTGTTTAGAACTTTCTTCTGCAATCCTTTTCCAGCGGATGATTTTTTTATCACCATCGGTTTTTGTCACCGTGCGCTCGGTTATTAAGGGAGTGATTGAATGGACACCCAACTCCACCGACTTCCTTAAAACCGTATCAAACTTATTCCCTTTGATTAGCGATTGCCCAAGATTAATTTTTAATGGCGATTCGTTATCAACTTTTTCTGAGGATATAATTTCACCTTTTATGGAATTGTTTTTCACTTCCACAAGTTGCACTAAATAGAGAGAACCTTCCCCATCAAGTACCTGAATTTTATCACCCACTTGCAACCTGAGAACGGTACGGATATGACTGGCATCTGAGCCGTGTAAAATCACCGAGTCACTTAAAATATTTTCTTTATTCGCAAAAAAACGATGCATTTATATTGTTGGTGAGCTAATCCGCAAAAGGTCATCTAGTGAGTGCAATTCATAATCCGGCGCAGCATCCGAAGGAATATTTTTATGTTCTCTGTTTACCCAGGCACTTTTCATCCCCACATCCTTTGCACCTACTACATCTAAAGCGAAATTATCTCCTACAAAAAGGATTTCGGCGGGTTCCAAACTTAGACTTTCAATTGCTAAATTAAAAATTGAAGGGTGGGGTTTTCGATAGGGTGTATTTGAAGAGTATATTGCAAATTCAAAGAAAGGTTTTAATCCCGAAGCCTCCATTTCATTTTCTTTCATGAAGCCTGGGTTTGTGGTGTTGGAAACCACCCCCATCCGCACGCCCTTATCCTTAAAAAATTTCAGCACAGACACTACTTCTGGATAAAGTTTTCTTTCGGAATAAACTTCCAGATAATATATTTCTAAAAGTTTTTTTAAAGTGGTTTCTCCATTAAGCGGGATTTTAAACTGATCGATTAATTTTTGTAGAACAACTTCAAAACGGGCTTCTTGGTTAGTATTTCGTGACATTTCGATCATCGGACGAAATATTTTTCTCGAGTTATCTAAAAACACCTCGAAATCAGGTAAGGAAATACTTTTACTCCTTAAAAAGGAAAACACTTTTTGAAGTGGTTTTCGATCATCTTCTTTGCCTAGATCGACCAGGGTATAAGCCCAGTCAAAGCCAATTGCTTTAAAAGGGAAATTCATTTCTCACCTGTGTTGTTGTAAAAATAGAGGTAGGGTTTGGGGGTTGCATGCGACGGGTAAGAAGACTATAAACATAAATAAATCAATTAGGAATCTCCCTAATCTGCAAATTTTTCCTTGATTTGCTTCGGGTGTTTAAAAAAAATATCCACGAATGCCAAACTTGCCTTGACCTATTAATCTTGGCACCCAATAATACTAACATAATCAGTGAATAAGCAGAAACGAAAGGCCGCCTGACATAGCCCATGATCCCTGATAATGTAAAAATGATTCCAAAGAGCATTCGTTCCAATCAGGAACTGATCCAAGAAGCTTTGGATTTGGGTTGTACGAAAGCTAAAGTGGTGTTGACTCAAACCATTTCCATGGCCCATTGGGTTAAGTTGCATTGCCAGTTTGGATGTTCAGAATATGGCAAACTCTTGACCTGCCCACCTTGCACACCTGAATCAGAAGAAATGGCTGAAATCATAAATGAATATGAAAAAGCCCTTCTTATAAACGCCGGTCATGATACCAATGTGCAAGAAATTGTGGTTCAACTGGAAAACAGCTTCAAGCAAAAAGGATATTTTAAAGCTTTTGCTCTTGGAGCCAAGCCTTGTGACTTATGCGCCCCTTGTACCATTTCTACCTCCTGCCAATACCCCGAAAAAGCACGCCCCACTCTTCAAGCCTGCGGCATTGATGTAAAATCTACAGTGGATAAAAATGGTTGGGCGGATCTGGCTCAACAGGAACCGTGTTCCAATTCCCACACAATTGGTATGGTTCTACTAAGTTGAACTAAACCTTCCACTAAAACAATTATCCTCCATTACCTTGGAGATAACCCTAACTATAAGTCATTGCATTCACGGCCATTAAACATTCATTTACAAGCAATGAAAATATTGGTATAGTTATAAATCAATCATAAACGTTCGGGGGCTTATAGGATGAATTCCATAGCAACTCAGATGACGACTCCGGTAATTAGCATTTATTCCGAAGCAACTGCAAAAGAAGCGGCCCAACTTATGAAAGAAAAAGGGATCGGCTCCCTTTTGATAAAAGGATATGAGGGCTATGTCGGGATCGTGGCAGAAAGGGATCTGGTTTACAAAGTCGTTGGGGAAGGATTGGACCCAAGCACTACCCCCCTATCCGCAATAATGACAGAATCCATTTTATCGATAGAGAAAACGGCCTCAAATTCTGATGCGGGTGAACTTATGATGGCATACAAAATCAATCATCTTGCCGTGACAGAGAAGAGTGAAATTGTAGGGATTTTATCGATCAAGGATTTAGTACAAAAAAAACAAAACGCTTAAAAAGAACTTCTTCATTTCTGGCTTGGCCATGTCTGCGCTGTTCCCCTACCCACCACTTCGTTCAATTCTTGCAGATCCACCCCATTAATTCCCAAAAAATATAGAATTAATTTTAAATCATGGAGGTTGATACTGGCCTTGGCCTGCCGCTGAACGATAGGTTTAGCATTAAATGCAATTCCCAGCCCTGCTCTTGCCAGCATTTTAATATCATTGGCTCCATCCCCAACAGCAACCACTTGCCGAAGGGAAAACCCTTCCTTTTCAGCCAGAGAGACCAAAGCATTCTCTTTTGCCTGGGCATCAATGATTTCGCCTTCCAACTCTCCTGTGACAAAACCGTTTTCAATTTTTAGTTGATTGGCAATGCCATAATCCAATTCATAACGACTGCAGAGTTTCTGTATAAAAAAGTCGAACCCACCGCTGACCAAAGCTATTTTGTACCCCAAATGTTTTAAAATGCGCACCAGATTTTCAGCACCGGAAGTGAGCGGAAGATTATCAGAAAGCTCTTCCAAAACTTTTACAGGCAGTCCCTTAAGAAATCCAACGCGCTCACGCAGCGCAGATTTAAAATCCATTTCACCACTCATCGCCTTACGAGTGATGCTAGCCATTTTCTCTCCTTGCCCTGCGAGTTTCCCCAGTTCATCTATCACCTCGCATTGTAAAAAAGTCATATCCGCGTCAAATACGATCAACCGTTTGTTGCGTCGAAAATAGGTTTCTTCCTGCACTGCTATATCGACCCGATAGTTTTCTTTAAATCGAACCAAAGCATTTAAAACATCTTCGGCTGAATGAGCTTTACGAGTTCCAATTACAAATTCGAGGACGTGGATGTCTCCAGAATCAAGTTGCTCGATCCTGAGAATATTAATATCCAGATCCGAAAAGGTTTTGGTGATTTCTAAGAATCCCGATGAAGGAAAGGTTTCACAAAGAAGAGTAACAACCGAACGGTGAGGATAAGGAGACTGAGATTCTAGTTTCCAAGGGTAGATTGCAACCTTAAATCCTCTTTGCTCGGCATATCCCGATAGTGCAACCCTTAAGGGTGGGATCAGATTTTCATCATCTTCATCGAGCAAAATCGAAAGGTTAAGCATTCCGTTAAAAACAAATTGCTTAATATCAACAACATTCCAGCCTACCTCTACTATAAATGCAAGAGTCTCAGCAAGAATTCCCGGACGGTCGTGAGCCGAAATCTGGATATGTAATGAGGATCGAGCCATACGTCAATCTTGCGGTTTGTACCGCCACCCTTCCCTTTTTTTACAAGTCCAGCCATCATTGATCTGAAACGTGGAAAGACTATCAAGCGTTTCCGAATTAAATAATGCAATCACACCGCCACCATCAATCAGATTATCTTTTAAATGTAGCCGTTTTAGTTTTCCAAGAAATTTTGCTTTAGCCAGGACCATTAGGCCCTGATCACTGATACCATTTTTGTTTAGATTCAGGTATTGAACATTTTCAAGCATAGAACAATCTACCAGATCTTGAAGTCCCTCATCTCCCAAATTATTGTCATCCAGATCCAGCCAACTGACTTCTTTCATTCTGGGTGACCCCCAAAGCAACCTGGCTTCTTCGGGAGTGAGCCCTTTGCCACTCAGCATCAATTGATTGCCTCGCAGGCGGCCTTCAAAAATCATATCCACGTTTTTAAATCTTGTTTCTTGCGACATACTAATCCCTTATATTTTTACTTCCTCTAATTGAGTGCGGCAGAATTCTATAACATGAATTGCAGTTGATCGGCAAGCGAGTCATTCATTTTTATCTTGCCCTTTATCATCAACATATTTTCTATTTTTTAAAGCTTTTGGCAGGTAATCCTGCTCAACGAAATTGCCCGGATAATTATGAGGGTATTTATAATCCACACCATAGCCATATTCCTTCTTAGCATCCTTGTAATGTGTATCTTTGAGGTGATCGGGAACAGGATAAGAACGTCCTTTTTTCTGGATATCTCCTAACGCCTCATCAATTGCACAAATGGCCGTATTATCTTTAGGAGCTTTCGCAATATAAATGACCGCCTGAGCCAAAGGAATACGCGCTTCCGGAAGGCCCAACCTGTCAATGCATTCAGTAGCTGCCAAGGCCAACAACAAAGCCTGTGGATCAGCATTACCAACGTCCTCTGCTGCAGTCACCAACAAGCGACGAGAAATAAAACGAGGGTCTTCTCCCCCCGCTATCATTTTTGCAAGCCAGTAAATGGCTGCATCAGGGTCAGACCCTCTCATACTTTTTTGGAATGCAGAAGCATGATCATAATGCTCTGTACCCTTTTTATCGTAAAGGGTGGCTGTCTGCTGAATAATTCCTTCAACCCGAGCCAACGAAATAGAGGATTCTTTTTTGGACAGCGCTACTTCATGCGTAGCTTCAAGAACATTCAAAGCGCGGCGTGCGTCACCATTAGCATGACTTACTATTAACTCCTGAGCCTCTTCTTGAAGAGTGATATCAGATTCGCCTAATCCGTTTTCTTTATCATTTAACGCACTAAAAATGATTTTTCGAATCGATCCTCTATCCAAAGTTTCCAAGCGGAATATTTGGCAACGCGACCGCAACGCAGGTATCACTTCAAAGGAAGGGTTTTCAGTAGTGCTGCCAATCAATCTTATGGTTCCGTTTTCAACAAAAGGCAATACCGCATCCTGCTGAGCTTTGTTAAACCGATGAATTTCATCGAGAAATAAAATGGTCCTGCTACCTTTTAGTTTCCAGCTTTCGGTGGCCGACTGAACTACCTTTCGAATATCTGCAACACCCGCATTCACTGCACTGATTTCATGGAAATCACTTTTAGTGAGATTTGCAGCAATCCTTGCCAATGTTGTTTTGCCCGAACCGGGGGGTCCCCAAAGTATAAAAGAAAGCCCCGACTCGGTCTCAACAAGCTCTCTTAACGGCAGCCCTGCCCCAATCAAATGCTCCTGCCCAAAATATTTTCCCAGAGTATCTGGCCGCATTCTGGCCGCAAGCGGGGGTGGAGGTGGGCTGCTGGTCAAATTTGTATATTCAGGAAAAAGTTCCATTTTTTATATGGGTAAAAATACTAGCAAAGCTTAACAGTACAAGTTCTGCTTGATGGTTATTGACCCCGGCGTTTTGCCGGAATTATATATCTCTCTTATTCAAAGACCGGATGCCCGAACTTAGTGGAAAAAAGGTAGTGACCCCCGTCAATATTAGAATCAAAGTATAACAAATGGGGACGTCTATTCCTCCAATCGATTTAAAAAGAAACCTTTCATTCAAATGCACATAAACCGGCCTCGCTCCCAGCATTAATATTAACCCGATAAAGCTCAAAGCAAGAGTCATATAAACCACCCCACCTGCATTTGATGATATTTCAGATATATTTTCATAATCAAACTTTGGATAAAGACATCCCAACCCCAGCCCTAAACCGGTTAGCCCCAAAGTAAGAAGGAATACACCAATAATAGAAACGTTCATTACATACGTATCCACTTCTAATAAACGATTCGATACGACTACCAGCAATTCTGCAATAACCAGCAAAGGAGGAAAAAACATCCAGAACTTGCCAGCAATAAATCCGCGCATGGTAACAGGCTTCGTATATATCACCCAGAAACTTTTCCCTTCAATACTTGGAGAAGAAAAAACAAATCTGGATATCAGAGCAGCCATGACAAACCCCACCAACCCAACATTAAGAACGGACACCACATCGCGCAACACCCGATTTTCTAATGGCAGATGCATGATATTAAAAATATAGACACACACCAAAGCGCATAATATGAAAAGTTGCGACCATTGTTCTGGATCACGAATAAAAATTTTAAAATCCTTAGCTAAAAGAGCTTTCCATTTTTGCGAAAAGGGCAGCCACCCGAATGAAAGCTTTCTTCTTGCCTCTTTAGCTTTTCTTCCCAAGGGAGCGCTACGCACCTCTTGCACTAAACACCAACTGGAAAAATAAATACGCGAGCTGACATTGATAAACAGAAAGAACAATATCAACGCCGTGGACCAAATTAGCCAGGGAACCTCCCTGTTACCAGCAACCCAACCGGTTATAGACTGAGTGACCCAGCTACTCGGCAAAAAAGCATAATCAGGCGCCTTCAATGTTTCTACAAATGCAATGATCATTTCATCGGATACATCCTGACCAAAAAATTTATCCTGTGACAAAAATCTTAAATACACAATCGTTCCAACCAAGAACAGCAAACCCAGAAGTGATAAAACCTGATGGATTTTATGTGTAGGAAAATATTTCATCAAACACATAATCCCCAATACTCCAATCAAACAGGGAATGACTATAAAGGGAAGCATATTCAAAATAAAATAGGCGTAAAAGCTCCATGTGACCTGAAAAAAATTTCCATACGCAGCAAACATAGGGAAAGAAAAAAGCAGCACCATCCAGGAACTGTGGATTAGACATTGGCCAAAGCGGACTGTGACCAGAGATTTTGTGGGAACAGGCATGGAATGAAGCAAATCCAGATCGCGCGACAAATAAAAAATAGAGAGCGAAACAATAAGGCTTGAAAACATAACCATGAAAAACAAGGTGATAAAAACCAGATTGATGAGTTGAACTATTAGCTCCTCACCCACCTTAAAGGGAAGATCATCCAAGTAGCGAATGATTCTAAAGAAAAACCAATAATCTCCCCATACGAAAAGACCCGCTAAAAAAATGGCTCCGATCCATCGCCAACGCTTTTTTCCATCTAGGCTTCCATTTTTTATAGCTGCCCAGCGAAATTTCAACAAAAGTAGAATTTGCTCAAAGTTCATCTAAAAATTTCCCTCTTGCACATATTCTGAATCCACTCCAAGACGACATAGTCCATCCAACGGCGATCCCCATGAGGGGTTCGTTGCTGGGAAATATATCCCATATGCCCACCGCCTTTAGGTTGATAGATATCTACATTACAGGACTGATTTCTAAAAACTTCTGGCGGCACAAAAGGATCATCCTGCGCACATAGAATTGAGGTAGGGGTCGCGATGTTCTTCAGGTAGTTTTTTCCACTACATTGGTCGTAATAATCATCCACATCTTTATACCCTCCTACAGGGGCCGTGTAACTCACATCAAAATTCCAAATCGTGCTCAGGTTCCCGCGAGGATCGGACGCATCCGGGAAATTCTTAATTAATGCACGCGCTTGATTGCCAATCAGTTTCATATAATAGCGATTGAATAACCAACAAGAACGATGTGTGGAAAGGGTATGACTGGCAACACGCAAATCTATGGGTGGGTTCACCGCCAATGCCCCTAACAATCCATCTGGAATTGATCGACCCTCCCCCAAATACTTGATCAGGATATTACCGCTCAAAGAAAAGCCCACAACCAAAAGCTGCAAATGCTTTTTTAAGATATAATCCACCATCAGGCTCAAATCCTCACTCGACCCACCATTCCACAGACTCGAGCTAAGCCCTATTCCCGCACCGCTGCCACGATGATTTATCATGAATACCCCGTATCCCAGGGCCCCCAGTTTTGCGGCAATTCTTTTTATATAACCCGACCCGGAACACCCCCCCATTCCATGCGCCAACAAGACCACGGGTTTTTCCTTATCTCTGGCTTCAATTTCAAAAATAATGGATTTGGCATCTACACCCAAATCGAGGGTATGGGGGATCAACTCTGGGAAAGCCTCTGGTTTCCCAGGGAACTGCGACCCCAATATGGTCTGAGAAACGCCCCCCTTTATAGCCGGGTGAGGGGAAAACGAGTTCACTAACTGTTCAATCTTCAAATACATCTCCCTTGAAATATGAGAATCATGAGGAGTAAATGGATGGAATTTTTTATATGCTCAAGGTATCTATAAAACGGTTTAAATAAAAAATTTTCCGATCAGGCACGCACTGGTTGACACTTTAACAAGGTATTGATACATTGCAAAATCCAACTTTCAAAGACATTCAACCAGACCTAAACTCATTTAATCGATAATTATCTTATGCGCTATATATCATCAATTTTATTGTTTCTTTTCCTGCTTATTTGTTCGGCTGAGGCCTCTACACCTTCGGTTAAGGCCGATCTCCACTACCAGAAAGCAGTCAAACTCAGCCAACAACGACTTTGGAAAGATGCTGTCTCCGAATTCATAAAAGCTGCCAAACTTTTGCCCAAAAAAGGTTTGGTCCATGCAAATCTCGGGGTCGCTTTAAGCCAGACAGGAATGTTCAAAGAAGCCTTGTTTTCTTTCGATAAGGCATTACAGCTGGGTTATGACTCTTCCGGCCTCCGTTATAACCGAGGGGTTTCTTTTGCCCGGTTGGATCTAGTCGACGAGGCCATAACAGAATTGGAAAAAGCATTGAGCCTTGACCGAAGAATGGTTAGAGCTGAATATGATCTTGGAATTTTGTACAACCGTCGAGGCGATAGAAAAAAGGCTCTGGAAAAAGTAGAAACTCTGTATAAAAGAAACAATAAGCTGGCTAAAAAGCTATTCGACCAAATTGCTCCTGATTATAAAGTCATTACAGTTGACAATGGAGGCAAACTAAAAGGCCGTGTCACCCTTGCAGGCCCTATCCCCAAAGCACGCTCTTTTCATCTCGTGCACGCCCCAAATATTGAATTTTGTGCACGTATCTCAGACGGGAGAGGCCATCGACTATTGTTCGATTTTACCGTTTCGCAAAATCGTGGTTTAAAAGACACTATCGTTTCCCTGACGAATATTAAAAAGGGAAAACCTTTCCCACAAAAAATGCAAACCTTCAACATTGATCGTTGTCGAGCCAACAACTACATCATTGGAATTAAGAACAGCGAGAACATTCTCATTGAAAACACAGACCCCATTCAACATGAGATCGCAACCTATGAGGTTCGCAACATTTACTCCGACCAAACCTCTAACCGACCCGTTATACCAAAGTCAAGTCAGGTCAGAGCAGCGTTCGTTCGGGCAGACGCAGATGAGTTCACTATCAAATGCAATCTTCACCCCTTCCTGCAAACTCATGGCTATCTTGTAGAAAACCCTTATTATGCGGTAACCGATGCGAATGGTAATTTTTCCATTGAGAATATTCCTCCGGGAACATATGAGGTAGTGGCCTGGCATACTTATATACCGGAACAAAAAGGAACGATCACCATTAAAGAATCAGGTGAAGTGACAATGGATTTTGAATTCAACGGTAAGGATGAAAGAAGAAAACTTTACCATGATGATATTGAAGGCTATAGATTCAATACCTGGTTTGACAGTAAAGAGAAGTTCTATGGTGGCCCGAGAATTGATGACCCTGTGGAGGAATTACAGGCCTTTTGCGACAAAGACCATATTTGCGCAGGAAAATAGGATAGTCATTGCTAGCCAAGAGTACTTTTCACAACAACCGCATTTAGTTTATGCTCCTGTCTAGCTTGGTCTGCAGCTTTCCTCGCCAAATCTTCATCACTAAAACGTCCTAAAAAAACCCGGAACCATTTCCCCCCATGATTGGGTAATTCGGTTTCCATAAGAAAAGCATCAAAGCCTTTCTTTTGTAATTTAATTTTCAAAGCACCTGCCATTTTTTCATTTCTAAAAGAGCTAACCTGAACAGCAAACCAAGACGGCGTGGGAATTTTGGGTTTCTTTTCCTCCTTGGCCACTTTTGCTACCTTTGCCTCAGGCTTAACGGATTTCACGGGTTTCTTCGAGCGGATTTTAGTCGGAGAAGGTGAAATGGTAGAGGCTGGCAAAGAAACAGGAAGGATTTCACCATGCAACCCAACATATTTGGTCATGGTTTTATCTTCCAATGTTTCAAAGAAAGTAAACTTGCTTGAAACTGGCTTTAGGGCATCGGCCTTATTGATGAGAGTTTTGGGTTTGATCACACTTATTTTTTTAACCACAAAAGGCTTCCCTCGATCCCAGGAAAACCACGGTACCAAACCATCCTTAAAATAAATCAAGGATGAAATAACCAAAACAATAATCGTAAGATTGATAAGTCGCATATTATATGATTGGTTCAGGCTTACATCTTTTCAGGCACCGAAATCCCCATCAAGTCAAATCCATTTTTAATAGTTATTCTTAATCCGTCCAGCAAATACAGGCGGGCCAACGTCAGAGGAACATCATCGGATATTACTCTGTGGCGGCTGTAGTAGCCATGAAAGCGTGATACCAGATCCAGTAAGTAATGCGAAATCCGGTGTACTTCCAAAGCCACAGCACTTTTTTCAACGATCTCTGGAAACACCAAAATAGCTTTTATGATCGAGAGTTCTTCTTCCTCTACCAGTGGAGAAAGATCGATGCTATCATTTTTAGGATAGCTGATTCCCTTTTCCTCTGAGCCTCTAAAGATACTGCAAATTCTCGCATGCGCATATTGGATATAGAAAACTGGGTTCTCCGGTGTCTCCTGTTTGGCCAATTCAAGATCAAAGTCTAAATGTGCATCTGAGCTTCGCATGAGAAAGTAATAACGGGCGGCATCAACACCAACCTCACCCACCACATCCGACAAAGTTTCAAATTCCCCAGAGCGAGTAGACATTGATACTTTTTCACCGCCTCGCAACAAACTTACAAATTGAATCAACAAAATTTGGAAAATATTTTTATCATACCCCATGGCCTGAAGCACAGCTTCCATACGTGGTACATAGCCGTGGTGATCTGCACCCATCAAATTGATTATTTTTTTATATCCGCGTTTAATTTTATTTTGGTGGTAAGCAATGTCCGAACAAAAATAAGTCTTTTCTCCGGTTTGTTTGACAATCACACGATCTTTATCATCGTCAAAAGCAGAGGACTTCAACCACACAGCCCCATCCTTATCATAAACATGACCCTTGTCTCGTAACCACTCAATAGCACCCTCTACCGAGTTATCTTTGTATAAAGATTGTTCGCTAAACCAATTGTCAAATGTCACACGAAAATCGGTCAGATCTTTTTTTATCCCTTCTAAAATATTATTCTTGGCAAGCTCTTTGAAGTATGGGACACACTCCTCCTCCGGCTTATCAAAGTATTCCTTACCCACCTGATCAATAGCCTGCTGGGCAATATCTTTTACGTATCCGCCGCGATAATGGTCATCGGGAAATACTATATCTTTATCCAATAATTCCAAATAACGCAACCAAGTCGAACGCCCCAGAATATTCATCTGGTTTCCCACATCATTGACGTAGTATTCAGTGCTTAGATCGTAACCGGCCTTCTTAAGTATTCGAGCCAACGCATCGCCAACAGCTGCTCCTCTACCATGACCAATATGCAAAGGACCGGTAGGGTTGGCACTGACAAACTCAATTAAAATTTTAATGCCCTGCCCTACATTAGACTTTCCAAAATCGTTTCGCTGCTGAACCGCATCCCTCAACCTCTCAATAAAAAAGTTGGACGACATTTTCAGGTTGAGAAATCCAGGCCCGGCAATTTCCACGGAATCCAATCCATTTACACCGCTTCCAATATAACGGCTAATAATTTCTGCAATTACTTTTGGGTTTTTACGTTCACTTCGCGCCAGGGTCATAGCGACATTAGTTGCGAAATCACCCATTTTTTCATCCCTGGGTTTTTCCACAATCACATCAGGGGCCTGAGCGAGTTCCAACTCACCAGCCTCTTTCGCCTTATTCAAGGCGCACTCAACTATTTCTTTTATGGCTCTTTTCATGCAAGTGCTCGCAATATTTTAAGGGTATTTAGATTTTGGGTGGGATTCGTATTTATAGGAATGCAAAAAAAGAATAAAATTTTTATCAACCCTTTGAGTTCCTAATCGCTTCAATTTCTTTTTCCATATCTTCATCAAGGGCTTTTTTCTCTTCCCTAAATTGAGCTTCCAGTATCTGCCTGGCACCCTCAATTTCTTCAGGAGGAACACGATCTGAAAGTTTTCGAATTTTATCCTGTGTCGTCACATCTCGATCAGCAATTTGCGCTACATAATCTTTTCTGATTTCAGCAATTTGCTCTTTTTGCTTTTTAGTGAGCTTTTTCTTGGTCTTAAGCTCTGGAACAAGATCATCCGATCTCTCCAGACTCAATTCCCATGAACTTTTTAAACCCGACATTCAACCACCTCCAATTAAACATAACTAATTAATTATAAAGGAATTGCGGGCAGGACTCAATAAAATTGAGTCTAAAACTTAGTAGGAAAAAGAGGTAATGAGGAGTCACTCTCCCGAATGGGAAAGGTGAACATCAAGGATTTTAAAACGGTGAGACTGAAAGATTTGATTGTCCTGCTTCAATGTCTGATCAATTCGGTGAACCAGCCAAATGTCCTTAATTTTTTTATACCGGTAGAGAGATATCTCCTGGTACCTCAATCCACCCATCTTAAAACTGGAATGACTTTCCGCGATGACCCATTTATCACCGCGCTTTTCATAACGGAAGGTTCCATTGATCTTGCGAGGGGAGGTGTGCTGCGTAATCCGTATTTTTTCTATTTTCAAATTCTTCCTATCAACCAGCAGGCTATAACTTTCTACATTTTCTGCGGATGAATCCGACTGATAAAATAAACGAAGTTTGTCCCCGATTACCTTTTTCATTTGCCCGCGGTAGCCTGAAAACTTTTGTCTTAAAGTTAGAGGAACGATTAACTCTCCATAATTACTTATCTGGTTTTCCAGTTCAAATTTGCGAGATATTGAATATTGATCCGAATTCCCCACTAACTCAAACTTACGGCTTTCACTGCTCTCTACCCTTTGCCAGATAAATTTAAAATCGGGATTACGCAGAAATTTACCAGATCCAGAAGCCACGTCTAACTGCTCCCATTGGACTCGGGCGGATACTTTTACCAGCTCACTGTTTTGAGGATAATAATAAAATTCATCCAGGAGAAACAGAATCTTATCGGCTTCAGTTTGAGCCCAAGCCTTATTGAATGTGGTTCCAATGAGGCAGAGTATAAGGAGGAGCGAAAACCTGATAAAAGGCATGAACGATCAGTTTTGTGGAAGGCTGCTGTCAATTCGCATAGAAAGCTTTTCAGTACCCAATTCTGCAAGCGAGCCAGCGCCTTTAAGGGAAAGAAGCGCGTTTTGAGAAGCCGAGCTATCCCAACTCCGGGCTCCAGATACATATCCCCTAATCTTTCCCTCGCCATCTACCAAATAACTCGTGGGCAAACCCATCACATAATATTTTTTTCTTACAATTTGGCCTGGGTCACGCAGGATATAAAAGCTCAAATTATTCTTATCCGCATATTCGCTGATCCGCTCTTCGTTCCATCGATCAATAGAGATAGCTATGATTTCAACACCCTGCTCCTTTAGATTTCCATAAAGATTTTGCATGGAGGCCATCTCTTCGAGACAAGCAGCGCACCAGGTGGCCCAAAAGTTTATCAACACAACTTTTCCTTTAAAATCAGATAGTTGAGTTGTACCTCCTCGAATATTCTTAAGCTCAAAATCAGGCGCAGGTTTAGATGTTTTGGGTGCAACGATGCCCATTTTTTCAAACAGCAGCGGGTTGGCTGCCCCCTGAACGGGAAGCAAAAACAGACAAAAAGCCAGAGCCAAAACTTCAAATTTCATTAGGATTTTCATAGTGAATTCCTCATCTTGCGTTTCTATGCAAAAAATCTTTGATCAACTTTTTTTCATCCGCGGGAAAAGGGATGTTTTTCTGATCCATAAAACCCTCCATCATAACCAGAAGGTGGTCCCATTGTTCCGCAGTATGACGTTTCGGACCCGGCAACCCGTGGCACTTTGTGCATTTTTTCGAATACAACTTGGCACCCGGGCTTTCCGGTTCCGGTAATGTTTGGGCCATCGAGCAACCCGGTACAACGTACAAACATGTTATTAAAACTAAGCCTGCTTTAAATCTCGTCATATCGACTAGAAGCCCAGTTCTTTAGGCGCGCTAAAGCCTTTATAACGGCGACTTTTCTTAGTCGGCACTTCTACGTAATAGGACAATCGAAGCATCCAGTCATCGCGCAGTTGCGGTCCGTTCAAATCCTGATGGATTGGCACAGTCGCAGTCAGCTCCAAAATATGCAATGGGATAGGCTGAAACTGAGCACCGACACTAATTGCCATTTTATGCCCACCATAATTATGCGGATCAAACAAAGGAGTGCCAAAAGCACCTGAAGGTGTTCCTCCTGCATGCCCCTGACCCAATACACGCTGCTTATAAGGCTCACGGTTGAACCTGCCTTCATACCAACCATTCAACTGTGTATGAAGCACCACTTTGTCATGCACTTGACGCATGGCATAAAAGTCATAACGAAATTCCTGACCGCGATGGTAACCTTGGTTATTGTTATAAACATGGGCTTCCAGTTGCGTGTTGAATCCCCACCACCAGGGATCGCGTGACCCCTGATAAGTGAGACCAATAATTGGATCAATAGTACCGCTGCCCAATTGCATTTTAAAAGGCAAGATCGTGCCATTCTGCCCGGCAACTGTGTTATTGGTGAATTTTTTATCGATGGCTCCGGTGGGAATAGAAAGTCCAAACAACACAGACATTTGTTTGGTAGGAACAAGATTATCATCCTTATAAAATCTATACTTACCTAAAACCGTCGTATCTCCCATCCCAGTCGACCTCATAGTGAAGTCATTCCCGTTAGCAGCCCTTACTTTCATCTGCATATTGTTTTCCTGATAATTGGTCATCGCCATCACAGCAAAATCATCAGTGAAAGAATAGGCACCGCCTATCATCGTCATATACATTTGCATGGACTCTGGCGCGGCTAGAAACACTGAACCGTTGGGAACCCCAATTAACGAGGGGGTATCAATGTCAGTAGTACCATCTCGCAGGGGCCTCATCTCCATGAACATCTGGCTGATCTTGAAGCGATATTCATGAGTTTCAGGGATTCCTCCCCCCATAAGATTAAGAGGCATGTTGCCGCCGCAATGAGCACAGCAAAGCCCCACATAAGCCTGGGCAGCAGTAACCCATAACATAACCATCAAACTAGAAAATAAAGCAATGATTCCCGTTTTCTTCTTAAACATTTTTACCCCTACAAATTGAATTAATAAAATAGCTGAATACTTTGAGGGCGACTGGAATTAAAAGGAGCTCACGCTGCGGTTAAGCAGGAAACAAAACAACCTTTATTAAACCAATCAAAAATGACTAAGAAAGTTGAGGGGGGTACTCGATAGAAATGGAGAGCAAACGAATTTTATCGTTCGTCAGGGGAATTGTGAATTCAGAACTTAGATGATGAAAAAACTCGATGTTGCTAGCAAATTGGGGCAAATCGCTTCCAAAACTGGCTCCGCCAGAACCCACTGGAGAGGAACCACAATCCACTCGCAACTCAGCAGATTTATTATTTTTGGAATGATTACCCTTGTGCGGGCAAGCTTGTTTTTTTTGGTGTAGATGCGCGTTCAACAAACAATGCAACGGTTTATCGGAACTCACTTTATCGAAGGGTGAAACGACATCTGTAGAGTGATGATGAGAACTATGACCCGGGCTCGCCTGTGCAAATGTAGCAAGGAAAAGTACCACGCTCAAAATCAGCATTCCCTGCAAAGCAAAATTTTTAATAAATCGCTGCATATAGCACCCAAATCGTTGAACTCATTTGTCTCTAAATATACACTTTTAAAACCATTTATCAACTAGTATTTCAATAAGATAGCTAAGAATATTCCTATAGAACATAGTAAAGTCTCTATCTTTTTATCCGCCTATTAACCATCTATAAATAACATTAATAAATATAATCTAAATATATGATTTTAAATATTTTTAACAACATATAGAATATAGAATTTTCTTTAATTGTTTGCTTTGACTTTGCCATTTGTTATCCTCTCCTGAATATGCAAACACCGGATCGCAACAGCCTTTTAAGAGAGTTAAAAAACCAGTTACTTTTTTTAAAAGATGCGGGCTATTCTGAAATTCCCTGTGAGACAGAACTGTTTGCCAAAGTGGCTTCTTTTGAATCCCCCCAACCTTCATCAGCAAAAATCATGACGAAAAGTAAAAAGGCAAACCAACTGACTCAGGTCCGCGAAGAACTGGGAGACTGCACCCGCTGCAAATTGTCCCAAGGAAGAAAAAACATTGTTTTTGGCTCAGGGAATCCTCAAGCTGATCTGGTTTTTGTAGGTGAAGGACCGGGCGCTGATGAGGACGAACAAGGGTTCCCCTTTGTTGGCCGAGCCGGGAAAAAGCTTACGGAAATAATTGAGAAGGGAATGAATCTGGACCGTGAGAAAGACACCTATATCTGCAATATTGTCAAATGCCGTCCACCGGGCAACCGAGACCCAGAAAAAGAAGAAATCGAAGCCTGCAACCCATTTCTCATTCAACAACTAAAAGCGATACAGCCTAAAGTGGTGGTTGCCTTAGGAAAACCCGCCGCGTCAACCTTGTTGGGAAGAAGCGTGCCGATCACCAAAGAGCGTGGAACCTGGCATGATTATGAAGGATTCAAACTGATGCTCACCTTGCACCCTGCATATCTCCTGCGTGCATACACTATCGAAAACCGCAAAGCTGTTCATGACGACATGAAAAAAGTCTTAAAAGCCCTGGGTCGATGAGTTCTACACAGGAGAAAATCACTCGCCTTAAAGAAAACATGGCGAAAGTTATTTTCGGCAAAGACGACATCATCGAATATGCCATTATCTCTATTTTGGCAAGAGGTCACTTGCTCATTGAAGATGTTCCAGGTGTTGGAAAAAGCTCGCTGGCACATTCCCTTGCCAGTTCACTTCATCTCGACTTCAAGCGTATCCAGTTTACAAGTGATCTTTTACCCACCGATATAACCGGTGTTTCCATTTATGACCAAGTAGAGAAAAAATTTCATTTTCAGAAAGGCCCGTTGTTCACCAATATTGTTTTGGCCGATGAAATTAATCGTTCTACACCACGCACCCAAAGCGCATTACTCGAAGCCATGAATGAGAGGCAAGTTTCAGCAGACAATGTGACTTATAATCTGGAACAACCTTTCATGGTTATTGCTACACAAAATCAAGTCGAAAGCCAGGGCGCCTGCCCTCTTCCCGAATCCCAGTTGGATCGCTTCATGCTTTACGTTTCTATGGGCTACCCCTCTATTGAAGACGAACGGCGGCTTTTAAGCACAGCCCGCCCTGACCCTGCCAATATAAATGCTGTTTTAGGAAAAGAAGATGTTTTGGAGCTTCAAGATGAGGTTGATAGTGTCACCATTGAACCTATCTTAACGGATTATATTTTAAATATTATCACTGCAACCCGTGACGATTCTCATCTGGCAATTGGAGTGAGTCCGCGAGGGGGGTTAATATTCCAACAAGCCATTCGTGCTCGCGCACTGGTTCATGGCAGAAACTATTGCACGCCCGATGATGTAAAAAATCTCGCCATCCCTGTTTTGTGTCACCGAGTCATACCCCAATCTAACAGCAATTCACAAAGAAGGATTTTTGCGGATACGGCTACCATCATCGATAATATTCTTGAGCAATTAGAAGTACCGGTTTGAGGGAGCCATGGCCTTCGCCAAAACAAACAAAAATTCCATATTCTCGCTTTCCCTACAAAACCGAACCTTAGAGCTGACCCGTGAAGGATTAGGCTTCATCGTTATTTTATTCGGCGTCGGGCTTGGCGCAATCAACACCGGCAACAACCTTCTTTATCTGATTCTTGCGATGTGCTGTAGCTTCATCGCGGTTTCTGGAGTGCTTTCCGAATTAAGCTTTAAAAAACTATCTGCAAGCTGCAAAGCCCCTCCCAATTTATATTGCAACGAACCTGGAACACTATTATTAGAAATAAGAAATAATAAAAAGTGGGCGCCCTCCTTTTCCCTGCGGATTTTATTCCCAAATGATTCTGGCTGTTCGCTTGAACAATCTCCTTATTTCTTTTTTATACCTCCAAAATCTACTGAACAAAAAGCTGTTCTTTTTACTGGAAAGAAAAGGGGGCGATTAAAAATTAATACCTGTCATTTGACAACCAGCTTTCCTTTTGGCTTTTATTACAAAACCAAGATCATCCCTATAGATATTGATATGGTTATTTTCCCTGCGCTTCATCAGGTACAGCTACCACCTAAAAATGAAACTGACAAAGAAGGAGAGGAAGCTTTACATTCAAGAGGGGAGGAGATTTACGCCATTCGGGAATTTCGCCCCGGCGATTCTTTAAATTCTATTCATTGGAAATCTTCCGCAAAAACTGGAGAGCTTCGGACAAAAGAATTTCACAGGCCGCAAGATCAAAGTTACACGGTTTTTTTAAACGTTTTAGAACCCGGAACACAAAATATTGTAAAGAAAAATATCCTTGAAGAAAGAATCAGCAAAACAGCATCACTTATTTTTCACCTTATAAAAAGAGGCAATAAAGTTAGCCTAAAGACTGAAGCGAACCATACAGCATTTGACAATTCTGAATCACATCTAACAAACTTAATGCACACTCTGGCTTTGATCGGTTTGGAAAGGGATTCTTAAAAGTTCAGGGGAGTATTTGGAGGATAAAACGGGGGGGGGAGAAGCTCAGGCTGCCAAGCTTTGAAGATGCTTCACTTCTTTTCCAACAGAATCTTTCAAAACAGATCTGAACTCCTTTTTGGCTCTCCCCCGGCTGTAAGCCTTCTTATTGTCTTGTGTCTTCACGTGGTAACGCTTGCTTTGCAATTGTTTTACTACCGTGTCGATGGGTTTTTTGATAATTTTCACAACCTACCTCCTTTTCATTCATTAATTAAAAGCTTGTATCGAACTTCTGAGTTTAAAACTTAAGGAGAGGCTTGTCAAACTTCAGGACTCATAGGAGGAAGAGCCCTGTACAACTCGTTTTTTTTATTTCACCAACTGGAGTTCGAACCAACTTGAAATAGATTTTTTAGTTTCTGTCTCGCCCTGGTAGCCGTCCCACACATTAAAAGCAATGGGTATAGGCTTTCCTTCTTCAAATTGAATATCAATTTTTTCGTGGATGACGTTACGTTTACGTTTCACTATTAACGAATACCTACCGTATTCATACATCGATTGAACTTTAACTACCTGACTCAAGTCGTCTTGAAGCGACCATTTTTTTAACCCTATAGCATTCCATTCAAGAATTTTATTATCTGAGGAAGTCCATTTCCATAAGTTTACAGGGTGCTTAGGGCCGCCATTAAGGAAAAAAGGTTTTTGTGCAGCCAGGTTAACAGGAAATTGAATTGCAAAAGCATCTGGAAATTCTGGAATCACAGGGTCTAGAGGTTCTTCCTCCTTCATCCCCTTTAAATGTTCAGGAAGTGGGGGAACAGGTGATGACGTAACATTTTTATGCTCTCTAAGAGCCGGGTCGTATGAGGGATCATCCCAGTGAATTTTAAAGGCAATTTCCTTATCGTTATAGGCGGCACGCACCGTTAAATTTTTTACTGTTGGAAAATAAGATTTTGGTTTTTGCAAAATCTGCCCCCCCAGGGGAATATTAAATGAGTCTGTTTTCTTCCAGAAAGGCGCACTGAAGTCTTCCGACAAATCTCCATCAACTTTCTTTGCCTTAATTACCGGCTTCACCTTAGGGGGTCTGGGAGAACCCAGAGTACAAACGAAATCTACAATGTCCCAAATTTCCTGATCTTTAAATATCCTTGGAGAAAATTTGGGCATTGCTGTTGTGGAAAGCCCGGTTCGCAAGGTCAAAAAGATATCATCTCGTGTAGCTCCTCTACGAAAACTCCATGGTTCGCTTAGGTTCCTTGGCCAAATTGCGTTTGATGAATAATCCACGATGCGAGCTGTCGTAACACCATCCCCCCTACCTTTTACTCCATGGCATCCTGAACAATTTATCATAAAAGATTTTTTGCCTCGCTTTACTCCATCTAAAGAAAATGCAGGGGATTTTGGGACCGCTACAATTTTGTGTTTTTTACCTCGCTTCTCGAATTTTTCAAATTTTTTCGATAAAGTTTTAATATAAAGAACCAGACTCTTTCTATCGCTTTTAGATAAATGCTTCCAACCTGGCATTGTGGTGCCCTGCATCCCATGAGTGATAGTCTCAAATATATCTTTGTCCGTTGGTATCTTCCCAAATGATGTTGACCGGATTTTAATATGTCCTTTGGTCAGGTTTCGGGGTTGCGGCAGGGAATATTCTGCAGAAGGCCCATCGCCTTTTCCTTTGTCACCATGGCAAAAGGCACATTTTTTTATATAGATTTTTTCACCCTGCTCTAAAGAGGGCTTTTGATTTTTCGGCTTAGGCTGTCTTCGTTCTTTTATAGTTTCGTTTATGTAGATTATAGCTTTCCACACTTCCTCCTGACTTAGAGCATCCTCCCACGCTGGCATTGCTGAATCCCACGGAGAAAATTTTTCAGGGAGCCCCTTCCCGCCTTTCATAATTCTCCAGAAAGCGTAAGCAGGGGTTTTTGATACAACAGAGTTTTCTTTGGTGAAATCTGCCGGAGCTGGAATGAAACTCTTACCAAAAATTCCTTTTCCATCCAACAAGTCTCCATGGCAGAGAAAGCAATTTTCAATATAAATTTCGCCGCCCTCTTTCACAGTTTCTGAATTGGAAGGAAGCGGGTTTTTTAGGTTTTTTAGGGAAATATCTTTGCCTGCCACTGTGATTGAGGCAGGAGTATCTTTAGATGTGGGTGCTGTGAAACCAAAAAGGGTGGATGGCGCAGCCACCAGGAAAAGGGTCACAAACAAAAACAAACGAAGGGTGTCTAGAGATTTGGGCTGATCCGTCAAGTTACCGTCCCAGTTCTTTGCCTTTAGCGGTTCCCGGTATTACAGCGTCTTTCTTAATTCGTCCTGATTTTATGGTTTCGTAGAAAGGTCGTTCAACCTTGTCTGCATCGAATAGAAGGTTCAGGTCAATAGTTTCTCCGGCGGCGATTTTGATTTTCTGGGTATGTATTTTCATTAAGTAGTGCCAACCCGTTAAATTATATTCCCCTGGAGGGATGTTATCTATTTTGAAATTCCCATCAATTTTTGTTTGAGCGTAATATGGGTTTTGCACTCGGAAACCCCAGGTTTGCATGAACTCATGCATACCGCAGATCATTTGCATTATTCTGTAGTGCTTCTTAAATTCAACCTTACCGTCAGAAACTTCTTCTGCCGGAATTGGAATATTCAAAAGAATTTTTCCTCTTTCCTTTTGGTAGACTTGACTGTTGTGCATGACCGCATCAACGTTATCAACTTTAAAAGACTCGCCTTGTCGAATTGGGTTCACATCGGGGAAAAATTTACAATTTTCCGACAAAATATTAATGGGCTCTTTATTAAAAGGTTTACCAGCATCAACATGATCCAATGTGATTATTACATCTTTCAATCCGCCATCAGGGGAGACTTTAAAATCGTCTAGAACCCGGTTCATTTCATCGTCAGTATCAACCTCTGCACACATATCTATGTTTGGAAATAGAATGAGATGGTAAATTCGAGGAAACGGCATACTACCCACTAGTTTGGCTTGCCCTTTTATGGTTCCCCCATTAGTGACTTCCATTTCCTGATAAGCCCAGCCAGGACTACTAAATGTAATGGATGAAATAGAAATTACTAATGCGACGATGAATAGAGTTTTTTTCATTCTTTGAGCCTCAATTGTTAACAGCGTTGGGGTTTGTTTTGCCAAACCGAGCTTAATAACTTCAAACATTTTCTATTAAACTAACTTACCATAAAATTATATATCGGAGATGCCTCTTATGCATTATAACCCACTGTAAAAAAACCATTTGCACCTTAATTCACAAAAATGGCTTTTACCGATAAACTTTAAATCACCCCGCTGAAACCACAGCCAAAATTCTTGCTAAAACCCATTAGTTAAAAGGCTTACTTCTTTTTTTATTATAATTTCAGTGCCAAGTCAAGGGTGAGTTTGGAATCCATCTTAAGGACAATTTTAGCTCATTGGATACAATTTCAACTTTAATTGGGTGAAAAATTATACGATCTATTTCAAAAAGGTTTCAAAATGAAATTACTTTAAATATTCTACCCCATGATCTAAAATATACCTCTGGGCATAGAGTGCCTGAAGTTAGACCTTTTTGATGGAGCAAATATTCCCTTAATAGGAAAGTCTTTTATGCGTAAAATATTACCTATAATCATAATTCTGATGTTAATAGCTGAATTCGCCTTTGCGGGGGCTCCCGGTCCCGGCGATAAGGCCCCGGATTTTTCGCTGAAAACCTTGGATGGCAAAAAGGTTTCACTCTCCGATATGAAGGGCAAGATAGTTCTAATTGGAATGTTTCACATCTGCGTTCCGTGTATGAATCAAGCAATGGAGTTTAATAAGGTTCGTGACCAATTTGATGAGAATCAGGTAGCTATATTAGGAATAAATACCAATGGTGATTCCAGGGAGGCCGTGGCCGATTACCTTTCTAAGTTTCCTGAGAAGGTCCGTTTTCCTTATTTAATGGACCCTGTGAAATCTTTTTATCAGGTATATTTGCAAAGAGAAATGCCCACCGTCTTGGTTATAGATAAAGAGGGCATCCTGAATGCCAGGGCTCCTGGTGTAAGCGCGGACCAGTTGGTCCCTTACCTGAAAAAGATGCTTTAGTTGGGGAATCTCGTAAATGCATCCGAGGAAACAGGATCAAGCATTCTTTCCCTCCATGAATTTGCAGGACTGGCTCAAATAATACTAATGCCTTATAATGAATTACGGTGCCTTTCTTCCACCGTTTTATTGGGGTTTCCATGACTCCCGTTCTTGACCAACCAAAACAATATAAAGCATGCCTTTTAGGGGTTCTCCTATCTATATGCTTCTGTTTTACAGGGACCGGGTATACCGCCGACCCCTCAACCAACAGCGCATGGGTAGTACAACTGGGTTCCTTCAAAGAACAGGAAAACGCCCAAAACTTTATTAGTAAGATTAAAAAGAAAGGCTACACGCCATTCATTGAGGTAAATGAGGATTCAAGCTGGTACAAAATTCGGGTTGGACCTTATCCATCAAAAGATGAAGCGGACCAGGTGGTGTTGGATTTAAAAAAGGCGCAAGATATCACGGCTATTGTCTTGGTTTCAGAAGGCGGCCCTCCCGATTTAGAAGAACCGATAGATTCTGTAGATATCGTAGTGTCCCAGTTTTTGATCTGGCTTAATGCCTGGAAAGCCCAACAGATTACTTCCTACCTATCCTTTTACTCAAAGGACTTTGAAGACCCCAAGAGGTCTCGTGAAAACTGGGAAGCACAGCGTCGAAAGTTGTTAAGCAAAAGTTCCATCATTTCGATAGAAGTCAGCGACATTCAAATTGTACGCGAAGACGATGCAGTGGAAATGTCATTTACTCAGGATTATAAATCAGATCGAACTTCTGATGTCGGCAAGAAGATCCTAATCTGGAAGAACGAAGGAGATCAATGGAAGATTGTAAAAGAGTCTTGGGAATCTTCTTAGATGAATGATCAGTTTTTCCGCTTAACTTTAGTCATATATAAGATGTCAGGCGGAGGGGCGCAAAGAGTCCTTTCGATCATAGCAAATTATTTCGCCGAAAAAGGTTGGGCCATTACCCTGATGACTTTTGATGATGGTAGCCAGCCTTCTTTTTACCAGCTTCATCCTTCGATTAAATGCCGTACCCTTTCCATAATGAGAAATCAGCAAGGACTATTAAAAACTCTTTGCATGCATTTATTGCGTCCTTTCATTTTGCGAAGTGCAATCCGGAAAAGCAAACCAGATGTTGTCATTGCGTTTATTGATTTAAGCAATATCCTCACCTTGGTATCCACATTCGGTCTAAAAATACCTGTCATCGTTTCGGAAAGAGTAAACCCGGCATATCACTCTATAGGTATTTTCTGGTCCACATTAAGGTTAATGGTTTACCGGTGGGCATCTTGCCTGGTGGTTCAAACTCAAGATGCCATGTCGTGGTTTTCGCCATCCATTCAAAAAATCTCACGCATAATCTCTAACCCCATAATTGCGGTTCCCATAGTTGAGAAAAAGGACAAGTCTAGTGGGGAAAACAAGGTTATTATGGCAATGGGCCGACTCGTTGAACAAAAAGGATTTGATTTGCTCCTTAAAGCTTTTTCCCGAATAGAAAATCAATTCCCAAATTGCCAGCTACACATTTGGGGTCAGGGAGAAGAAAAAGAAAACTTACTAAAGATCCGCGATGAACTGGGACTTAAAGAACGCGTTTGCTTCAAGGGAATGAGTCAGGATCATAATTATACTATGGGGCAAGCAGATATTTTTGTGCTGTCATCTCGATATGAAGGTTTTCCAAACGTTCTAGGTGAAGCCATGGCTTGTGGTCTTCCTGTGATTAGCTTCAACTGCCCCAGTGGTCCGAGTGAAATGATTATTCACGAAAAAAATGGGTTGCTGATCTCTAGTATAGATGAAGAACATCTCGCAAAAGGCCTTCATCGTTTGATGGAAGACGAGTTATGGGCTAACCAATTAGGAAATGAAGCACAAAAAATTACTGAAACTTATTCGCTGGAAAAAGTAATGGGCCAGTGGGAAAAACTTATTTTAGAAATAATTGGAAATGAACGGAAAAACTAGTAACCCCGATGTTCGATTTGGCTTTGGAGAAAACTGGAATAGGTTTTTATCGGTTTTAGATGATTCGAGTATTTTTGAAGCAGAAGAATCTCTAAAGGAATCATTAAAAGTTTCTTCTCTAAAGGGAAAAAGTTTTCTTGATGCAGGTTCGGGAAGCGGACTTTTTTCTTTAGCCGCTTATAGATTGGGTGCCGATCGGGTTTTTTCTTTTGACTACGATCCTCAAAGTGTAGCTTGCACACAGGAGTTAAAAAAACGATATTTTCCAAATGCAGATAATTGGAAAATTGAACAAGGAAGCCTTCTGGATAAAGAATTTCTCGATCAACTTCCCTTTTTCGATGTGACTTATTCCTGGGGAGTACTCCACCATACAGGGGATATGTGGAAGGCGATGGAAAATCTTGTTTCTAAAATTGAGGAAAAAGGTTTTCTATACATTTCTATTTACAATGATCAGGGACGCGCCAGTCGTGTATGGAAAAAGATTAAGCGTTTATATAATATTTGTCCTGTGCCTTTACGATTTTTAATACTTGTTCCCTGCACCATCAAACTTTGGGGGCCATTAACTATCTGGGATTTTTGCAAGGGAACACCCTTTAAAAGATGGCGAGAGTACGGAAAGAAACGTCGTGGAATGTCGGCGTGGCACGATGTAGTCGATTGGGTGGGAGGCTATCCCTTTGAAGTAGCTAAACCAGAAGAAGTTTTTAATTTTTTCCACAAACGGGGTTTCAATCTAACGCAAATGATAACCATGTCGGGTGGGCATGGTTGTAACCAATTTGTTTTCACAAAGAAATAAAACCGTCTCCATAATTGTATTAATCTTCTAATTACCAAAGGACTCTCTCCTCATGTGTGGTCTAGCCGGTTTTTTTTCATCTGAATCCTTCAACTTTGACCCACATGATACCTTGTTGAAAATGGGGAATGCTCTGGAGCACAGAGGTCCCGATGATTCAGGGATTTGGTTTGATTCAGAAAATGGAATCGGCCTTGCGCATCAACGCTTGTCGATTATTGACCTGTCCAAAGAAGGACATCAACCCATGTCCTCTGCAAATGGAAGGTTTGTAATTTCCTATAATGGAGAAATCTATAATTTTCCTGAAATAAAAACCGAATTGCTAAAACTTGGTTTTAATTCTTGGAGAGGCCGTTCAGACACTGAGATAATCCTTGCCGCGATAGAACACTGGGGATTACGGGATGCCTTGACCCGCTTCCGAGGCATGTTTGCTTTTGCGCTTTGGGATAAACAAGAAAAGACGCTCCACCTTGTTAGAGATCGAATGGGAATCAAGCCACTCTATTATGGATGGGCAGGGTCAACCCTGATTTTCGGTTCTGAATTAAAGGCCTTCAAAGCTCACCCTAAATTTAATCGGGAAATTGACAGAGAAGCGGTCGCCCTACTCCTGCGCTTTGGATATATTCCCGCTCCGCATTCGATTTATTGCAACGTGTCTAAATTGCCTCCTGGTAAAATTCTTACCCTGGCCGCTAAGAGTAAAGAGGTTCATGAATATTGGTCTTTAGGTGAAATAGCTGAGCGAGGAGTGCAAAATTCTTTCTCGGGGTCCACAGGTGATGCTGTTGCCCAACTTGAAACAATTTTAAATGAAGCAGTAAGACTTCGCATGGTTTCTGATGTATCGATTGGAGCCTTCCTTTCTGGTGGTATAGACTCCTCAGTTATTGCAGCATTAATGCAAAAAAATAGCGATAAACCGGTCAAAACATTTTCTATCGGATTTCAAGAAAGTGATTTCGATGAAGCTCCTTTTGCGAAAAAAGTAGCTAGTCATCTCGGCACAGACCACACAGAACTCTATGTCACATCCCAGGACGCGCTATCGGTTGTTCATGATCTGCCAACAATTTTTGACGAACCGTTTGCAGACCCATCACAAATACCCACATTCTTACTCTCTAAACTTACAAGAGAAAAAGTTACAGTCAGCCTTTCTGGTGATGGAGGTGATGAACTATTTTGTGGCTACAACCGTTATTTCGTTTGGAAAAACATCTGGAATAAAATTCGAAGGCTCCCATACCCCATTCGAAAATCAATTTCTGAGATTATTCCTCTGATTCCAGGTTTTGCTCTGGATGCGGCAGCAAGCTTAATTGGAAAAAATAATAACCCTGGTAGTAGGGAGAAGTTTATACGACTTGCCAGCTGCCTGAAAAGCTACGGCCCCGAAGGTCTTTACCTTCAGGGTATTTCCCATTGGATGGGACCGGAATCCATTGTGGAGAATTGCAAGGAGCCAGAAACACTACTTACAGATTTTTCCCGCTGGGGAAATTTCAAGAATCCAGAATCAAAAATGATGTTTGTTGATAGCCTCACTTATCTGCCAGATGATATTTTAACCAAGGTAGATCGATCCAGCATGAGTGTGGGGTTGGAAGCCAGGGTCCCATTGCTGGATCACAAACTTGTTGAGTTTGCCTGGAGCCTTCCTTTTAATATGAAAAGCTTTGAAAACCAATCCAAGTGGCTTTTGAAGCAACTGCTTTACAAATATGTTCCAAATAATCTAGTAGACCGCCCTAAAACAGGTTTTGGTGTTCCAATTCACTCTTGGCTAAGAGGACCTTTAAGAGACTGGGCAGAAGAGTTGTTAAATGAGTCTGCTATGCGGAAAGAGGGTTTTATGAATGCTTCTGTTATATCCCGAAAATGGAAAGAGCATTTATCCGGAAAATGGAATTGGCAATACCTTCTGTGGAATGCCCTGACCTTTCAGTCTTGGCTCCGAAGACAATAACAGCCAATTACTTAAGAAACCAAAGCTTTTGCCAACTATGAAAAATCTAATCAAATGGTTTGGAGTGGACCGTGGAATAACCTACGCTGTTTCATCAAAAGTATGGTCGTTATTTGCTGGCCCTATAACCCTATTTCTGATTTCCTTTTACCTGTCCCCGGAAGTTCAAGGATTTTATTATACTTTCCTAAGTTTACTTGCCCTTCAATCTTTTGTTGAGCTGGGTTTTTATATTGTTGTGACTCAGTTCGCAAGTCATGAATGGGCTCAACTTCGACTAGATGAAGAGGGCAAAATAGTTGGAGACCCCAATTCTCTCTCTCGCTTGATAAGTTTAGGTCGCCTTATTTTTAAATGGTATCTAGTAGTATCCCTCATTTTTATCATTGCAATAGGTTCGGGTGGCTACCTTTTTTTATCGCAACAACCACTACCTGGTATAAATTGGGAGGTGCCTTGGTTGGTATTGGTAGTCATTGCCGGGTTTCAATTGTGGGTGATGCCATTTTTATCTCTTCTTGAGGGCTGCAATCAGGTCGAGTCGGTTTACCGTTTTCGATTTATTCAAACAGTTGTAGGTTCTCTCTCCGCTTGGTTGGTGATGTCTTTAGGCGGAGAATTATGGATGGCGTCAGCATCTTCAGCCGCAGTTTTGCTAACCTCTTTATATCTTGTATTAATTAGATACCAGAATTTTTTCCGTCCCTTCTTCAGTCAGAAAATTTCTTCAGTAATACACTGGAAAAATGAGATGTGGCCCATGCAGTGGCGATTAGGAGTAGCGGGTTTGCTCAACTATTTTATCTACTCTATTTACACTCCTGTCCTATTTCATTTCCACGGACCCGTTTCGGCAGGAAAAATGGGAATGACCTGGACTATAGTGATGACGCTTTCAAGTTTGGCAATGGCATGGATTTCAACAAAAGTCCCCAGATTCGGCATATTAATTGTAGAGAAAAACTATGCTGAGCTAGACAAATTGTTTTTTCGGTCGTCCATTGCTTCTTTACTTGTCATCTGTTCTGGAGCAATTGCATTCTGGGTTTTTATTTATGGATTGAATATTTATAAAATTTCCCTGGCTGAACGATTACTGGCCCCTTTCCCTACATTCATTTTTTTAGTAGGAATATGTTTAAGTCAAATTTCCCAATGCCAGACGGCTTACCTGAGGGCTCATAAAAGAGAACCCTTTTTTGTGTTAAATATTATATATAGCTTAGTAAATGGTGCCTTGGTCTGGTTTCTGGCAGAAAAATACGATTCACTTGGCGCAGCTATTGGATATTTGGCCAGTCAGGTTTTTCTATTCCTTCCTATTGGAACAATTATATGGATTAAATGCCGTTCGAAATGGCACAAATTGAATACTTAAAATTATGAAATTTGGTGTTTTTGGTTTACTTACTTTCATTTCATATTTATCAGCTTCCTCAGCTTTTGCTTTTGATTCAAGTTTAGAAGGTCGGGTCAAATTGGGAAGCTCTTATATTTTTGATTCACCCAATGGCTTTGAAGATTTTGATAGTGAAGCAGAATTGCGCCTGGGAATATTGGGCAACGCCTGGGAAAATGATGTTTGGCGTTTGGATTACGAATTATCCGCCGATGCGAAACAAGCAGATGGCCCAAGCGTTGAGTCGAGACTTCGCGAAGAAACAGATATAGATTTCTTTCGCGCATGGCTTCGTCTGGATAATGGCGATTTTAAAATTCGAGGAGGTCGCCAAAAAATTCTTTTTGGTTCAGGAACTATTTATAGACCCCTTGGATTATTTGACACACGAGATGTTACTGGCGTTGTCCCAGAAACAAGAGGGATAGATGGTTTTCGTTCCACATGGTTTCTTTCTCCCTCTTCTTTTCTTGAGGGCTGGCTGGTTCCCGCCAAAAAGGATGGCTCCATAATCACAGGCCTGCGTGGCGAATCACTAATTGGTGATATTGAGGTTGGAATAGTGGCGCAATATCACCCCCGATCTGACCTAAAAGATTTAGCAGATTTTGATCAGGAAATGGTTCAGCTTGGTTATCACCTTAAAGGTGAAAATGAAATCGGCTTCTGGAATGAAAGTCGGTTGGATATAGAGATGCAATCGCCTATTCGTTTTGATACTGTTTTCGGGGCAGACTACACCTTTGACTTGGGAGAAGGCCTGCATTTTCTAATGGAATATTTTCTTACCACACGTCAAAAGAATTTCACTCTTACGGATACCAAGGGACAAAGAACCATTCAACAAATAGGCTTTGCAATGGATCAACCGGTGGGCATAGATATTCAATGGCAAATTTATGGACTTTACGATTTACGTGATAAAAGTTTTCAACTGGTTCCCCAAATTGAATATTCGGTTACAGAGACTTTGTTTCTTTATCTGCATGGAAGAGCAGGCGGGAACATCAAGGAAGGAGAAAAAAATGGCAGATTGCACAGACGAACAGGAGTTTTTAATGGTACAGAATCCATAATAGGATTAACGCTGGTAAACTATTTTTAACAATGATGAATATGAATAAAATTCTGATCAAATTAAACCAGGTCTCAAAAGTTTTCAAAGTTGGCGAAGAAAACTTTACTGCATTGCATGATGTCAGCCTTGAGATTGATAGCGGAGCCTTTATGTCCTTTGTTGGCCCTTCTGGCTCTGGAAAAACCACCCTATTAAACCTTATTGGCGGCTTGGATGTTCCCACAACAGGGAATATTTACTTTAAGGAGGAAGGACTATCTTCCATGAGCCGAGAGCAAATGGCTCGATATAGAAGGGAAAATATTGGATTCATATTCCAAACTTATAATTTATTGCCTGTTTATTCAGTTTTCGAGAATGTACTGTTTCCTCTTTTATTGAATGGCGAAAAGGAAAAAGATGTTCGAGATCGTGTTATGGATATTGTCACAAAAGTCGGACTTGAAAGTCAGGTAAAAAAAAGACCTTCACAATTATCGGGGGGACAATGCCAAAGGGTGGCTATTGCGAGAGCGCTTGTAAAGGACCCACTTTTAATTCTAGCTGATGAGCCGACCGCAAACCTCGACTCGAAAAATTCGTTACAAATTCTTGAATTGATGCGGGAATTAAACCAACAGTACCAGGCTGCCGTCGTATTCTCAACGCATGATGAAAAAGTAACCCGCTACGTTCGCCGAGAAGTGAAACTGGAAGATGGCAAAGTTATATCAGACAATAATAATTTAAATGGCGATTCATAAAAATGAATTGGGATATTGCCAGCAAAAACTTTTACAGACAAGGAATGAGAGCATTTCTAAATGTTCTGGTAACTGCTCTTTCAATCATTTCATTAATATTTATGCTCTCTTTGTTGAACGGATTTCAGGCACAAGCTACCCGAAATCTGGTAACTACCGATGTCGGTGGCGGTCATTACCGGGCTCCAGGATTTGACATCCTTTCTCCCACCGAGTGGGAAGATCACACATTAAGAACACCTGAATCACTTTTAAAATTGCCTGACGGTGACAAAGCAGAAGTATTAGTGCAACAAGGGCAACTCTACCCTAATAGAAGACTCTATCCCGTTCAAATTCGCGGGGTTTCAATGGATCAGTCTTTATTGACGTTGCCTTTAGACAATCTGAAAAATTTTAATGCTCAGGTTGGTGATGCCATTCCTGCTGTTGTAGGTGTGAAAATGGCAAGAAAAGCACATTTGAAAAAAGACGATCTTATTACACTTAAATGGAGAGATAAATCTGGAGCCGTAGACGCCAGGGATATCCAAATTGTAGATGTAGGAGATATGATCAACCCGCGCATAGATGACGGGGTGGTTTGGTTACGGTTGGATCATTTACAGTCTATGACGGATCGCCAGGGAGAGGTCAGCTGGGTGGCCGTTCGTGACTATACGGGTCCTGTTGCTGGATTTGAATTTCTATCCATTGAATCTCTTATGGCTGACCTGCTTGCATTATTACGTCAAGATAGGGTGAACTCTAAAATCCTTTGGTCTATCTTAATGATTCTTGTTTGTACCAGCGTGTTCAACACCCAAATATTGAACATATTTAAAAGGCAAAAAGAAATTGGGACTTTGATGGCTTTGGGAATGGATTCAAAAAGAATTGTTCGCATATTCACTCTGGAAGGAGCTCTAGCAGCAATATGGGCATTGGTAGTTGCAGGCTTATTGGGAATTCCATTTTTTATCTGGTTTCAAAGTATAGGTTTTGATGTATCCCATTTAAGTGAAGCAAGTTTTCCCATCCGAGAAACTATTTATCCAGATTATCAACCCAAGGAAATTTTTTATTCACTAGTAATCGTTTTTATATTGATTATTGTAGCGGCCTGGTTGCCTGTGAAAAAAATAACCCGTCTGGACCCGACTCTAGCACTTCGCGGAAGGGCCATCACATGATCGCATTTTTGTTTCGAGGTATTTTGCGCGATAAATCACGTTTCCTATTTCCATTTTCCATAGTAACTATTGGAGTAGCCCTGGTAGTGGCATTAGTGGGATTTATGGAGGGAGTTTTTATGGGGATGATTGATATGACAGCAAATCTCGATGCAGGACATTTGCGGTTGGTCAACAAACCTTTTTATGAGGAGGAACATTTGCGCCCTCTTGATCGTTCTCTTTCAGCGCAAAAAGAAACCCGGGAATGGTTGAATAAAAATTCGCCGGAATATGTGCAATGGTTTCCACGTATTCGATGGGGTGCAATATTAGATGTTCCAGATAAAAATGGCGACACACTTTCCCAAACTCCTATTGTAGGCATGGGTCTTGAATTAAAAAATAAAAATTCATTGGAATTAAAGCGCATGCGCTTATCAGAAGCTTTGGTGAGTGGGAAGTTTCCCGAATCACCCAAAGAAATGCTGATGGGGGATCAATTAGCAGAAACCCTGGGTGTGAAGCTGGGCCAGGCGGTCACCCTATTCGGCCAATCTTTTGATGGAGGATTGGTTGCTGACAATTATCGAGTCGTCGGTCTGGTTAAATTTGGAGTGACCGCAATGGATAAGAAAATGGCCCTAATAGATTTATCGGATGCGCAGGATAGTTTTTATATGGAAGATATGATCACCGATTGGCTGGGATTTTTACCCATGCAATATTCCCTGAATGAATATGAGAAGGTAAAAACCAGCATGAAAGAACCTTTGCTGCATTTAAATGAGTCCCCACCAAAAAGTTGGGCCAAAGATGATCAACCTATATTGCTAAGTATTCGTGACCAGCAAAATCTGGGTGCCATTATTGACAAATTTAATATTATTAAAGGATTTGTGGTAGGGATATTTACATTTTTAATGATTCTCGTCCTTTGGAATGCAGGAATTTTAAGTGGCATTCACCGCTACGGGGAAATGGGTCTTCGTCTGGCGTTTGGAGAGCCTCATTGGAAACTGGTTTTCACTTTGGGGATGGAAGGACTACTGATAGGAATTCTGGGTACTTTGGCGGGTTGCCTTTTTGGCGGTTCATTTACCTGGTTCCTCCAGGAAATTGGAATAAATATGGGGGATAGTTTTGCCCAATCCGGTTTAATGATTAACGATGTCGTTCGGGCAAGGCTCACTGTGGGAGGTTTCATACAAGGTATAGTGCCGGGGCTTTTTGCAAGTGTGGCAGGAACCCTCGTGGCCAGCCTTGCTATTTTTCAGCGATCAGAATCAAATTTGTTTCGGGAATTGGAGGCTGGATGAACGTTAATAAATATATACAGGGTTTCTTGTTATTCGCATTTCTTGTTTTCGCATTTACCAACTCAGGATATGCAGAAGAAATCAATGCGCAGAAACTTCTTGAGCAATTAGACGATAATTTATGGGCGAATAAAAAATTTATTTCTGGTCGCCTGATAATCGACAATGGAAGAAAAATTCGGACTCTGACCCAAGACTCCTGGATGGAAGGAGCGACTCGTTCCTACAGTCACTACAAATCACCGGCCCGGGAGAAGGGAACCAAAATGCTGAAGATTGGTGGCAAATTATGGATGTATACGCCAAGAACCGATCGCAAAATCCTTATTGCCGGGCATTTGCTCAGGCAGTCAATGATGGGCAGTGATTTGTCCTACGAAGATATGATGGAAGACCACAAACTGAGCCACGCTTATGCTGCCACATTGGAAAGGATTGAAGAGTTTGAAGGGGTGCGATGCGCCGTTTTATATTTAGTGGCTCATGACAAAAAAACAACCTACCAAACAAGAAAAGCCTGGGTAAACCCCATAAACAAAATAGTGCTTAAAGAAGAGCGTTTTGCGAAGAGTGGAAAAATTCTAAAAAGAATTTTGTATAGAGATTATAAAGAAATCGAGGATCGCTTGTTTCCACACACAATGATTTTCAAGGACCTCCTAAAAGAAAACACTCAAACCACCTACAAATTCGATGTTATCGAGTTTGATATAGAGATTCCCGCCCGCTATTTTTCTCAGAGTATTTTGAAAAGGTAAGTTTTCTTTTGATTGTTTTTGAAAATGTTGCTGTCACCCTCCCCCTCCGAACTCACAAAGTTAAATTAAATCGGGCAAAAAAAAAACCGCACCGGAACCGAAGTCCCGATGCGGTTTTGTAAGCTTTGCTTATTTTACAGCCAAAGTGAAGTCAGCTTTCGCTTCTCCATCACCCACTGTGACTTCCTGAGTCGTTTCACCGACATAAGGTTGCCATGCGGTCACTTTGTATTTACCAGCAGGAATCCCTTCAATTTTGAAGGAACCGTCTGCACCCGTTATCGCATAATAAGGATTTTTGAGAACACGTGCATCTGCTTCCATGTAGTTATGTTGGTCACACTGTAGAAAAAAGTGTTTTTCCTTTTTGAACTTAAAAGTTTTGGTTACATCTGCAACATCACCTTTATTAGGCAAAGGCTTGTTGAACATGGTTCCGCGACTTGCGCCCTTAACCTTATAACCATGGGGGTTATGAAGAACATCCGGATCCAGGTTTGTAATTGAAGCTAAACCCTTTTTTGATTTTTTCTCTTCTTTGGATAGTCTACGAACAACAGCCATTTTAGGGAAAATATCACAGGTTTTGAAGTCAAAATTAATTTTGCCAACATCACCCCAAGGCTTGCCGGTTTTTAGATTTTCAATAATAACAACTGCATCTTTAAGCTTACCACCTGCAGCAGATACTTTAACACGGGGACGAACTCCGTCTTTAGCTTCAGGATGAGTAGAGCAAAATTCAACGTTTTTACCTTTGCTCAAGTCTTCCATAATCGGGGCAGGCGCATCGCCTTTCAATGATACCGTGCCGCTGATGGAACCTTTTCCTGCGGAACCTTCTTTATAACCTTTGACATTTGCTGCTGCAAAGCTGGTAGAAGCCAATGCCAAAGATATGGCTACAACCATTACACTCAATACAATCTTTCTCATTTCTTTCGTTCCTCCTATTTAGGAAATCAAAAAATATACACTTCACACAATTAAAGTGACTGAACACAAACTAACTGAATAACCGCTCATTGAAGATTGCGGGATTCTATCACAAAGGAAAGTATTTATAACGTAAAAAAGGGGCCCCATCAAGGGGCCCCTTTCACTTTTTTTCAAAAAACCGCTAAAAATCGATGTTTAGCGCATCGATAATCGGTCATCCTTGTCTTTTGAGGCAGATTTCTCTTCCTCAGAAGGCTGAGATGCGGTTTTCACACCTTTTGGTGTCACTTTACCAAGAGGCAGGATGGAGCGGTCACCTGAAGGTAGAACCTTGAAGTAACCCCACTGACCTGCTTGTTGATAAGGCGTACGAGCGTTCAACCAGAGGTATGTACCTGGGTTTTTGTAGGTACCACCAGCATTGAAGAAGGCTTGAACATACTCGCCTCCACCAAACTCTTCAACGTCAATCATATCAGAATTTTCCTGATTCAAATGACGTCTCCACTGATGACCGTCCAGGTTGAACATCTGGTTCTGCTCATTATGAGCACCAAAGATGTTGATCATAACGTTATCACCCGCATGGGCTTTCAGAGTCGGTGTAGCAGGATCCTGATCTGCAGCCACACAAGCTGTGAACATGTTACCAAGCTCACAACCTTCGTCCTCTCTATAAGTCCAAGGCTCAAGGCGATAGTTAACACCTGTCAGGCCCGCTACGTTTTGCAGGTAAGGCATGAAAGATGTACCGATGATATTATCTTCATCCTGGAAATACAGTGCGAAATCTCTGTAGTTCGAGAGGTGCGCATTTTCAGGATGAGACTTGTCGATGATAACGTCCGCTTTCCAGGAGTTACCGAGAGAAATATCTTTCCCGGTTTCAGGATCGCGATACACCGAACC
>Ga0233439_10000993_pt1 | contig 38281 bp, 26 predicted proteins | sample SI_123_September_6_FD_182713 | JGI IMG/M metagenome (GOLD analysis project Ga0233439, IMG submission 182713) | Seawater microbial communities from Saanich Inlet, British Columbia, Canada - SI_123_September2016_100_MG | ecosystem: Environmental > Aquatic > Marine > Inlet | place: Canada: British... | reverse complement strand
TTTTTATGTCAGGATCATGCGGATGCAAACACGGCAAAGGTAAAAAACATGTACATAAAGAACCAGGAGACGGACTTTATAAAGAATTAGGCGACAAATTCTGGGAGACCTAGATGCCTGAAATATTCGGTATAAAGCAAGGCTGTACCTGTATGTGTCATGGTATGGAACAGGACGGATCTTTATACGATGAAGGAGAATGTTGTTTCTTTTGTGGATGTATGCCAAAGCCACCAAACTTACAGCAATAAAATTTTAAATATGACTAGTTATATTCCTTTATATGGTCTTCAAACGTAATACTTTAAGAAACACCAGAACATTCAAACAATCAACATCCATAAACACAAGTAACATAAACACAAATAATATTAGTAATAAACCACCTGTAAAAACAACAATACAGCCAACATCAGTATCACAAGGAAGACAAAATTATAATACAGGTTATACTTCTGACTGGAGACTGAAGGATTTGTTTAAAACAAACCCACCAGCATATGCAGAAGAAATACCAGATATTTCTGAGGTTACTGGAACACCAGAACCAACTTCTACTCCAATAGAAAAACGTTTTGGCATGGACAAGTATGACGGACATAATGCAGGTTTTGAAAAAATTGAAACAGTTAATAATAATTCAGAATATGATTGGCAATTAGGTGCATTACATTCTAAAGATGGTATATTAGGATTCAGTTTTGGCACACCAACTATACATACACCAAATGAAGCAGCAGGCGAATTAGATAAACAAGGTAGTGTTCCAACACCAGATATAACAGCAGATTTTCATGCAGAAGGACTTCCGATAGATGAAATGCCAAGGTCAGATTTACAAGGTCAAGGATCTTTTAATAATCCAATTACTGATAAGACAACATTTGCAACTGCAAAAGAAGGTCATGAGTTATTTGACATACCTGATTATGTTAACAATGAAGTAAGAAGTTCATATTATGGTCTAGGTATGAATATAACTCCAGAAGTACATACAAACACAATAAACAAACAACAGTTAAGAAAATTTGAAAATTCTTTACAAAAGGATTGGTCAACTTTGGTTAGAAGTAATGCAGTAGATGATGTAACATATCTTAACTTACAAATGAGAATTGGTGAAGCAAATATATCAGCTACAGAGAAGGCAAGACTAATCGGTGTTTTTCAAAAAAAGAAAAATAAACTGCAAGGCACTAGCGTATCATCACCTAGAAATCCTAACAAGGCAGAACAATTAAAAAGTAAAATAGATTCAGGTAATTTTACAGGTAAAGATTGGGATCAATACCAAACTTTGACTGGAAACCCAGTACTTTATTCTGGTAATAAATCTAAAGTAACAAGAGCAGATGGAACATTTAAACCTAAAGTATTAACATATAAAGACCTGTTTTAACCATGACTGGCATACAGACAAGAGGCAGAGGCAGAACTACAGCAAACAAGATTGAGCAGGCAAAGACACATAATAAGGTTGCATCAGCACAGTCACAAAGTAATACACAATACCAGCCAAGACCAGCAAGCGGTCAGTTGGACCAGTCAACACAGAATCAAATTCAGCCAACCACTTCAAACATAGAACAGGCCAGAACTGTAAGAAGGGCAAAGACAAAACCAAAATTAATTAACAAACCAAAACAAATCAATACACAAGGACTCACACCGCTTGGAAAGTTTGGACTTGGTATATACAATACAGGTTCTGATTATGCAAACATTTTAAATACAGATTATGAAGATAAGTCAGTTCTTAACCAGGCAATAGGTCATGTATTCGAGGGCAACTGGGACAAGGCAGGTCAGGTTATACAGAACAATCCATACAGGTTTGCAGGCAATCTGGCTGTTGAGGCAGGCTCTTTTCTTGTACCAGTTGGTGGAATCCTCAAGGTTGCAAAGGTCGCAAAGGCAACACAGAAGGCAAAGTATGCTGTAATGAAAAAAATTAATGAGTCTGAAACCATAACCAAATATCTTGATTCTGCTGGAACACCTTTAACTAAACAACAACAAAAGTCTGTACAAGCAAACATGTTATCAGGTGATGGTTATATTAGTCGTGTTGGAGACACAAATACACAAGCAATTAAACAAAAAATTCAAGGTCGTGTAACAAGATTTAAAAATCGTAATAAGGTAATAGAAATTATAGATCCACAATCAGTGCCACCAGATGTGATGGGTTATAATAATATTTTAAATAGTAATGTTATTTCCTTAAATCCTAAAAATATTAGGACACCACAGCAGGCAATAGATACAATCTCACATGAATCAATACATCAGGCAATTATGTCTGGTGAAAAAATATCATCAACTTCTGCCACAGCATCATTACAATATGACAATATTTCATATGCTTCAAGACTATTCAGGGCAAAGACTTTGGATAAACTTAATGTAGGTCCATTAAGACAAAACCAAAAAATAACTGCACATGTAGATGCGATGGTAGATGATATGAGTCCTAAAAATATGCCTGGCAGTACAAGGGGTACAATTGTTCAGTCTCGACAACATGGTATAACAGGTTTTGATTATGTTAGTTCAGTTTCCAAAACTCCTATGAGTGAAGCCATAATAAAATATGGTGATTCTGTACATGCTGATGATGTTGCAGATATTATAAAGACTACAACGGACAAAGGACTTAAAGGAAATAAAGGTTATGGATATTCAGAACGAATATTTAATCAAAGAAATATGGAACTTGACGAAGCATATAAGTTAAGAAATACACCAAAATCTAGTTCACCAAATGATCCAGACTATCTCACTTTATATCCTGAAAAACTATCAAAAAATAAATGGAGAGATGAGTTTATTCCATTCCAAAAAGCAGAATTAGCCAAAGAACGAGCAAAGGAACTAAAACTAGCAAAACAATCTGACCAAAGAAAGAACATAGGACTTGTGTCAGCAATGTTTGTCCCTATCACTACAAGCACTGTATCAAAGGCCAAGGCAGCAGTAAAAGGTACTGGAAGAAGGTTTAATCAGGATCAATCCCTCGGTGGATACGGACAGTTCCTCTAATTAAATTTTAAATATAACTAACCTTCACACTTATCATGGGCAGATCTCGTATTACACGTACTTTCCATAACAAGCCTAAACCTATTACAAGAGCATCAAACAAACCATCAACAGGTACAAACCCGAAACAAACAGTACAACGCCTTGCTAAAGGCACAATTCGTCAGGCACATGCTCAAGAAGAACAAAATGTATCTAAAACTGCATATAAAGCAAAATCAAAGGCAAAGGCAATTAAACAACAACGAGACTGGCATTCACCACTTACATTATTTGCATCAGGCGTGGGCAATCAGGCACACGACATAGGTGGAAGCGTGCACGGACTTGCTACAGGTCAAGATTATCAGGTTAAATCAGTATTGAACAGGGCAACAGAGCATGCATTCGCAGGCGACTGGGATTCAGCAGGCAGGGTCATTTCAGACAATCCTTATCGATTTGCAGGTAACGTTGCAACCGAGGTAGGACTTGCCATAATACCATTTGGCATGGTAGCAAGAGGAGCAGGCATTGCTGGAAAGGTAGGCAGTGCAGTAGCCAGATCAGGCAAGGGTAAAACAATTGCAATGAAGGCAATAAGAGCAGAGGAGAAAAGAACAGGAACTAAATTTACCAGATCTCAAATTAGAAACATACTTGATGACACACCAACAGTGAAAGATGTTCAAAAGAAAACTTTATCAGAAGTGGCAAAAGGAGATACAAATTATTCTTATTGGTCTAAAGCAACAGGTAAACAAAATATTCATGGAAAAAACTGGAATCAAATGACTTCAAAAGAAAGAGTGAAAGAAAGATCACTTGATTTATCTTACAGTAACTATGTCAAAAAATCAGATTCAGGGTTTTCAGGTAATGCATTTAACAGATCCAATATTGGAGCAAATTTTCCAATTGAAAGAAGATTTGATACTACAATAAAAACAGCAAAAATATCAAAACATAATCAAGCAAAATATCCTGATCAGGCATTTATTAAAAAGGGATCAAGTCCAATTATTCCTGGTGAATTGACACCACCAGGTGCATTTGCAGCAGCAAGAGCATCAGGTACAAATATTGGAAAAAGTGCTATATCACAAAAACAAGTTAGGGAGTTAGCAACAAAAGGTAAGACCAAATGGTGGTATAAAACAAACAAAGGTAAAATAAGAGAAAAGTGGTATTATAGTCCTTTTGATATACCTATGGAAAAAATATAACACTTAACATGTCAGATGAAGTATTTATTAAGAGAGGAGAAATTTCAAAACCAGGAAGTTGGAAGGCTGGAACATCTGTTGCAAAAAAATCTTCTAAATATTCTGTAAAACAACAACTTTATATACTAGCTATATATAACACCTATCGTGTCTACAGAAGAGGAACAAAATCCAGAACGTATTGATGGGCAGTTACCACAATTGAGTGACGTCATCCCAGACGAAGTCTTTGAAAAAATAAAAAAAAAGATGAAGGAGTCCCTATCTACAAAATGAGTAATAATTTCAGACTTCGTATTACCAACCATCGTAAGATCTTTTTTAACTATACCAGAGATATCTCATGCTTTTCATGCGGTCACGACCTGCACGACTCATATACAGTGTCAGGAAATAGGGGAAAGACAAGGTGTGTGCCATGTGCAGTAAAGTATCATATAATTGACGAGGTTCCAGAAGAAATAAAGGAGTTTGTTTAAGATATGGATTTAAAATTATTAGCAGGGCTAGGGTTTATTGGAGCAGGGTGTGTAATTGTTGCAATATCACAATTCATAACAATAGGCTCAGTACTTCGATTTCCACTGGTGGGACCTTAAAGAGATGAGTCAGGTAACAGTTACAACAAAGGCATCTGAAAAGATCAACCAGTTCATAAAGGATGACAAAGACGAAGGTCATTACCTTAGAATGTATGTTCAGGGTGGAGGATGTTCTGGCTTATCTTACGGAATGGGTCTTGCAAAGGAGCCAGAAGATGATGACATAGTTATAGAAGATAACGGAGTCAAGTTATTGATAGATTCATACAGTATTAACCATCTTGAAGGTGCAAGCGTTGACTATATAGAGTCACTCCTTGGTTCAGGCTTCAAGATAAACAATCCAAACGTCAAAAAGTCATGTTCATGTGGCAGTTCATTCAGTACCTAAAATTAACAATAATTTTAAATAGCATTAATTCATACAGAAATACAAGATGGTCGTTGCGGAGATAGTACTGACCCTTAAACCTAGATGACTACCTCTTGACCATCTTTAAATTTAAATAGGTGAACCTTCTAGCCAAATTACCTTGAGGGAGTCAGAGACATTCGTGTGCGTTGGGTTGTAAACGCATCAACTAGTTATATTCTCCTGAGCCTTAAAAAGCCAGGTGTTTTTTTCTATATATGAACTTGTTATTCTAATTTTATATATAGGTTGTACATCCACTTTGTCATTGAGACACAAGGAAAAGGTTAACAAGTTACGAAGGCTGTATACTGAGCTTTCAGAACCGTTAAAAAGGTCAGTGCCAGAAATATGTACTGACATAGGGATCGGCAGAACAACATTCTATGATTGGAAAAAGAAACTTGATCAGTATTATCCAGAGACAATAATAGAGCCAGAGCCTGGAAAGACAATATTTATACCCATGAAACTGGATTCAAAGGAACCTGTCAACACTTACAATAACTTTATACAGATACCCTCAATAGAGGCATACGCAAAACAGTGCAAACTGAATAGAAAGAACCCAGCCCTTTCGCATCTGTTTAGGATATGCAATGCAGCCAACAAGACACCAGACGAGATAACAGTTGACCTAAACGCAGCAAAAGAGGCTTTCATGGATTTTGACGACCTATATCACAAGGATGATCAGACATTAACCAATGAAAGATACAGAAAGTCACTGCGTTCATTCTTGCAGTTTTCGGGTATCAACATACCCAACAAAGATCCCCTAATAGGAGGGGGTTCAGACTCACAAGGGGACTATGCAACAGTCTCTCTTACGCCTAATCAGGTACAGCAGGTAGCAGGCTATGTGGGAGACAAACTGGGCGAAACATATGAGGATCTGTTCAGAATCCACCATGAGATTTTTCCAAGACCTGCAACACTGCATTCTTGGATACCGACACTTGATCTAAAGCATGTGGACGTGGACGGACAGTCACTCACATTCGGTCAGTCGTCAGTGTATGAAAGCAAACAGCACAAGCACTACAACAAACTCATACTGGATCCAAAGGCATTGGCTTGCCTTCAGAAATACGTTGGAAAAAAGATAATTGACAAGCCTTTCAGGGAGTTCATAACAGACTACTCAAAGGTATTAAAGGACTCGTATTATTCAATTGGAAAGATAGACCAAAGTCAAAAGTATCCAAAGGGAACGGAAGGATGGCTTTGGCAAAACAAGCCGATCTATTCCATAAGACATTCTGCTGCGGTACAGTGGATTAACAGAACATCATTTGATGTCAATCTGGTGGCCACGATGGGTTGGGAAAAGCCTGATACTTTGACCAAATATTATGCCCGAATCTCCACGAACAATATTATGGAGAAGGGTATTTGTTACTACTGTTCTCCTCCAAGCGTGACTGGAGACATGCCTGTGTTCTGTTCAGCACCACATAGTCTTGCTTATATATATGGTATGAGAAAGAATAATCAATGACAAATCCAGACCACTGTTGTAATGACTGTTGTGACAATCCAGAACATGAGCATTACTATAAAAAAGAAAATATTATAAAGGACAAGGAAGAAGATTAGTGATGGTAGTAACAAAAAAGAAAAAGAAAGTGTTACATTACAAACACTGTAAGGACTGCAAATGTAAACTTAAATATAAATACGAAACGGTAGTATGTTTCCACTGCCACCAAAAGAGAATGAAATGACAGTTTGTAAGGAATGTAATCATGGCATGATATTGCATGGCAATGAGCACGGTGAGGGTTACTGTTCTGAAGGTAATGGTGACTGGTGTGACTGTAAAGTCAAAGGATTGTCTTACGACGAAGAGGTAAAATTGCTTAAACGCAATCTATAAATATAGGTAAATTTTAGTTAAATTAAGCGTGGTCTAGCACTTATCTGGTGGGAGTCCTAGGACAAAACTGGAGTCTGCAATGACACGCTTTTCTAGGTATTGTCTAAGAAAAAATACCATCTTCGCGAATCTCCTTGGACCTATGATTTTAGATATATTAATATGAATGACAACACCGAGAAGGGAGTATGCTATTATGAGACAAAACAGGTCTGGTGTACTTTGCATACACATGAATCAATTCAGGATATTGTCTCGACAATACTCCACGAATCACTACATAATGCGTTGGCATTAGATGTGGAAAAAACTGATAAACGAGAAATGAACGTAAGTGAATCTATGGATATAGAACAAGAACATGAGTTATTGAAAAGAGCCATATGGTCTTTTAATGACTGGATCTAAATAAAACTTTATATAGTATTGGTTTTCATTACCACTCATGGACAACATAAAGTTATACATAGAGTATTGCGATTCTTGCTACCAAAACTGGAAAGACGTAGTACACCCAATGCTGTTACAAGCACAAACTTTCTGGACAACTGTCTCACACAAATAGACAGTTAATAAAGAAACCTTTTTTTTTTGCACAACTAAACTTTAACTTTATATAGCAGTAATTTTCCTGATACGATATGAAGTCAATATGCTTGGTTTTAATTGCAGCAACTGTTTTGATTTCGGTACCATATATGCTTTCAGCCGATGCTAAGGAAATGAAAACAGTTCCCTTCTGGTGGTCGACGGATCCCCTAACTGGCGAGCAAGTGTATACAGATTATTTCAGTGAGTCTAGCAGTGTTCAACGCGAACACAATGCATATCTAGCACAAACTGCTTTGGATCAGAGCACATCGACTATCAATCCTTCTATCATGTTGGAAGTTGAAAGATCCAATATGGTAGAGGTGATAACTTATGAATGGAAATACATCAAGACATCTGAGTCAAGTCAACCTCAAGGACCTTTTGCTAATCCAGACTATATGATTAGAGAAAAGGTAGCAGTATCTACCTGGATTGAAGCCCCAGTCGTAGTTGAAGAGGATGTAACAGAGGTCACAGAGGATGTCACAGTAATCACACCTGAAATTGTGCCTGAGATCACAGAAGATGTCACAGTAATAGTCACAGAATCAGAGCCTGAGCGTGTAAGCAACTTTAAAGACAATACACACTGGGACGTAGATGAAGCAGACTATAAAGGACACTCCAAAATGACTGCACAAGAATTTAAGGATATGAAAAAGAAACATGCTGAATGGAAAGCCTATGAATTAGCATCACAATTATACCCATCATTATATCCACCTTATGTACACGAGTATGATCACGATGAACATCACGGTAACTATGAAGAAAAAGCAATTGAAACTGTAGTCGAGGAAGAAGTAGTTATAGTAGTACCTCTACAGCAAGAAGAGGTTGTAGTACCTAACTTCCCAACAGCAACAGTGCCTAACATACCAGTACCTGAACCAATTCCAGTACCAGAGGTTTTAGTAGAACCAATTCCAGTACCAGAGGTTTTAGTAGAACCAATTCCAGTACCAGAGGTTTTAGTAGAACCATTTCCAGTACCAGAGGTTTTAGTAGAACCAGTCATTCCTGAAGCAGTACCTATTGTTCCTCAAATAACTGAACCAATTCCTGAAGATCTAATCGTGGTACCATTGAACTGATGTCTGAAGCATATGTATTAATCAATTGTGCTTTAGGTCATGAAGAAGACATTATAGAAGAGTTAACTACAGTTCCAGGAATAAGCGAGGTGCATGGTACGTTTGGTGCTTACGATATACTTACAAAGGTATCTGGTAATGATTCAACTGATATGAGAGATATTATAACAGAAAAAATACGAAAAATTAAACATGTAAGATCAACACTTGCTTTAATTGTTATTTCAGAACAAGACCAATAGTCATCTATTTATAGAAGGTATATAATTTGTATAATATGGCATCAAAACGAATGAGTGTTTCACTCGATGAAGAAGACTATAATTGGTGTAAAAGGAACTGCCTTTCATTGAGTTCCTTGTTACATTGGGCAGTAGCACAGAAACGAGGTGTTGCACAATAGACTTCAGTACAAGGAAGGAAGGCAACTACTGCTTACTTTGTAAAAAGACAACACATGATTTAGCAGAACATATGGTGGATGTGCACTATGGTTAACCATCTAAGTGACAATCATATGTCATACCTAGGTCATTGGAAGAGGGCAATGTCAATGTCTATTGCCTTATTCATACATGCATGGCTACCCAATACATTACATGACTATGCCTCAAAGAAAATGCATGAATAGTTAACTTTATATATACATAATTCTGATGTCTCCACATGGTCACAAAGATCAAACCAAAGAAGGCTAAGGCTAAGACCAAAAAGGTTACTAAAAAGAAACCTAAGAAATTGGCAAAGTCTAAAGTCGTAAAGACCAAGGCAAAACCAAAGGTTAAGAAAGCCAAAGTCGTTAAAAAGAAAACAGTTAAGAAACCAAAAGTAAAGAAAGCAAAGTCCACAGTGTCATTTTTCTAATCCAGACAATCTTAACTTTTTACATTTTTTTAGTCTTTTCCAGGAGGTCCATAAAGGGCCTCTAAGTTTTTCAAAAATTTTTTGATATAACATGCATTAGTAATGACGACTAGCATACGAACACTGTCGTCACTATTAGGACGTGTATAATGCACTTGACGGACTAATAAACTGACTTGAGAGTTTTACAAAATATCGAAAAATTAGCTAAGGGCATTTGCGGACTTTGTGATTTTCAAAACTTTTCATAAAAAAACCCCCCTGTATTGGACGTATCTAGGTTCATTATTGGGTATGTTTAGTATTACTTTACTTTTACTATAGAAAAGTTAAGTATATCTTATAGAATACATCAAAAACCTCAAAAAATTTTTATTAATAAATATAGTTATAATAATAATTATTTATTTAGATAGTTTAATTATAAAGGAGTGGGAAAAAGAGGATATTATGCCTTTTGAGTATTAGATATGGGAAAAGTGAAATATTAACTTTATATAGTAGTAATATGCGTTTGTGTAGTATTGGCATTAATAGAAATTATGGCATCAGCTTTTACACAATATCGGGCTGGCTGCGTATATGCGATTCAAAGTGGAGATTTCGATGCTGCCATAGTATTTATTCGCGCCATGGTCGCAATGCTACCAATGGTCCATAGACCCACTTTACCACCTATCCCAGTTGCTGGAGACATTAGGGCGGATTTAAGCAATAAGGCTGCCAAGTGGAGATGGGTTACTGATTCATGTTATTTAGTGGAAGAGTCTATATCCAAGTGGATACACACTAACTTGGCAAGGATAAGTATGTAATGGTTGAAGATGATATAGAGGGTTTACCTCCGTTACCTTATGCAGATACCTCTGATATACCTATTGAGTCAGATATGCCAGATATGGGTGATGACGAGTCTACAGTCGTTAAGGATGGTGGATGGGGAGACTTTGATATGGATATCATTACCGATCAAGGTGTTGCCCAAAGTAAAGGTGGAGGTGGTTTTGATGGATCAAAGGTCACTACATTCAAATGGGAGGATAAAAGGTATGCAGTGCCACAAAGGTGGTATTGGGGTAATATAGTCAAACGTATGCTTAATCACAATAAGGCTCATGGCTTCACAGGATGTGTACTTATAGGCATGTCGGGATCTGGTAAGACAACTTTAACTAATACTATTTTACATAAGATACATGACTATGGTGAGAACTATGTATTCAAATGGTTTAACGGTCATCAGCTTACAGAGTTAGACAAGCATATAGACAAACTACAGGTAGGTGTACCGCACGTAATGGTATTTGATGATGCTTCATATACCTTGGAAGATGCAACAAAGTCACAAATGGCTACACTGGCAAATGCCCTAACTACTATCAGACACCATGTCAAATCAAAGGTTATTATTATATTCAATATTCACTACAGTCGTGCAACCAAGAAATTTTTTAGAAATCAGCACTTCACTTTCCTTACCTCCGTAACCACTGAAGAGCTCGGTAACCTAAAAGATCTCTTTCAGGACAAAATGCCTGTTGTACGGCAGTTTGGTAAGAAATACCGCCAGATGGCTCTTAATGGGTCATTTTATGTGCCTTTGGACTATTACACTGGAAAGTCAGCAAAGTATGTAATTAACGAGCCTTTCAGGGTAGGGCTTGTTTCCGAGATAACAGACCTTCATTTCTTTCTTTACCCAAGACAGTCATGTGAGTTATGCAGACCAGGAGCCCCCCCTAAATTGGAGGTAAAGACGGTAAAACAGGTAAAGAAGATGTTAAAGGAATATAAGAACCAGTCGGCACTTATGACAACATTGGCATTTTGGTGTAAAACCCATAACATTGGGCCCGTAGACCCATTGGAGAATGCACACAAGGCATATTGGAATTTCTTTGAAAAAGTGTCAAAAGACGTAAAAGCACCTTGGCAGCAGATTTTGAATGAATTAAGGGATGAATCGCCAAGAAGGACACGTATGTCAAAAGGTTCACAATTAGCCAAAAAAGTCGATGCTTTTGGCGAAGTTATGAAACCAAGAGGTCCAGGACGTCCAAGGCTCACACCAAGGCAAATATCAGAAAGAGAGCACAAACATGAAACAAAGTTGCCAGAGGACTATGTAAGTCCAAGTGAAGTAAGTGAAAATACCGATGATAATACAGTTATTGACGAATCAACCGAACAACCTTACAATGAGTTCCCAGACTATGATTCAACCTATGTGAGGCCAGATAGTTGATTATAAAAAGAAATTTCATATATAGGGGGTTGGTACTCTAAACATGTTTGACGGAGGATTATTCCTTTTATTGATTGGTATAGGCATATTATTCATAATACCACGTTTTCCTATACAGTTCAAACTGATGGCAGTATTCATCTTTTTCGGTCTAGGTACCGTACTGATTGCAGGGTACGATGTCGGCTTTGAAACAACGAGTACCGTCACTGGTGGCGCAACAACAACTGAAATATTTTATTTGATCGGAGACTCGGATCCGTCAACATTTAACGAGAACAGTACATGGGTAGGCTGGATTCTTATAGCAGTGGGTGCTTTGACAAGTTTCGGATTTCTGTCTGGATACATAGGAGGAAGGTATTAAGATGGTCTTGTATATGCATGTGATACTGTTCTTTATTTGTCTTAACGTAGGCATGGGTGTAACTTCTATACCAGACACACCTCTTTACATAGACAATGCACAATCTGCCCAATTACAGAACTGTTTCACGCAGTCGCAAGAAAAGATGATTGTATACAATACAAATACAAGTACTTGGGAAAGAACAGCAGCAAGCACAAATTCAACAGCAAACACACCAACACAGAACATTGCCAACTTGCAACAGTTTAGTGACCAGTTTGGAGGTTCATATGACCCTGTCACACAGGCAATAGATGCAGGGTACAGCACGATCGACTTTATTAAGGGCATAGTACTTGGTGGCTTTGTTACAAACGCTATTGACAGTATAACACTTAGATGTGACTTTAGTCAGAGTGGCACTCCTGTAACTGATGATCCAGTAATGCAATACTTTAAGGTAGGCTTGAACATAATATTTGGATTTATGTTGGTATTGTTTATATTATACCTTGTTACTGGAAAAGGCTTCGGGATTTAAACCTCATAAACATCTTCTATTTAAAATTTATTTCATATTATTGAGTATATAAACTCCTTTTACATTTATGTTCTTTTATATATGAGTTATTTAGAACCTTCTACATGATCGATATTTCCTATATCATGGGATTCATTGGTGTAGCCGTTGGCTTAATCATTGGTATCTTGATATACAGTGAAGTAGAGGCCGCTATTGATTGCCCTCCAGCAGCAACAAACGCTGATGGTAACGAGGCATGTACTAGAGCAAAATCCATTGCATGGACGGTAATTAGTATCTTACCAATATCAATGTTCTTTGCACTATTCGCAATCTTTGGTGGATTCTCCAGAATGGCATAATAGTGAATCCATTTAAAAAAAACACATCACCTTAGACTTTTTCAAATACTCTCAACAAGGGAGCCGAATGTCAGTTTAGGTGATAAATTAAATTTTAAATAGGACAGAAACGGTACGGTATGTTATGGGTGAACGTTTAGTTGAAATACCTATTTCGAAGGCATTGCGAAAAAAGATTAAGGCAAGAAAGAAAAAATTAACCTATGAACAGTACTTAAAGAAAATTTTAGGGGCTGGATCTTAACTGGCAATTAATATTATTCTTCGTGGTATTATTTCTGTCTTCGCAATTGGCATCGCCATGGTTGCATTCATGCCAGCGGTATGGGATTTGTACTACAACCAAGACTTGTGGATAGATGCACCAGCAGAAGCGCTGGCAACAAGAGACAATATTTACGCCACATTCATGGCATTACCGTTATTCATGATAGGAGCAGTGTTCCTGTGGGCATACATGAGCACAACAAGGAGAGACTATGGTTACTAGTTCATCAACCCACGGTGCTGCACGGATGGGGTGTCTTTGATTGAACCGCGCAGATTACACTTTAATGGGTATTGCAGTAGTGGCATCACTTATAATTGCTGTTCCAGTTCTAATTGGACTTGATGATGAAGGTTATTTACAATTACCACAAGCCTTCGGTCAGGTCAGTTCCAACGCAACCATAACAGTAACCAACTCAACTGGAACCTTTGACGTTCCAACCTTTACCAACAGTACAGGTACCTTTCTGATTTCCGAGTGGGTGCCACCATACGTTGCACCCCAACAACCCGAACCAGTTCAACAACCCGAACCAGTTCCAACCCTACCAACTGGTTCCCTATCCATTCAAACTTACACACCACCAACATTCCCTGACGAGTATGTAGTGGTAGACGAGATTCAGGAACAACTTGCCAAGAGAACAACCATCGGTGACAACTACAATCTGTATGAGGACTTTGTAATTGGCGAGGCAATATGGGAAAGTACCACACCAAAAATAAAAGACGGACACACTTTGGCTGACAACGGTTCTGCAATCCCAACTTGGAAGAACTATGTTTTATCTGCAAGTGACCAAAAAGTAATCTTCAATTCAAATGCAATCGGTGGCTTGGTCTATGATCTTTCAACTTGTAGTTACTCTATCAAAGAGAATGGTTACAACGGTAATACGGTAATCCCATCAGTCAGTACACTCGCAACTGGACTGGTCAACGGTGAGTGGGTCAATCTGCCAGTGAACGATTCCCTTTGTGATGTTACAGTAACTTCTGATGCAGAAGGTATTATGCTCACTTCAACCAAATCAGTTCAGTTGGATTCTATTACAGTTGTTAATTCAGTTAACGGAACCTCAAATATTATACCACAATACCAAACATTCACCCAAGTCCTTGACGTTAATGTCAATTCTGGAATCAAGGAAACATGGAAGGTTTGGAATACAGATGATACCGAGTTAGGGGTAACCCAAACACTTCACACTGGAAGCGAGATAACAATCGCTGGTAACTCAATAGACATTGAGGCACTTGACGGTCAAAGTTTCGACAAACAATACATCCAAGATAACAAGGCAGAAATTCTCGCTATCACAGATAGTGTGTCATACAAATTTGATGATGGTATCGAGAGCTTGTCCAACGTAAACATCATTTACGATTCTGATTATAAAGTTAATCTCGATTACGCTGACGGTGGCTTTGTAAATTATTTAGAGATTGATCCTACCTTAACTTTAACAACATCATCACAAGGTAGGATATATTCAACTGATGCAAGTGGCTCAGCCTGTTCTACAAGTAGAAGTACAGGTGATGGATATATGGAAATTTCTATCCCATCATCAAGTAGTTCTTCTAACTGTGCTATCATATGGTTAAATTATGATATAAGTTCTATTGGTACAGGGAATATGGTATCTTCTGCATCTATCACTTATGATGTTACAGGTGTACAGTTTGGTAGTCCGATAAATGGGGATTGGAAACATTTAGCAACAACAGCAGGGGATAACGAAGCAACTTATGATGCTTTTTCTCAAGACATTGGTTCAGTAACCACAATAGTTTCTGATTCAAGTAATTTCATAACAATAGGTAATGGTAAAGTTGATACTTTTAATTCTGCTTCCCATGCTTTAATTGATACAGATATTGCAGGGGATAACGAAGTTTCTATTGGTTCTTTTGTCAATAATTTAGTAAGAGATGGTTCAGCACATGGTACAGTATTTGGTGGGAATGGTGGTAATGCTTTTACATTAACATTAACATACGCAATCCCAACAGTCTCAACACCTCCATTATCCCTTGTCGCAACTGACGGTCTGCCAATCGGACTGGCATGGAACCAGCCAAGTTCTGACGGCAACTCTGCATTGATTGGATATGATGTCGCAAGGACTAGTTCTGCAACCTCACTGGTTGAACTCCCTGACAATTCTGGAAGCAACGCTGGTGTTGACTTTACTGATAATGAATTATTGTTACATGGGTTTGCAACACCCCAATACAAAGTCCACACCTTCACTGGCTCTGGAACATTCCAAGTAACATCAGGTTCAGGTAATGCTGAGTATTTAATTGTTGCAGGCGGTGGTGGTGGTGCTGGTGGTGGCGGTGGTGGTGGTGGTGGCGGTGGTGTGCTTTCAGGTATATTATCTACAACATCACAATCTTACTCTATAACTGTTGGCAGTGGTGGTGCAGGTCGTGTTTCACCATCTACAACAGGTTCTAATGGTGATCCGTCAAGTATTGTGCCAACAACTGGAACTTCTGTAATTGCCACTGGTGGTGGTGGTGGTGGTAACACTGGCACATCAGGTAATGATGGTGGTTCTGGTGGTGGCGGTGGTGGAAGATATGGAAATACTGGCGGTTCTGCTTCCCCATCAGGTCAAGGATATGCAGGTGGTTCGGGTGAATCTGGCGGTACACAAACTAACACAGGTGGCGGTGGTGGCGGTGGTGCAGGTGAAGTTGGTGTTTCCCCTGCTTCTGGAAGTGAAAAAGCAGGTAATGGCGGTAATGGTATTTCTAATAGCATATCTGGAACTGCGGTGATTTATGCAGGTGGCGGTGGTGGTGGAACATGGGCTAACATTAGTGGTGATCCTGACGGTGGATTAGGTGGTTCAGGTGGCGGTGGTAACGGTGGTGAACATTATGATAATCCAAGTACACAAACATCTGGAACAGATGGTCTTGGTGGTGGTGGTGGTGGTGCAGGTGCAACTGACGGTACAACAATGTCAGGTGGTTCAGGTATTGTAATTGTTAGATATTTAGATGATGGAAGTATTACCGCAACTGGCGGAACTGTAACAAGTGTCAGTGGAACAAGTTCAATCTCAGATTCCTCGACCAACGGTGTGAGTGTAACCCAAACAACCCCTGCAACCTCAACAACTGGAACAATCGGCAACGCTATCGCTTCTCCAAACTTATCATATTCCAATGCAAACCTACCAAGTGGCACAGCACCATTTAGTGTGGGGGGATGGGTTGAACTTAATGACAGTTCAATCCCAATAAATAATCTTAAAGCATATTACCAGTTTGATGAAACATCAGGAAATATAATAAACAAGGCTTCTTCCATTGGCTCAACTGATTCATGGACTCCTGACATTACTGTATCAGGTTCACCCACTTATGGACAAACAGGTGTAACAGATAAATCGCTATATATGACAGCGAAATCAGGTTCATTATCTCCCTCATTTGATTGGACAAATAATGATTGGACAGTTTCAATATGGGGTGATTTAGATTCGAGTACAAGTAACAGTTATCGAGGTCTTATTGGAATTAGACATGGTAGTGGATCTGCAAATTGGTGGACTATTGGAACTGATAACAATGGTGCATTAGGATATGAAACCAATGGTGGCACTTACAAATTATACAATACAGGTTCAGGGGCATCTGGAACAGGATTCCATCATATAGTTTTAACTTATGATTCTACTTCAAATGAAATGAAGTTCTATGTTGATAATATATTAAAAGATACACATATCAATACACAATTAGGGGGAACAGCAAATGACCTAGTGATTGGTACGTGGAGTTCTGCATCTAATGGTTATGTGTGGAATGGAAATATTGATGAGTTATCAATTTGGAATAGATTACTAACAACAAATGAAATCGCATCAATACATTCCTCCGCAACTGGAATTGAAATCCCACCATCCAACACCAAATTATTAAACATCAATGATGTAACATTTTCAGTCGGAACGACAAGTGCAAGTGTTGATGCAGCAAGTATGCAAAATTACAAAGTCCATACATTTACAAGTTCAGGAACATTACAAGTTACAGGTAGTGGGGATGTAGAATATCTAGTTCTCGCAGGTGGTGGTGGTGCTGGTGGTTCAGGTTATAGAGGTGGTGGTGGAGCTGGTGCAGGGGGTTATAGAGCAGATACAGGTTATGCAGTTACAGCACAAAGTTACAGTATAACCGTAGGTAATGGTGGTAATGGTGGTGGTAATAGTGCAAATGGTTTACAAGGTGGCAATTCTATTTTTGATTCAATAACTGCAACTGGTGGTGGTTCAGGTGGTTCAGGTGATGGTGGTTCAGGTGGTTCAGGTGGTTCAGGTGGTGGGGGTACTTGGGCTCAAACAAGTGGTAGTGGTAATACAGGTGGGTACACACCAGTAGAAGGATATGCTGGTACTACAAACGGTTCATCAGGTGGTGCATCAGGTGGTGGTGGTGCAAGTGAAATTGGAACAACTGCACCATTAGGCAATCAAGGTCATGTTGGTGGTGCTGGTGTATCTAATAGTATTACAGGTTCAGCTATAACTTATGGTGGTGGTGGTTCAGGTGGTGGTGATAATGTGGGGGCTTCATTTACTGCGGTGGGTAGTGCAGGTGGTGGGGGCTCTGGGGGTGGTGGTGGTATTGCTGGTGGTGATGGTGGTGATGGATTAGGTGCAGGGGGTGGTGGTGCTGGTTCAAATAGATCAGGATGGGGAAATAATTATGGTGGTGATGGTGGGGATGGTATTGTAATTATCAAATATTTAGATGATGGTTCAATTACTGCAACTGGTGGTACTGTAACAAGTGTCAGTGTAACAGGTGGTACTAGCACAATAATTTCAGCAACAACAACTGACAATACTGTATCACCAAAGCATTACACCTTTACAAAAGATTCCTCTAACAACTGGAAAATATTTCAATCTGGATCACAAGTTGGCAGTACAGTAATTGATAGTACGAGTTTAGGTGCTTCATCCTCAACCCTTACAACCAAACTTGATGGAACTTTAGATGAATTTTTCATAAACTCTGATGCCCTCACTGGCACAGAAATTACAAACATCGCAAGTCGTGGTACTGATGCTTGGGCTGTACTACCAAATCCAAATGACTACGTAAAAGCACAAGTCGAATTGCCTGACGGATCGGTAAACGAGTCGGGTTCAACTGGCGAGGAAATTAACTTTGTTGATAATGAATTTTTGTTGCATGATATTTCAAGTTCAACTTCTTCAGGTGATGTAACTTGGGATAGTACAACTGCTGACCTTTGGACGGTGAGTAATGGTGGGCTAACTGCAACAAGTATTGCAAGTAACGGTGGATGGCATCAGAAAGTAAAGTCTACCCAATTATTCAATCCTAATTCAAGTGGTGGTGATGTATCTTTTGATAGTACGGTTACATCAAGTGCAGGTGGTGGACAGTATAATTATTTTGTTTTTGGATTAGATAATCATGCTTGGACTACAACAGGTACTCTTTCAAATGCAGATTTGAATGAGTGTGAATTTTGTATCGGTATGTTATATGCAGGCAGTTCAATTAATGTGAGAGAGAATGGTGTATCAATGTTTAGTATCGGCTCTTGGACTAATTCTGATGTTTACAAAATAACAATGGATTCAAACGGTTTGGTGAAATATTATAAAGACGGTACATTACTTTACACTTCAACTAAAACTGCAAGTGGGGATTATTATGCAAAAGGTATTGGTGCAACTGAATCAAGTGCAACAGGTATTATAATATCTGCAACATACTCTATTACTTCAACTACAATTACTGATTCCTCAACTAACAGTGTAACCGTAACCCAAACAACCCCTGCAACCTCAACAACTGGAACAATCGGCAACGCCATTGAGAATCCTGATTTATCATATTCCAATGCAAACCTACCAAGTGGCACAGCACCATTTAGTGTGGGGGGATGGGTTGAACTGAATCAAGGTAGAGATTCAACTTTTGACGGAACTAACAACGGTGCAACCGTTTCACAAACTGGAAAGATAGGAAACGCATGGGATTTTGATGGTGTTGATGATGGTGTAACTACATCATGGAATACAGGTTTTGATAGTGGTTCACCGTTCTCAGTATCATTTTGGGTAGAACCTGATAATGGTGGTGCTGGTGCAGTTATATTTGATAGAGATATTTCAGGTGGGGATGGTTGGGAATTACGAATGGATGGTAATACAAAAATTCAAGCAAACTTTGAATCAGGTTCATCATACTTAGCCTGTGGTTCTGGAACAACTGCATTAACTCAAAATTCATGGAATCATGTTGTAATGATTTATGATGGTACAGGTGGTGATTTCACTTGTAACGCAGTAGAATTTTATCTTGATGGTTCTGTAACAACGACAACCACTGATGCAGATGTTGGCACGTTAGGTTCATGGGATACCTCAGCAAACTTTGGTTTAGGGGATTGGTATACAGTAGAATATAATGGTGCTTTAGATGAAGTTGCAGTTTATAATACAGCATTAAGCAGTTCAGAAGTTTCTGCATTGTACAATTCAGGTTCAGGTGATTCAACACCTGACACAAACGGATTAGTTGCTCATTATAACTTTGAACAAACTGGTAACACTTTGGAAAATCAATTAATAGTCCCACCAACTGACACCAAACTCCTCAACATCAATGACGTAACCTTCAACGTGGGAACAACCAGTGCAAGTGTTGATGAAACTGTAACAACTGTAACTCCACATAACATCTATGACGGATTAGAATTGTATTTTGACATGGATAATTCATCTAATGTTTGTTCAAGTACAAGTTCCCCAGATTGTGTTGATTCTGGAACTACTATTGGGGGTGTAAAAGAAGCAGGGGGTAAATTTGGCAATACACAAGTAGATCCAAACAATGACGGTTTGTTTTCTTCAACCTATGCTCTACCTACTGATTGGTCAAGTTGTGTTTGGATTTATGGTACAGCAGGTCCATATTCTTACTACATGGCAAACTGGAATGGTGGTAATGATAATACTAGTACATGGGTAGGAAGTCAATACAAAAACAGTATGATTACATTGTTATCATCAAGTCCAACATTTACTACAATCACAGGTAGTGCAGCATTATCTAATACATGGCAACATGTTTGTGTAACTTGGGATGATGATGATTTGGCAGAATTTTGGATTGACGGAACAAGTCAAGGCACATCTGATGCTAGCACAACAACGTTATCACAAGAAAAACCTTTGTTGGGTGGATATTGGTCAGGTGGTGGTGGTAATAGTTGTGAATCAGGTGGTACTTGTGATTTTGATGATTGGGGATATTGGAACAGAGTATTAAATGATGCAGAGATTGCACACTTGTATAATTCAGGTACAGGAACAGAAACAATGAACGCAAATATTGCTTCTACTGGATCTACTGGAAGTGAACATTTTATAACTATCTCAAATAACAACATCATCACAGCAACCACAACTGATAACACCGTAACCCCAAAGCACTACGCCTTTACCCGTGACGGAAACAGTTGGAAGATATTCCAAAGTGGTTCACAGGTCGGAACTACCGTAACTGATAGTAAAAGTTTGGGTAGTAATACAGGAGTGGATTACACAACAACCCTTGACGGAACACTTGACGAATATTTCATAAACTCTGATGCACTCACCGCAACTGAAATCTCAAAGATTGAACAAAGGGGTGATACAATATCCCCAGTGACAACCACTGCAACAAGTTTCAATGACAACACGGTAGTGGCTGGCAACGAATACTTTTACAAGATTTATGGTGTCAACGACATAGGTTCAAGCCTTCCAAGTAATATTGATGGTGCACAGACAGTCAATCCAGCCAACGCACCAGCAGGTGTCACCGCAACCAACGGAGTAACACAGGCCAACGTGTCATGGAATGCCAGCACTGATTTGGGTGGCGGTTCTGTTTTGGCTTACAAAATTTACAAGAACACCAACGGTGGAACCTACACCCTGCTTGCACAGCCAAGTGGAACTGGAACAACATACACTGACAGTGTAGTAACACAGGGCAACACATACGGATACAAGATAGTCACAGTCAACGAGGCAGGCGACTCTCCGCAGTCAACGCCTGCAACTGTAATTATTGGAACTGTACCAGCATCACCTACTGGTCTAACTTCAACACCAATAGCCAATGCAGTAATACAACTTGATTGGACTGCCCCAAGTAACAATGGTGGATTTACAATCAGTGGTTACGAGATAGAGCGTTCTCCATCTGGCAATGCTGGAACTTGGACAACTGTACAACAGGTCGGCAACGTCTTGACTTATTCTGATACAGGTTTGACCTTGGGTAACACATATCATTATCGGGTTCTAGCAATTAATCAACAAGGAACAAGTGTACCTTCAACCTCAACCAATATGTTAGCAGGTGATTTACCCAGTACAGTTACAAACGTTGCCACAACAGCATTGGTAAATTATGAAATCAATATCAACTGGTCACCAGCAAATGATAACTTTTATGCTTTAACTGGTTATGATGTGTATGCTTCAGAAAATGGTGGAACGCCAATTAAGATAATCACCACGTCCCCAGCAGTAACCACTCATCTACACACAGGTCTTAACTCTGGTTCATCATATGCATACACCGTACTTGCATCTAATATCCTAGGAACCAGTGCTACATCAAATACATCCATTATGACAGCAGGTGACATACCAGGCATTCCGACAAACCTAACAGTAACGCCAGTGGTACCAAGTCAGATTGACGTTGCATGGGGTGCAAGTTCACCAAACGGCTATGCTGTAACTTACACAGCAGCAGTCAGCACTGACGGTGGCGCAACATGGGACGAGACAACTCACACTGGACTAACTGCATTAACCTTAACTCAAACCAGTCTAGTTAACGGTCAGACTTATCAGTACAAAATCTCCGCAACGAACACACTAGGTACATCAGCATATACTGCTGGTGTATCTGGCAAGGCAGGCGATGTTCCAGCAATACCAACAGGTCTTTCTGTAACTCCAATATCTGCAACTGAGTTGACATTCGCTTGGGGTGTGCCAAACGACAACGGTTATACCCTAACAGGATACAAGGTTGAACGCAGTACCGACAATATAACTTTCACTGTAATAGATCCTAACTTCCAAAGCAATGTTTATCAAGATACAGGACTTACAACATCAACTGCATACTACTACAAGGTGTCAGCAATCAACGGACTGGGAACCAGTGCACCATCCAACTCTGCCAACGGACAGACATTTGGTGTTCCAAATCCAATTACAACACTTTCACTTACAACCATTTCAACAAGCCAGATAGATCTGACCTGGTCACAGCCAAGTCTTAACGGATTTGCATTTATAGACTACACAATAGAAAGAAGCTTTGACGGTTTGGTATGGCAGCCACATGCAACAACAACAAATACAACTTACCAAGACACACTAAACACAAATGATAATACAGAATACCATTACAGAGTATACACACAGAACTCATTCGGTACGAGTCTTGCTGGAAATGTTGAGATGTCGTTCACAACACCAACACCTCCAGCAGCAGTAACACCGACGGTTCAGTCAGATACACAGGTTGACCTAGCATGGAATAATCCAACAGGAACAGCACACACAGGATTCCTGATTGAACAAAGTATTGATGCTGGCAGTACTTGGACTACAGTGACAACCACAACAAACCAGAATCTTGCATACAGTGCAATAAATCTAACACCTTTAACTGACTACCAGTTCAGGGTATCAACAGTCAATCAGATGCTTCCACAGGCAACAGGAACAAGTGTGCCAAGTCCAGTTGCAACTGCAACAACATTTGGTGCACCTGATGTGCCAACTGGCCTTACAGCAACAGCACTTCCTGGCTCACAGATACAACTTGACTGGGTTGCTCCTACAAACGTCAACGGATCTCCAGTAACTGAATACAAGATTGAGAGATCAACAGATGGAGGAGCAACATGGGGACCACTTGTTGCAAACACTGGTAACCTAAACATAACATATTCAGACACTGGTCTTACAACAACACAGGAATACCATTACAGAGTTTCAGCTTATAACATATACGGAGTCAGCAGCCCAGGAACAGAGGCAAGCGCAATAGCATCCGACGTTCCGTCACAGGTCACAGGTCTTACTGCAACACCAACCATCAACTACACCATAGACCTTTCATGGACAACGCCAAACGGTAACGGATATGCAGTCAGCGGTTACACAATCGAAAGAAACATTGCTGGTGCAGGCTGGGTCACCATTGTTCCTGACACCTCATCTGTAGCAACAACTTATGCTGACATAAATCTATCAGCAAACACTGTATATGAGTACCGTGTATCCGCAATCAATGTTGTAGGAACAGGTGCAGTATCCTCAATAGTTGCATCCAATGCTGGGGACGTTCCAGGATCTCCAGTACTTACATTAACAGCACTTCCAAACAGTACAATTCAACTTGACTGGACAACTCCGTCAGACAACGGATTTGCAATCACTACGTATGCAGTTGAAAAATCAACTGACGGTACAAACTGGAGTCCGCTAACATCAGTCAATGCAATCACATATCAGGACACTGGCTTGACAAATGGCTCAACATACTATTACAAGGTAACGGCAGTAAACCAAGTTGGCAATTCTGTATTCAGTTCTGCTGTCTCCATCATAGCAGGTGACACACCAGGAGCACTTGGCGCACTAACAGCAATTACACAGTCCGACACAAGTATACAGTTAACATGGACACCAGCAACAGCAAACGGCTATGTCGTGACTGGTTACAAGGTTGAACAGTCACTTGACGGTGTTGCATTCACTGACGTTACTGTCAACACACAAAGTACGGCAGTGTCATATACCGTAACTGGTCTAACAGATTCAACTGATTATTATTTCAAAGTCACTGGAATTAACGCACTTGGTCTTGGAGCACTTGGTCCAATTGCATCTGCCCATACATTCGGTGCACCTGATCCTTTCATACCATTAACAACCTCATCAACAACAACAAGTGCAACTGTCAACTGGTCTGCACCTTATGATCACGGTTCCAGTATAACATCATACAGGGTTGAAATTCTAAACCTTGTTAATGGTGTTGGTAACGGACAATGGCTAACATTAACAACAACTGGTGGCTTGACCAATACACATAACAATCTTCAAACAAACACAGAATACCAGTACAGAATTGTTGCAATAAACTCATACGGTTCTGTCACATCCCCAGCACAGGCAATCACAACATTTGCAAACCCACCAGTACTTACAGCAACTGCAAGCAGTGGAACAACAATTGACCTAACTTGGCCAGCAGTTTCAGGCTCCACAACATACTCAGTATACAGTTCTGCAAATGACGTTACATTCACACTATTACAGTCTGGCATCAGTGCAACAACCTACCAGGCAACAGGTCTATCATTGGGACAGACCGTATACTACAAAGTAACAGTAACCAACGCAGCAGGCGAAAGTGTACAGAGTGCCTCAGCCACAGCAACAACATGGTCATTGCCAGGAACACCAACTGGTCTAACAATTACAAACCCGACACCAACAACTGCAAGATTTACATGGATTACACCAACTGACTTTGGAGGAGCACCTTCAGTAACTTACACCTTGCAAAGAAGTGAAGACAATTCAAACTGGACATCACATCTTCCATCAACCACAACAACAATTGATGACAACAACCTAACACTTGGACAGCAATACTACTGGAGAGTCAACTCAGTCACAGCAGCAGGTGTAAGTGGAAACAGTAACACTGTAAGTTATCTAACTCCAACACTGCCAACTGCACCTGGAAGCCTTACTGCTGCCTTGACTGGAGCAAACAACAACGCTGCAGTACTCAACTGGGTTGCACCATCCAGCACATCTGGATATGCCATAATCGGTTATCATATTGAAACCAACATTGACGGAAACGGTTGGACAGACTTGGTAATTGACACTGGCAACTCAGGATTTGTATATACAAACACAGGACTTAGTGCAGGTTCCAGTTACGTATACCGCGTGTCAGCAATCACAGCAGTTGGCGAAGGTGTTCCAAGTAACACTGCAACAGTCAATCCAATACTTGTAACTTTAACAATCACTGGAACACCGACAGGAGGTAACAGTGTGTCTGTAACACCTGCTGTATCTACGTCTGGCGCATCAAGTGCAACCATTGTACAGCAGGCACTTTACAGGGATAACGTAAGGGTAGATCTAAAATCACTCAACATACCTCTAACAAACGGTGCAACAGTTCCATCAATGATTGACTATCCGACACAGACAAGTTCATTTGTAATGACACTTGTACTTGACACAGGATATGTAATTCAAAGCAATGCCGAGACATTGACACCATCAGCACCATTCACTGGCGAAATATCATTCAGTGAGGACAGAACTGTATATGATAATTCTGCTGACTGCCTTGCATCAGATCCTAATGCTACTTGGGCAGCACCAACAAACCCATTGTCCAATGCAGCATTTGTATGTAGTACATCATACAGTGAATCAGTACTAGAGTTTACTGTTCAGCCAGTAGGTGCAGATGTGATTATATCTTACCAACCACAGAACCTAAATGAGCCAGCAATTGTAAAGGCATTTACCGCAACCAGTTCGGCAATAACCGAGACAATGGATGTTGATCCTGAAACTGACTACTACGGCTCAATCATAGTAAATCCACAGTTTGAATATACAATTAATGCTGACCAAACAATCACTGTAGTATGTGATCCAAATGATATAATGTGTGAGAACGAGGACACCGATCCAAACACAGCAGGTGTACAGAATGACGTACCAAATGGAGTTCCATCAGAGAAAACCTTCAAGTCATTCAAGTCTCCAGAATCAACAAGACAGTTAGGAATTGAACCAATGGGCAATCTATTCGGAGTCAATATGGTATTCATATTTGTCATAGCATTGGCAGGCATATTCACAGGAAGAAGTGCACCAATGGGAGTCATCTTCATAGTTGTAACACTTGGAATCATGTCATTCCTAGGATATCTTGACTTTGGAAACGATATGATGAATGCAGCAACATGGTCACTGCTTATAATTGCAGCAATACTTGGTATATTCCTGGGCAAACGCTGGTCTTAGAAAATATTTTAATTTTATATACCCTCGTTTACTGAAATTTATCGTATGGTTGTTCCTTTATTTGAAATTAAACTGTCAAAGAAACCCATTGCTGTAATCAAAATGGGTGACCGTAACGTCAGTTTTGTAAAAATAAACAAGTATAATTCAAAGTATTTTACAACAAAGGACGGCCAGACCTATGAACTTGATGACGAGTACGAGTACCGTTACAAGAAGACAGGCGTATATTTTTATAACTTTTCAAATTCCAAACCTCTAAGCCTTTCATCAATAAGCGAGATAGACGAGGTAATGAAGGACGTTGGAGAATCTGAACTGTTCAACAAGGAAAGATTTATGTCAACAGTTGGCAATGATCCAAGCATTGATGTTGAAAAACTGAACATACCAAAAGACATATCAAAGGACATGACACCAGCAACAAAAAGATTCTTACAGGATCACGCAACTGACGATGAAACTTCCAAGACAGACATGATGATCAACGTGCATACCCAGTCAAAACCAATACCAAAATACAGTCCGCATCTTATCGGAATGGGAATGAACAGGACAGGATTTGCGTTTGTTCAGATAGCATACCAGAGAATCGACATCGTGCCTATGTATGTCAATGATGCCAAGGCATACACACAGTACGGTGTATTCGAGATAGACAAGGACAACGTATATTTTCTAAAAAAACAGATGCTATGTTTCTTTATAGTTTCAAACGAACGTGACGAGATAAGACCGCCAATGAAAAAAGAACCATATAAAGTTATGAAGACAATGATCAAGAAAAAAAGATGGGACAAGATAGACAGTTTCATCAAACCGATACCTGCCAATGGCAAGAATACAAAGGAACACCTCAAAAAAAAACAACCAATTCCAAGAAGCGTTTCAATCTCTTCGGAAAAAAAATTAGTTCAATTTCAAGCGGATTCTCCGAGCGTATGTTACACGACGATGAAGGAACTTCATCTGACAAAGGAAGCAGTAGCTAAACAACTGTCAGATCCTCTAAAGAAAGCAATCCCAATCATGTTAATATTCGGTGGGGTAATGGGCATTGCAGTAGTGATGTCCAATGCACCGCCAGTAATTGATGCAGTCGCTGACAGGGTGTCTGGAAAACCAGACGTGTTTGTCATGACTCCAGAGGAGTACGAGCAGTGGGAGATAGATAATGGTCTGAGGGATGAAAAAGACAGAAGGTATGTTGCAGGCTTAAGCATTGACGAGTATCAGGACTATCTTGATGCAGGCGGAACAGCACCTCAGTTTGAGGAGGAGACATTCCTTGGCGTGTCACAGGGTGACAACAAAGAGGTTGAATCCAAGGTCCAGACATACCTCGGTGTAGAGATAGAGCCAGCAGTGACACCAGATGAAATAATACCTGTCATTGACACTGTTGCACCAGAATTGACAGCACCAGAAATATTAATATATGAAGCAGACAATACTAACGGCATGAAGCCAAAACTGTCTGTACTTGTAACTGACAACGTTGACGAGGGACTGATTGCAGAGTGTGTGCCTGGCAGAAACGCAGTGTTCGAGATAGGAACACATGACATCCAGTGTTCAGCAACAGATGTTGCAGGTAACGTAGGCACTGTAAACTTTACAATCACTATCAATGTGCGTGAAGGAGTGGAACCAGTAAGCATAATTCCAAAGATACAGCCAATGCCAGGTCAATCACTTCCATAAATAAATTTTAAATGGATGGTATAATCATAAAAAACATGAAAAACATACTTTTAACTTTAATGATTTTATCAGTCTTACCTTTTGTTAATACAGCATTTGCCGACCACTTGGAAGGATCAATGATAAGCGATTCAGAATGTGCAGACAAGATGGGCAGGGAATGTTATTGTTGGGAACAGGGATCATGCAAGTTTACATCTGATCCTTTGGGAACAATGCTCAAGCCGTTTGATGCAGTCTTTGGCGGTCTTGCCCTAGTTATATTCTGGGCAATGGTTGTAGGTCTACTTTGGTTAAGAACAGAGTCTCCACAACTGGTAGGAATAGTAGGTATTGCAATGGTTGCAAGCTATCTTTCATATCTTGAGACACAGGGAGCAAGTCCTACGCCTGAGTTTGAGATGGCAAGAATTGTAGGCGTAATATTGCTTGTGATATCATTCGGAATAGCATTCTATCAGATGATTGTGGCACGTGTACTGTCAGGTCCGCAATAATATTAATTTTATATAGCAGTGTTTTTGAAATAGATCATGTCCTACGATGAACAAAGTGGCAGACCTGTTAGTCCAGATAGAACAATTCAACTTATCAGTGAGGCAAGGGATCATGATGATTTTCTTTACAGAACATTGTTTGGAAACAAGTCACTTCCGCATGTTGTTTATCAGTTAGAGCATTTTACAATATTGTTTGATGTTGTCAATGACGTTAGACGTAGAACTTTGGAGAAATTCCACAAATTACATCGTAACACATTAATTGCAACAACTTCTATAGACGGAAGAATGTTGAACGTACTCACAGAAACAAGAATCAAACACACTACAGAAGCCAAGATGGCAAAGAAGGGTGGTGGATTCGGAGGTGGAGACGGTGGCGGTGGCGGACCATTTGGATAGTAACACAGAACAAAGTAGACCGATAGAATCAAACGGTTATTGCAAACACGCTCACATATCAGAAAGAACAAGAACCGAAGGAACACCATACGTAAAAGGATGGTGCGAAACATGCGGTGCATGGGTATTTACAAACAAGACATTTTGCATATGCTGTCGCAAGAGGGTACAGCACAAGGTACATCACAGACACACAAAACAAGTTCTAGAACATGCAGTACTCCTACATGAAAAGGTCATGGATGAGTACAGAATCATACCGTACAGAGAAACAGTATGGGTTGAGACCGAGTTTAAGGGCAGACGTTATCACATACCGCTGAAAGATCTGACATTATGGGTTGAACATCCCAACAAAAAAGAGATTATGGAGATCATTTTAGACCACATAACAACGGTCAGAGGATAAATTAAAAGTTTATATACACGGTTAATCTGAACCTAGACATGGGAACAGAAACATTCTATGACGTCCGCACTCGTAAAAAAGTGAAAGTGGATGCAAAAGACATCAAGGTCAAAAAGGTAAATGGCAGATTCCAACTAATCGGTAAAGCTAAATCAGGCCTAGTCTACAAATTCGCCAGTGAAGAGACGGCAAAAAAGTATAAATAAGACCTCTCTGAACTGAATTTTTAATTTTAAATAATAGACGTATTTATAATGTCTATGTCTAAAAAACAGTTTAATATAAATCCTTTTGATCTATCACATAAATATAAGCCTATATATAGTAACAAGAAATTACCACAATTTTCAATAACTGGAGGTTGGTCAGATGGTGGAAAATGGAATAATGAAGGAGTAAGTTTTAGTATAACACAAAAACCAAATACAAAGAATGTGGTAGTTACGCCACAAGGCAAAAAATTAAAACAGATAGAAAATAAAACTGGTATATATACAACATCAGAATGGATGAATCCAGACACACTAAAGAAAGAGACAGAGGTAGGTGGTTGGATACATAAGGATACGTTGAAGAAAGGTGCAGACACATTATTGGGAATGAACAAGCAGGTTGACCAGTTTGGCAATGTTGTAAGGGGTGAAAATTATGCAAACCCAGACTTTTATGCTTATGAAAATAAAAAGAAAAATGACCAGAAAAAATATGATCTTTATGAACAAACAGGTGGTTTGATTGGAGAAAAAGAACCACCTTCTGTAGGTACAAACAAACCACAAGAATCAAACCCTGGTCCAGGTGGCACCACTACAGATAGTACTAATTATAGCAATAAAAGGTTAAATAAACTATCTTTTGCAAGAGCTGCTGCAAGTACAAGCTACATGAGAAGTAATCCTAACCTTGAAACTGCAAATGTGATAAGAAAAAATCTTGGCATGAAAACAATATTTCCACATGCCAGATTGAGAAGAGCAGGTCGATATGCTGCAGCAAAATGGGTTGTAAAATCATGGAGTAAGAGTAAGGCTTATAGATACAGACAAGAGTATATCAATGTTGAATCTCCAGAATCATTTTTAACATCTTTTTACAAAAAAGAAGCTGTAGTTGATTGGGGTAAAACAAAAGGTCTTAAATTAGAGGAGACTGATACAGGTACATTCAGAACAGGATCTTACTCAGCTCCAAATTATTGGACACATAATGGTAATACTAGACTTACAGGTTATAACGAGAAGATAGGATATGCAACCCATGCACCTAAAAACAAAGATCAAATAACTTCTGTGTTATATTCTAAACTAATTAATAAAGCTGGAGAAAAAAAGGCAAAATATGAAACTTATTACAAAACTGATCCAGATGTTGAGGTCTATAATTATTACCCTATAACGGATGAAAGTTTTGAATCTTACGAAACATACAAACAAAACTTGATATCATCAATAGGTGCAAGACGTGAAAATCAAGAATACATAATAAAGGATCTTGGCATAGATACAAAAACTATTGAGAAAAAAGACAGGAGTAAAAAACTGATACCAACACTTGAAGCAACTACTGAAACACTTGATGACAAAGCATCTTTATTAAAGGATGAAATCACCAATCATGATTGGCAGAAAAAAATAGCACAGGAGAATTTTGGAACTGACACAATACAAGGAGACTCACATGTAGGACATGTACTCCAGTCATATGAAGGAAAGGTAAGGGGAGGAGATTATTATATACAGGATGCAGGTCGTCTGATTAAAAAGACAAAGAACTATGAGGATGAAATTAAATCACAGATAGAAGAAAGTCAAAAAGTAGTAGAAGAAATGGAGCCTGATAAAACGGAAGGTCTTGTTGATTATTATTCTGATGTACGAACTGAGGAGGAAACAAAAGCAAGTGAAGATTATCTGTCAAAGTCACTTGACCTTACAATGGAGGAAAGAAAACAGTTGGAACAGTCAAGAAAAGCACAGATGTTTGGTTCTAATGCTCCAGCAAGATCTGCATATACTCCAACACAGTCACGTGGAAGACCAAGTCTAAAAAGTTTTTCAAAGAGACAGTATAAAAACAGACGTACACGCGGAGGCAAGAACACATTTGGAGGACTAGTTATTTGATACCAAAGCATTTGAAAATAAAAGAAACATCTCCTTTTGGAACTGGAATAAAAAAAGATCCTCGCAAGACAAAGATGACAGAAATAATTCAAAAAATAAACAAGGTTGACCAGCATCTTTCTCGTGCAGTTGGAAAGTACAGGGCAAAATATAACAAGACCCCGAACGAACTTGAGTTGCAACAGGATCAGTCAACAACACCGCTAATATCACAGAGAAAGAGACTTGTCAAACAATACAATTATCTTAAACAGGAATCACAGTTTGCAGAGAACACTTACCAGACAATAAAGGGAGACAATCCAGTAGGACGTGCAAAGAAATCATTTCAGGGTATCAGGGCATCAAGTCCGTTTGAAGGAAGAAAGGAATACAGGGACACAATATCCACACCTGCATTAAGCCCGATAAGAAGGGTTGGCACAAACTCAAACAAGATGGGAACCCTGTGGGATCCACGATTCAATGCTGGAGACGTAACTGTTGATCCAAAGATAGCAAGATATTACAGAAAGATAAGCGGAGGTTATTAATATGAGGAACCGAGCAGGTACCAGTAATATCAATCGTAGAAAATATATTAAAAAGGCATCATCATCACAGACATCATCACAGACATCATCACAGCCATCATCACAGCCATCATCACAGCCATCATCACAGCCAGCAAACAAGATAGTGCCAGCATCAAACACTGTAAGTTCGGCAGGTCTTGTTGTTGCAGCACCAGGAGCAGCAGAGAGAGTAAGCGGTAACAGACCAGTTTCCTCGACAATTACAGGTCAGGAAATACGGGTTGATGATGAAGGAAGAATGAAACTTGACGAGATTGAAAAGAAAAATTTTATTGAACAACTTTTTCGTGGTTCAGTTGTTCCGACTGAACAGATGGTTGGTATTGCAAAGGATGTTGCATACGGTGTAAAGTCGGAAGATCAAAGATCAATGGAAAGTGGTTTAGATTTGGTATTGAATCCGTTAATGAAACCTTTTGTTGACGAGAGGATGAAGACCGAGGGAGTCATATCAGAGGAATGGTACTGGCCAGAGGAACTTAAATCAACATGGAATGTTTTGCCAGGATTTATGCAGAAGAGTGACACTGTAGAAAAACGTTCGTTCTTTGACGGTGTCAGTGCAAACGTTGGAAACATAGGTGCAATTAGTCAGAGTGATCTGGGACACAAAATAAGAGACGAGGAGTTTGCAGTTTCAGGAGAAAGGTTTGAACGAGCACCAGGCTATTACATAGGCTCAGCACTGGGAGAGATTCCATACTTTATCATAGGTGCAGGTCAGATCAAGGCAGTAGGAACAGTTGCAGCCAAGGCAACGGCAGGCGTTGCGAGGGGTAGTGGTGTTGTAAATACTGCAAGGGTTGTATCAATTGCATACAAGATAGAGCGCGTAACAGACAAACTTCAGAAAGTTGCAAACAAGGCAGACAATTATGTTGGAACAAAAGTAACTACAAAGCCAGAGGTTCTAAAGGCTGTAAAATTACTAAAGGACGGTCTTGGAAAGAATACTGCCGTACAAAAACAGGGTGTCAAGGATGCACAAAAGATAATAGATGAGGACAGTCTCGGAATGGCTGGAAAGAAAAAATATTCTCCAGAGGAGATAGAAAACCAAAGAAGCAACATGAAGGATTCAAACGAGGCAATTGCATTTAACAGAATAAAATCAAACGAACTTGACAGGTTCAGTAATAATGCAATTAAAGCAATAGAAAAACTTCCTGAGAAGACTGATGCACAAAGGATATACAAGCAGGTAAAGGTGGACAGGTTCAATGCTGCAGTACAGGAAACTCTTTTGCCAGAGATGAGAAAGTTCAAGGAAGGCTATGTTTCACAGGCATCAAGAACGGCAAGAAACAGTAGGGTTGAAAAATTTGCACAATTTGTGGAAGGTTCACCAAAGAATGCAAGTGACAAGATAGACAAATTCTTCAACAGACAGATGAAGACAGCAGGCGATTCAAAAAAGACTGCGTTGGAACTTTTGAAAAGAGAGGCATATGATGACCTCAATGCTGGAAAATATTCTGGTGTCATGGGCAATGTAAAATTAGACAGACATCTTTATGGAAATGTTTTGACAACGGCAATGGGAATAAACAGAACAAGCAAGAAGGCAAAGGAACTTTCCCAATTGGTCTCAAGAACTGTCCCATTCATGAGAAATATAAGCAGGGACGAATTGCTTACACAGGACAAGAGTTTGAGGGAATTTGTTGCAACAAAAAAGAAAGAGAATGTACAGATTAAGGCAGCAATAGAAAAGGGAAAGGACACTGTTACTGACAAGGATGGAAACACGTTTGACGTGAATGAGTCGCTTCTCAAGCAGAACCAAGATGAAATAGATGCAGCACTTACAGATATGGACAAGAATCAGATAGAACTTCAAAGGGCACTGTCATTCACAAGAACACCCAAAAAGGATTCAACGCCAGATACAAATGTATACAGATATGACTTTGGTGCAATAGCAAAGGTAATGGGAAAGGACATTAATGAAATAATACCAGAGACAATAATAAAGGCAACCAAGCCGTCAGTCAGTGTAAGAAAGGTCAAAGGCATGTGGCAGGGAGTTGTTGGAGACAGCATAGATTCAAGCAAGGCATTCTGGGTCTCACGAATACCAAGGTCACAGGCAATTACTGCATACACTGAAGGTGCCGTAAGCAAGTCACCATCAATATTCAGAAACATAGGAACAAGAAGGGTAGGACGATTCAGAACAATAATACCAAAAAAGGTTGAGCCAATGGAAGACATAATTCATTTTTATGAGGCAACAGACTCTATCCAGACAACATCAAACAAGGGTATCACTGGAGCCACAAACATTGTCATGACAGACAAACTTGTTCCTGTACAGGAACTGAACCTGATTAAGAGACAGTTGGGACTTGTGGAGTTCAAGGGAGACAGCAGTATTGCAAAGGCGTTGGGCTCTGACGAGAACAGAAGGATTCTTGAGTATGAAAGAATATCATTGGAAGACATTGAAAAAATAAAGGATGGCAAGTCTCCAAAAACATCAACTGGAGCAGACATAAGGGAGATATTGATAAACAGGGCAGTGTTGGAAAACAAGCCACGGCAGGCAAACGAGTTACTTGATGAAAAGATACGTATTACAGACATGGCCATATCACAGATAGAACCAAATAAAAAACTGGCATTGGAGGCTGTTGAGTCAAATAATAAAATCAAACGTAAGGATTCAAAAGCAAAGGCAATAAAGAAAATTGAGAAGAATGCAAAAGAGGAGAGACAAAGACTTTTGGACATGTCTTACAGGCTGGGCAAGGATAAAAAACTTTCATTTGATAAAAGACGTCAAAAATATATAGAGTCACAGACACATGCAGTGGGAAACACAAAGGGTACTCTTTTCTCAATGCCGTTGAATGTGCTTAAACAGGAGGATGTCCTGTTGAAAGACAAGTATGCTTCTAGTATGATAAAGGATAAAAAGACAAACAAGGAGTATTATATTGGCGGAGACGGCACATGGTATGAGACCAAAGAGGGATTCAGACCAAGCATGGTTTCCCAGTACAAGAATGTAGTTCACTCAACACAGGAAAGAGTATACGTACAGGGAGGTTCATATACAATGATGCCTGACGGATCAGATTCATATTATCTTAACAATTTGTTTGGTACAAAATCAACCAAAAGAAAGGATACTCTTAAAGGAACACCTGCTCCAGACAAGACACCAGAAGACCGTTTTGCAGCACAGTCAAATCAAATAAATCTAGGTGCTCCAAGAATCAGAAAAGAGTTTGCTCCAAAGGACGAGGGATGGGACATGTCAAACCAGTTGAATGCAGACATGCAAGACAACCTGATAATACTTGGTGATCAGGACACATACAAAGGACTGCTAACCAAACTTTCTCCTACAGAGCAGAAAAAACTTGAATCTGGAATACTTGGAGACATGGAGGTCAGGGTAAAGACAGATATGGACTCTGTGAGTCAGGGAACTCCAGACATACAGAATTTTGATTATGTTAAAACAACAGATAAAAAAATATTTACAGATAACGTTAAAATTGTTACAAATAAACAGTTATTGAAGAAGGCAGAAGGCATACAAAAAACACGAAAGAAACTAAGAAATTTTGCAAAGGGAGAACGTTTTGTTGAACTAAGAGAAACAGACTTTACGCCAGATCCAACAACACTCGGACAGAGATCAGAAATATCAATAACAAGACTGGAAGAAGGAGATGCCATATGGGTAAGCGGTGCGGATACACGTCTGAGCAGACTGTTCGGAAGTACACAGTCGTCACAGGTAACACAGCCAGCCATACCACCAGGAGTAAGGGTATCACCAATCTCAGACATAATGCCTGTTGCACGACTTGTGGATGAGACAGCATCAACACGACAGGAGAAAAATTATGGAAAGAGTCTACAGGCAAACAAGGGTACAAACTATGAAATAATGTATGAACAGGCAGAAACTGCTGGAGTTGCAAAAGAGTTTAAGGAAAGAACAATAGAGTTGGTTTATAAAAAAATTAACAACCAAAGACTTCCAGAAGCAGATGTAATGAAAAAATTACTGGAGCCAAACAGTCAGTTATACAGGAAGAAAATAATCAATGTATTGAATGACAGAAACAATGCAAAATTCAAGACACTTAACAGGCGCGAATCCATTGCACTAAAGACAAAGAACAAGGGAAGAAAAAAGAAGGATTATGTGATTGATCCAAACACCGCATACAAGGACATAATGGATGGAGGTGTGGATACACGAAATCCAGTAAAACGAGCATTTGACGACCTCATGGACAAGTCACAGGTACGACAAGAGCCTATGGCATTCATGGGTGATTACAAGCAATACAGACCAAAAGAGACAGATGCAGACACTACAATAAAACAGCCAAAACTGATAACAAAAATATTCAGATCTGTAGGAGACAAAAGAAAGAACAAGAAGAACATAGTTATAACAGAGCAGGCAAATCCGTTTGTCATACGCGCACTAAGGGAACTTTCACAGGATGAGGATCTTGTACTTGCAGCAAAGTCGTCAAACAACAAGCAGATTTATAACCTGTTCCAACAGATAGGTGGCGCAAGCGACACGTCGTTTGAAAGTGCAATGCAAAAAATGATTAAAAGTCAGACCGATGTAAAGACAACAACATTAAGAAATCCTCTTACAGGAGAACCAATAATTGACAGTACAGGAAAGGCAAGGGTTGTGGCAGATACAATAACCGACAAGAGACCGATGTACAGTTCTGATCTTGAAAAGATTGCAAAGTATGATGGCTTCATTGAAGGCAAGGTGTTTGATAAAAAGACTGGAAAGTACATTGACAACCCTGATGCTGCTGTAGTAGACAAGTATGGCAGGGCAGGTCAGTTTGAACAGGGAAGAGAGACTGTAAGACTTGGAGACGAAAGCATACCAATAAGAGGTTCAGTGTCTCCAGATATTGAAGATGCAGTAATATTCAAGGATACATTAAAGGATACAAAGGATGTATTAAGAAGTTCAATAGAGGATGCATTGGGTGTACGTTCTGGTCCAGTTACAAGTTCAGACAGAAAGGCATTGGCAACATCGATAATTAGGGGATTTGACGACGAGTTTGCAAAGCAAAGATCAAAACAACAAAAAAATATATGGTTTGGCGATGACACAATATCAAATTTAGAAAATTGGCTTGGAACTGAAGATGCTGCATCAAGAATGTCACAGCCAGGAATGTCTAAAAAGATAGACAAATATCAACAGATGACACAGAGTAAAAAACAGGACACTACAACACAATCCAATACAACTGGAAAGACAATGATGGGTATGGATACTGACAAGATGTTTGGAAGGATTTCAACAAAACAAAAACCTTCCAGTGCAAGACAGGCAGTGCCTGCAACCTCATTGGCAACAAGCGTGGGAGAACTGTTCAAGCCAAGCGAGACAACCGCTCCAGAGCCAGAGCCATTTGAATTGCCAAATCCGTTTGCAATACAAGAGGCAATGGCACAGCCACAGCAAAACGCTATAGATCAGGCCATTGGAGATGTGCAGAAGACACTAGAAGGAATTACAACTGGCAATCAGAAGATAGGAACATCATCATCTGGAATGACGGTAAAATCATACGAGGCACCGTCAACATTAACAAACATCATTGGAAGAATGGATCTGAGTAGAAATGATATTCAGGAAAAATCAGGTCAGGTGACTGGAACAAATCTGCTTGATGGATTAAAACTTGATCAGCCATTGGACACAGGTACTGTTGTAATACCTGATTTTGGAACAGTTCTTGGACTTGGATATGAAGCAAAAACAAAATTAGGACAAAACCAGATGTTTCAATTAGACACATTGCCAAGATTAAAAACACAACAAACCATACAACAACCAGTATTACCAAAACCACAGGAACAAAGAATTATAGCACCTGTTATTGTATTCCCAATGTTTGATCCTGTAGAGGCCGCAAAGCAGAGAAGGTCAAAAATCAAAAAGAAAAAGACCAAAAAGACATGGTGGCAGACTCCAGAGAACTGGTACGAGCCATATTACTGGGGAGGAAA
>Ga0233439_10000990_pt1 | contig 38311 bp, 63 predicted proteins | sample SI_123_September_6_FD_182713 | JGI IMG/M metagenome (GOLD analysis project Ga0233439, IMG submission 182713) | Seawater microbial communities from Saanich Inlet, British Columbia, Canada - SI_123_September2016_100_MG | ecosystem: Environmental > Aquatic > Marine > Inlet | place: Canada: British... | reverse complement strand
AAAAAGAATGAAACATATACAGATAGAGTTAAAGAAACCTTTTGCAAGTCATCACTGGCGTAAAGGTGCGGGTGGTAAAGAGTTGGTTTACATTGATGCGCGTCAGGTAATGAACAGACTTGATGAGGTCTTTGATGTTGGCGGGTGGCAGGCGCACTACGAGCATATCGGAGGCAGGATGATTTGTAAACTGTCTTGCCTTATAGGTGACAAATGGGTTACTAAATCTGATGGGGCGGGTGACACTAATATCGAGGGTGACAAGGGCGGTATCAGTGATGCACTCAAACGAGCGGGTGTATTGTGGGGTATCGGGCGGTACTTGTACTACCCTTCAGCGTTTGATTCAAACAGAAACCCTGCATCATGGGCTACGCCAGAAGGTTATGACAAACTTATGGAAGAAAGGCATGGTAAAGAGATTGAGAAATGGCGTAAAGAATATGAGGCATCACTATGAAATTTAGAACCGAACTAGGCGAGACAATTTTTAAACAGAAGTATGCAAGCAATGCGTATGAAACTTGGAGTGACAAGGCGCACAATGTAGTCAACAGTGTATGTGGCACTATGGATGGTAAGAAAAATAATCTGATGGATAAATCAGATCAGGATAAACTTGCCCAAGACATTGCGAACTTTAAATTCTTGCCCGGAGGTCGCTACTTGTGGTATGCAGGTAGAGAGGCAAGGTTCTATAATAATTGTTACCTGCTTAAAGCAGAGGAAGATAGCAGGGAAGAATGGGCAGACCTTTGGAAACGTGCAGGGTCATGTTTGATGACAGGTGGCGGTATTGGAATGGATGTTACAAACTTTAGACCTAAAGGTAGAACGCTATCCAAGACAGGTGGCGTTAGTAGTGGGCCGATTCCTTTCTTACTTGCAACCAATGAGATTGGACGCAACGTAATGCAGGGTGGTAGCAGACGCAGTGCTATGTATGGTTGCATGAACTGGAAGCATGAAGATTCTCACGACTTTTTGACCATCAAGAACTGGAGTGATGAAGTAAAATCGGCAAAAGAAAAAGACTTCAATGCTCATGCTCCTCTGGATATGATGAACATCAGTTTGAATTACGATGACGCATGGCTAAACGCTGACAAACGACACCTTGATCCTACGTTTTTAAAGAATGTAACTCAGGCATTGATGACAGGAGAGCCCGGATTCTCATTTAATTTTGGAGACAAACAAAATGAAACTCTTCGTAACGCTTGCACAGAAATTACTAGCGAAGATGATAGCGACGTTTGTAATCTTGGGTCTATTAATATGGCTAACATTGACAGCATTGATGAGTTTCGGGATGTTGTTACTGTTGCTAGTAAGTTCCTTGTTTGTGGGCTTATCAGGGCGCAAGTTCCCTACGAAAAAGTAAGCGAGACAAGGCAGAAGAATAGTCGTATTGGTTTAGGGTTGATGGGTATGCACGAGTGGTTGCTGAAACGTGGATACAAATATGAGATGGTAGATGAACTGAAACAATGGATGAAAGTTTATGAAACAGAAAGTAAAAAAGCGGCAGACGAACACTGCGACAGACTTTTTCTCAACCGTCCTAAAGGCTACAGAGCAATTGCTCCAACAGGAACAATCTCTATCCTCGCAGGGACTACTTCTGGGGTGGAACCAATATACGCAGTCGCATACCGCAGACGTTACCTTTCGGATGGAACAAAATGGAAACATCAGTTTGTCGTTGACGGTACAGCGCAAGGATTAATTGATTCTGGTATTGACCCAGATAAAATTGAATCTGCTGTTGATCTTGCCGCTGATCCAGAACGTAGAATTAAATTTCAACATGGGTTGCAGAAGTATGTAGACCACGCTATTAGTTCCACGCTAAACCTTCCCGCATGGGGAAGTGATCTTAACAATGAGGATAAGATAAAGTCGTTTGCCAAAATCATTAGTGATTACGCCAGTGGGTTAAGAGGTTTAACAGTGTACCCAGATAGCGCTAGGGGTGGGCAACCTATAACATCTGTACCTTATGAGGAGGCTAACGCTAAACGTGGTGTGATCTACGAGGATAATTCAGAAGAGCAATGCTTATCAGGAGTGTGTGGAATATGAATACTAAAGGGTTTGAAGAGACGCTTGATTATTATGCAAATGAAATTAATGATATTATTGATTCCTTTCGCATTGATAAACAAAACATAACCTTGAAAAGGTTAGAAGATTTTAAAAAAGATATAGAAGATGAACGTGATGAGATGCAAAAAGACAGGTGGGAAAGTATAGAGGATGACGACGATGACGACGATGACGACGATGATGATTGGGAAGAAATGGGTGGGATATGCCCTGAACTTGCACCTAACCATGATTGGGATTCTAATCCAGTAGGGTTTAGATGATGAGCGGAGCAAACTTAGATGGATACTCTTACCCAAGAGATGGAATACACAAGTTAGAAATGCAAAAACGAATTGATTCTCTTAATGAAAAGGTTGGAGAACTTCAAGAAAGAGTTAGAGACCTTCAAGATATAACGTATCAATTGATTGACAAGGTAGTAACTGACGGAAAATAAAAATGAAACCTTCGCATTACATAATGAGGATTCAACCTATTGAATATATTATTGCAAATAGGCTTGACTTTTGTTCTGCTAACATAGTAAAATACGCTAGTAGATGGGATAAGAAAGGTGAACCTTTGTCAGACTTGGCAAAGATCATTGAGTATGCTAACATATTAATCGAAGAACAAAAGAAAAACAATGGCAAAACGAATCAAGAGTAAAGCGTATACAGAATGGGTGGCTACCCTACCTTGTAGTGGTTGTGAAGCAAGAGATGGTACGGTAGTCGCTCATCATTTGAAAGGTAGGATGTCCCCGCTGTCAGGGGGCATGGGCTACAAGGCTAGTGACTGGTTGACAATGCCAATGTGTTTCACTTGTCACAATAAGATGCACTCAGGTGACGCAGAGTTTATGGATTGGCAGGGATATTTTATTCTTAGAACACTTGACACAGCATTTAATCAAGGTATAATAGAACTATGAAAACAATTGAGCAGGTAGTAGAGGGCTACCTAGAAAAAATAGAAGAAACTTCTCCTAAATATGCAAAGGCTAAAGCCGAAACATATCAGTTAACAGAATTTAAAAAGACTCAAAGGTCTTTGTTGTATGCTACAGCAGTAGGAAAAACGGTAGCCGACAAAGAGAATTGGGTTTCAATACAACCGCAGGTTGCAAAAACAATTGAAGGTGTAGCGGTTGCGATTGAAAACGAAGAGCGTCTAAGATGGGAACTCAAGTCACTGGAACTTCGTATTGAAGTCTGGAGAACTGAGCAAGCCAATCGAAGATTTAACAATAACTTAATATAGGAAACTCTTATGAGTGATTATCAAGAAAAAGATGGAGATGTATCGCTGTTTATAAACGATAAGGAAGGTAATGAGAACCGCCCAGATATTACAGGGTATGCTCTTATTGACGGAACCAAGATGCGTGTATCTTTGTGGGCTAAAGAGTCTGGTAAACTTCGTTTCTCTGGTAGGATGGAACCACCCATGAATGGGTCTGGTAAATCTAACGCCAGTAAATCTTCTTCAACAGAAGTTCCTTTCTAATGAAGATAGAGTACCATGATGGAGAGGTTGTTGAGATGTTATTCGATAGCAAACTTCATTCATACAAGGTTGGTAAAGAGGTGGTGCCTAATGCTACTAAAATATTAGACATCATCTCCAAACCTGCTCTTGTACCTTGGGCTTTAAAGGTGGGTGGTGATTGGTTGGAGAAGAACTTCTTCTTCGACCAAGAAGCATCATCTAAAAAGACTAACGTGTACAAGTCTAGAATGGCTTTAGAGCCATTGTTAAAAGGAATGAAGGGCGCTTACAGGGGGGTGTCAAGAGATGCCTTAAACATAGGTAGCCTTACACATGAGTGGGTAGAAGCCGCAATTAATTGGAAGATAGCAGAGGGTGACATACCTGAAATGCCAAAGCAAGAAGAGTCTGTTAACGCTATTCATGCTTTTCAAGATTGGGTTGGAGAAAATGTAGTTGAATGGAAATCATCAGAAGAAAAAATCTATCATAGGAAATATAAATATGCGGGAACAGTTGATGCTAGGGCTATTATTAATGGGGAATATTGTGTTATCGACTGGAAAACGAGTAAAAGAATTTATCCAGAATATTATTTACAGGTTGCGGCATATGCCAAAGCCATCGAAGATATACATGGAATTCCAGTGGATGCTACATACATACTTAGATGCGACAAGGCTACAGGAAAATTTGAAGCGGTCAGGTCAACAGAAATCGAAGAAAACTTTCAAGCCTTTTTAGCGGCTAAAACTTTAAAGCAGAGGTTAAAAAATATAAAATGAGTATACCTGCAATGATTGTATTTCATTTTGATTCTGCACTAGAGTTAACCCAAGACGGCATGGATCACGAACTGTTTGACGTTGAGGAGATGGAATCTTTACTTGAGGGTTGCGCTCAACAGTCAGAGTATGCAGGGCATGAGTATATGTGGAGGGCTTTAAAGCGTATGCTGAGACAGCATGATGGTGATAATGTTGTAGGGTTTACACCAGAATCAAGAGGGCCAGATGTCAAGCATTGAATGGGGTAGGGGTAGTGCATTTAACTTGGGTAGGGTAGGAAAGTACAGGGTGGAAAGATCAAACACCGCACAAGGGTGGCACTTTCTAGCAAGCACTGATGAGCAAACTTATATGCACGTTGATAATGTGTTCGTTAAAACTAAGGAGGAGTTAAATGATAGGATACAGGATTGGATAAATGAAAAATAAATGGCAAAGTTTTTATGAGAAAGGTCTTATTACTGAAGACAAATTCATAGAAATGATTGGGGATTCTTTTATCAGACGAGCAACAAGATCAGAAGATAGGAATGAACACTGGGATATACTCTGCAAGGAAGGAAAGATTGACGTAAAAGGTAAGAAAAAAAATAACAGAAAAGATGCAAATGTTGATTCTACAATACACTATTACGAGTTTAAAAATGTAGCAGGTAATATTGGGTGGGGTGTTCCAACAAAGGTTGACAGGATGATTGCATTTGAAACTGACGATGATTTTATTTTAGTAAATCCAGTTGACATTTACAATGATCTTAAGTTAAAATGCAGTGTAGATGAGGATGACTTCTTTAAACTTAAAACAAGGAATGGAAGAGATGATTTGTTTGCAAAAATACCAACACAATATCTTCGAGATTATTCCTGCGGAACAGTCAACACTGATGGAATCAGGCTACACAATTGAACAGATTAACTATCAAGACACTAAGCCTTTAATACTTGACGTTCATTATGCTCATAGGATGCCGTCAATACAAAAGTCTTTTGGTATGTTTAAGGATGGAGAGTTAGTTGGAGTATGTACTTACGGTATACCGCCATCACATACATTGCTCAAGGGTGTATGCGGCGAAGAGTTTAAAAAAGATGTTATAGAATTAAATAGATTAGTTCTAAAGTACAATAGAAAAAACGAGGCATCCCAGTTAGTAGGACAAACCCTTAAGAAGTTAGGCAATAAAATTGTAGTAAGTTATGCAGACGGAGCGCAGGATCACTTAGGCATAGTCTATCAAGCAACTAACTTTACCTATACTGGTCAAACAAAACCTATAAAAGAAATATATTTAAAGTCAAGACCGCACCTGCATCACACTACATTCAGAGGTAAGACTTACAAACAAATGGAGGAGGAGCATGGTGACGATGTTGGCTATAGACTTAGATCAATCAAGCATCGCTATGTACATTTTGTCGGCGACAAAAGATTTAAAAAGTTAGCAAGAAAAGCATTAAGATATAAAGTTTCACCGTACCCTAAGAATGTTAAACCCATCTAAAGAGCAAGAAGAAAAATGGGCAGAGGATAGAAGATATTACTTTGCCAGATGGTGTTGGGTTCACCAACACGAAACAGTTCAGTGCAGTGATAACATATGGAGAACTTGGGAGCAAGTGTTCTTGCGTAAAGAAGGTATGAACCTAGACACTTACGCTAAGATGAAACAGGCCGAACAGAAACAACGGCTCCACGAGGAAAAGAATGAAACCCATAGTAAACAGGAGGAGGATCAGATGACTCTCCTGTAAATTCATCAAGGTCTTTTGTGGTTGCTAGGACAATAACATCCTTATCCTCTCTGACCAACCAACCAACATTAAAAAAGGTGGGGCAAGTTGGTTCTTGCTCCCACCCTGATGTTGCTATAATGTCACGCCACTCTACTATTACTAATTCTTTCTGTTCAGTTTCGTTGGGCTTGGTATTATCCACCCCAGAATCATTGGTGCTACGAAGATTAACATTAAAGTCCATCCACCTATCTCCACTATTTTGTGTAGTAATGTAAAGAAGTTATCAGGCGCCTTGATAATAGTCTGAGTCTCTTTGCTTGTTGTCAAAACCTCCGTCGCTACATCGGTCACAAAGGCACCCGTCATGGCTCCCAGTATCGGCGCACCTACACCCCCACTGATCGCAGTCCCAACACCCGCACCTATTGCTGACCCTGTTGCTACTACTGACGATTCCTTTAGACTCTGACAACCTACTGCACTGGCACTGATGGCGATGGCGATCCAAAGATTGCGGATAAGATAGCCAATCCTGCTACGATTACGATTACTATTTTGATCCTTCGATCTAATGCATTCCAAGTCTTTGTTATGTTTTCCCACATACACACCTCCTATGTTCTAGTTTATCTCTTACTTTACTGCATACTTTAGTGGCTGTGTTTACTGCCATAAATGGTGCGATGCTGTGAGCGAAAGCACCAACGCTCCCAACCAACATAAGGCCAGATATAGACATTGCCTTTCGTAAGTGTTGCAGATACGTTTCATTGTTTTCCTTTAAGTGTTTCACTTATTTCTATTATCCATCTTTTTGCTTCTTGCTTTACTAGCGGCAGATTTTTTTAAAGATGCGGCTCTCTTTTTCTTTCTTGCTTTTTCTGCTTCAGCCATTCCTTTAGGTGTATAAGCGTAATGTTTGTTTCCTACTTTCGGCATAAAATTCTCCTGTTTTTTAAATTTATCTAGCCTCTGGGCCTAGCACCCGCTCTAACATTGTTTCTAGTGCTTCTAATCTATAGGATAAAACATCTAAGTTATCTATAATCATAGCCATGTCATCCCTGTCACGTTTAAGCATATCAACATCGCTTGATATACTACTAGCCCACCACACTGCGGTAGTTGTTTGAACGATTAAAAATATAATTGCACTTATTAAGTATGGTGGTACTGTCATTATATCTCCACTGGAAATTTAGGGTTAGGGTTTAAAGAAAACGATGTACCATTAGAGGCGCCACCAAAAACAATACAAGCCTGTTCTTTTTCTTTTGTTCGCTTGGTTACTACCAATGTACTTGTGGTAGATGTAGAGTTTACAAATAGAATTACACTCATGTTAGGAGTAAGGTGAGACATTAGCATGGGTATCTCTTGATGATCCCTTTCTAAAATTTCCATCATCCTAACAAAAGAATCAACACACATAAAGTTCATTGGAACAGCAAACTCATACATATCATCTGGCATAGTTTCTTGAGCCTTGACTAATACAGGAGTTATTAAAAACGAAACTAATGTTAATAAAATATACCTAATCATTGCATCGCCCTTCTTCTTCTTTTAGAAAGTTCTTTTTTTTCATTTCTAATTCTATCTAGTTTTTCTTTCTTTTTCCTTTTTGCTTCTTCTGATGATTTAGCACCATAAACACCAGAGTTATAATCATTTATAACCTTTCTTTTATCGGTATCCAAATCTCTTTTTAGCCTGTCATATTTATATCCTAGCCTTTTTCTTAGTTTTGTATCAGACACAGGGGTAAGTTTAGCGCCAAGAGTAGATGCAATTGCAGACCCTGTAGTAAACACATCTTTAGAAGGGCTGTATTCCCCGCTCATTGCTCTGTTAATTTTATCGCTAGAGAATGATGGGAAACCCTGTATAGGTACAGGCAGGTTAGGGACAAACTGTCTGGTAAGATATTCAGATCTATCATCAATGGGTTGCTGTCTGAAAGGATCAACACCCATTCCCGCATAAATCAAAGAACCTGCCGCACCTAGAGATGGTTGTAATGATTGAGGTAGCCCCGGAATCCTACCTAAACCTGATCCATCAGAGCCTTCAAATAAATTGCCACCCGGTAACATACGCTCTATATCAAAGTACCAATCGTCTTTAGTGTCAGGGGAGATTGCGTCAGGTAATTTAATCTTGGTCTTAGGCATCCCCGGAATACCGTACATCGGGGAATCCTGTAACCTACGCTGTTGTTTTTCTGAGTCAGCGTCAGATAGTATTTCACCTGTCTCATTTAACGCTCCCATTAATAGTCCCCACTTAGCAAACTTAATAGGACGTTTAGCCGCAGTTTCAGCCAGTTTAGGAATAACTCCATACATATAAGAAACAAAAGGTAATGGGCCTTCCCTTAACACATCAAGAACAGGGGAACTTCTACTGTAATCTACAAACCATTCCCTTGCTTTTCTAGCGGCCCTGTCCATTGCCTGCTTTTCATTTAAGCCAGACTTAATTAATCTTTCTTTTTCTGTGCGGTACAAACCCATGCGAAAGATTTGATCTTCGTAATTGTAAAGTTTAGCGGCTTGATCCCATGTTAAATTCTTAGCCTTCTGCGCTACTTTGTTTGAGTAGTTAAGGCCAGAGTCAATCAGGGCTAAGTTTGTTTTCATAACCCCAGAAGACGGTGAAAATAAATCTGCTAATTTAGATTCGTTTCCTATCTCTGAAGAAAAGAACCCGCCAAATACTCCACGCTCTTCCGCTTCACGATATATCTCATTTCTTTTTTTAATATCACGAAGTCCTACAAAGAAATTTTTTGCAGTTCCGTTTCCATTATCATAATGAATTACGTTAGACATTACGTTATTAAAATGCACAGCAGGGTTTGCAATGGTTTTAGAACCCTTCCAATATGAGTTTAACTTTCTGTATTGTTTTACCCACTTGTTGTTTCTGTATTTAGAGATAGCATTGATTTCTCTGATCTGCTCTAGGTCTGACTTTACAGCCTTACTTACATAACGACCTTTAAGCGCACCAAACTGAATATCATCTGGAAGTTTTTCTGTCAGCAATCCCGCAATCTTTGCCGAAGAAATGCCCTCAGTCTCAGCCATCTCCTTAAAGAACCTAAACCTAGACACATCTTCAGCAAGCATATTACCAGTTCTCAATATAGCCTTATGAGCGTCAGTAACTTCTTTCATTTGAACTCTTTCTTCTTTAGTCCAGTCTCTACGGACTTTTAATTTTTCTGGAGAAGAATATTCTTTATCACCTTTATATCTTATTTCAGTAATGTCTCCTACTTTATCCCAACCTTGAATTTCATCAGGTCTAAAAGTTCCCTCGAGAAAACCTTTTCTTTCTTTTCCTGTTAAGGTTACTACATTACCTCTTAATAAAGCGGCATCCCCAATATTGTTTATGTTACTAGGTATATCAGACTTAGCAACAGCATCTGGAGCATCATAAGTTCTATGGAGGTATGTTTCCATACCATCCTCAAACGTATCGTTTCTAATAACACCCAAGTCTACAAGTTCTTTAGCGTACTTATTTACAGTTTCCCTAGATTTAGCGCTTAACTTTTTCATACTGTCTGAAATAGCGGGAAAAAGTTTTGTGTAGTTTTTATTTGTCAGCATACCATACAGAACTTTTCGTTCTTTTTCGTCTAATCTGCTAACTTCTTTTAACAAGGTTTCAAAATCTTCCTTAATTATTTTTTTGCCACCCATCATTCTGGATCGACCTGCAATCCATTCTTCTGTTAAATCTTTATCAGGAACTAAAGCCCTAGCCAAATTGCCATCTGTTGCCCTGTTAATCCCCCTGCCTGTAAGTCCTAATGTGGCACCTGTTAAAGCGCCCATTAATGCATTCTGCATTTTCTCAGGAGTAGTAGCATCCTGATCCATGTTGTAACCAACACCTGCACCCGCAAGACTGCCGCCTATCTCTGGAGTTTTAAGAGCAGTCCAAGCCATTTCCCCCACAGGTTCGTATGCTTTCTGTATTCCTTTTGCAACTGGGCCTGCCGCCGCACCTAAAGCAGTTCCCGCAAGGGCCATTTCACCCCTGTTTAATCCACCATCCTCATCAACATAACCAAGCGCACCTGCGGTAGCGCCGCCTATTGCTCCGGGTAAAATTAAATCAAGCGCTTTTGCTCCATGCTTAAGTCTGGACACAGGTAGCATCCATCCTACAGGGTCAGCAATCAAGCCACCAAAGTATCCAGTCTTAGCCGCCCAACCAATCTCCTCATCTTCCATAAGGGCGTTGAGTTCTCGTTGTTCCTGCGCCAGTTCTTCCTCATTGATTCCCGCTATCTGCTGTACGCCTCTAGCGGTATCCATGAATCCAATCTTAGCGCCAGACCACATAGCGTCAAGCCAAGTCTTTTTCTTTTCCTCCTCCATCGAAAGAACTGACCCAGAAGATGCGTTGGACATATCCAAAACATTATTGTTTTCGCTCATGTCTAAAATATTAGCCATATTTTGCTTTTACCGTTGCTTGTATGTCAGCCTCAGATGCGTTTGGATGCCTTTTCCTGACCTCTTGCTCATACTCCTCTCTTGTTTCGCCACCCCCAGTAGTGGCGGAAGTTTTAGTTGTATTAGCGGGGGGATTAAACCCCGGTATCATTTGTTTAACAATTCCAATAAGTCTGGCTTGTTCACCTTCAGAGAAAGCGCCCATTATGTAATCATTATTTAATAGGCTAGCAATATTAGAAGGTGAGAACAAATCAACTGTGCCGCCTTTTGTGTCAATACTAAGTAACTCTCCAATTAATCTCTTATCTTCTCCCTCTGCCTCCTGATACCATTTAAAATTCTTCATTGCGGCTGTTTCTGTAGAGGTATCTTTAGGAACATAAATGCTTCTTATATAAGCATCTTTTTCTTCTTCGCTAATTATTCCATTTTTAACAGCCCTGTTAGCCGCTTTTTCTGCGGCAGTTAGATCATCTGTTTCAATTAAGCCATGCTTTTTCATTAAAGCCCTTTTAGTTGGGCTATCTTCCATATCTAATATAAAAGATATATTCTTTTGAAGAGCGGGTCTATCATCTGTTTCCTTGGGAAACACTGACATTATATCTTTCATTTGATCCGCATTGTAACCTAATTGCTGACCACGCTCCATTGCTTCTTTTCTATTAGCGGGTGGGTTATATGTTCCGTCTTCATTAAAAAATAAAGCCTTCCATTGGTTATGAAGTCTTTCTTCTGAATTAAACTTTTCTACAGCATCTAGTTCTGCTATAGCCATAGTAGCCCATTGATCCCCTTGGGATTTGCCACCTGTTAATGTGGCGATACTATCAAGCAACATCTTTTTCATAAAGATATTTTTTATAGAACCAAGATATGCTTCCCTTCTTTTCTTTGGATCGTCAGCAAGCGAACCCCAAGTTTCCCATAGGTTAGGAGTATTTTTAGGAGTTTCTTGTTCTGTATTTTTAGGTGTTTCTTGAGGGGTAGCATTTATATACGGAACTGGAGGATTGTCATCCATAGGCATTCCAGAATACAATTTAGATTCATCAGTTTGAAATGCCGCTTGCTCAGATGTTCTTTCTTGAAGACCTATAGGAGTAACACCATCTACGATATCAGAGCCAACTCTTGCTTGCGTTATTCCAGAGCCAATAGGTATTGGCACATTGTTATCTGTTGCGATTGCTTGATCTAATTCTGCATTAGGAATTATATTATCTTCGTTTTCTTTATTTGCAAGATACCCTAGACCTAATCCTCCTGCAATATAACCAGTTGGGCCTAGTCTTGGAGCGTATGCTCCTTCTCCTGCAAATTTTGCTTTTAAAATTTGACCTTGCGGCCCTCTAACTATAGCGCCTTTTTTAGGGGCACCTCCATATCCGGGTCTAACTACAGAAGTTTTTGCTTTACTTAATGCCTTGCTAATTGTGGGCCTTAAAATTCTGGTATTAGTAACAGGAGATATAGTTGTTAATGCTTTTTTACCTGCGCTCCACAAAGGTTTAACGGCTTTTGCGGCAAGCGATCCTGCGCCACCTAAATATAATTCTGGGTTTACATTTTCAAGTGCAGGATCAGGAAGCCCACTGTATTGAGGGAATGCTTGGGGATTTTCTACTCCCGCATTTATTTGAGATTGCATCCATAATGCTAACCTTTCTTCTTCTGTCATTATCGACCTCCCATTCCGTATCTCCACAAAGAGGGATACTCTTCTTCTTTAGGTTTTAGTGCAGAACTAAAAGGTGTCATTTGACTGCTCCTATCTCCACCACCTACTTTTCTACCTGCACCTGTTACACCTTCAGGGGCAGGTTGATTCTCAGGTATTGCAGATTGCAAAGCCGCCATTGCAAAAGTTTTATCCATAGATTTGCTATATCCAGTATAAGTTTGTCTTGCCTCTGGCGTAAGTTTTGGGCCAGATGCTACCGCAGGTGTACCTTGTGGAGTTCTGTAAATTTTTTTATCTGGAATACCTAGTTGTGGAACTCCAGAATTAGGCACTGTAATTTGAGAAGGAATTGGATTTTGCACTCCATAATTAGGCTGATATCCAGATTCCATTCCGGGGTGCATACCGCTTCCATCATCCGCAACTGGAATTTTTCCGGGCCCTCCTAAATAAGTTTCATTAACCTGCATAAATGGATTAGACATTGACCCTGCTTCAGCCGCAGTTATAGGCGTTTCCATAAATCTATTTTTTTTCCATTTCTCAGGGTCATACATATTAAATATATTATTAGCCTGATAAGAGTTTTGAAAAGCATATGGGTTAAAAGATTGTGACATTATATAGCACCGTAATAAACGTGTTTAACGCCGTCAATGGTAGTAACAGCATGAGGATACATACCCTCAACCTGTTGTGCCATTACACCTCTGCGGGGTCTAGAGTCACCAATATAATTGTAGGTGTAGACATTAAGACCTTTCCACTTAGCACCTTCTGGAACTATGTTTTCTTTGATATGGATATCAGAACCTGAAGCCATAATAGCGGCAGACCCTAACGTACCTATAAGTTGTGCCGCTGTATTGTCAGTAGGTCTAGGAGTTGTCTGTGTCGTAGTAGAACCATAATCTCCTGTAACCATAGCCATATAGTTTCTAAGAGCGTTCTGACCTGCATTAGACTCGTATTGATACCTAGCCATATCCTGATCTATACCACGCTGTGACATGGCTCTACGTTGCTCTCCTACTGTACCCATAGAATCATACATTCCAAGAGGAGCATTCATTATTGAAGGATAAGCAGACTGTCCAAACTGTCGTTGCTGTATTCCCATTTCAGCCGTTGGCATACGCATACCTTGCGCTTGATTGTAAGCACTGCCATACATCTCAGCCAGAGGTTTAATAAGACCTGCTTGTACAGCATTGGTAATTGCTTTGTTAGTTTCTAAATCTGTTCTTGTTCCACCGCCCGGTTGATACCTAACCTGTGCTTCCCTAACTTTAGGCAGTATTGTTCCAGTAAGATTATCTATAACGCCTGTAGTTAAAGCATCTTCCATTGCAGTGTACGGAGTGCCAGTACCTGTTCTTACATTACCTGCAAGAAGGTCAGACGTTTGACTAGGGTCAAATCCTGTTTGCCCACCTAATGAGCCAATAAGAGCATTTTCTGCCGCCGCCTGTTGAGCCGCTGTTCTTGGGCCAGTAGCATAACCTATAGTAGCCCTTTGAGCCGCAGTTTCTGTAGGGTCAAAAGATGCTACAGTTGGGCCTGAGTAATAAGATGGGGCACCCGCACTGTATAAATTACTTGCATTAGAAAAACCTCTTTCTAGGTATCCTCTTTGCGCTTCCCAAGGTTCTGTTGACGCTGTTTGAACGGTCGTGCCGCCTCCTCCTGAACTCATATTCTTATCCTCTTATTATTCAAAGGTAACTTTTGGCCCCGCCGAAACATCTAGGGACGAAGGTGGTGTATAGTTCCACAAACTTGATGGCGCTACATTTGCTCCGTACTGAGCAGACCAAGGCTGATATAAATCTGTGCCACCAAAAGCAGGTGTAGATAGTAACCCCATCGTAGGGTAAGCAGGATCAGTAGGCATATATGATTGTGGATAGTATGCGCTGTAATCTCTTTGGGCTATTCCCGCAGGGTCTAGTGGAGTGTACACTGGGCCTGTAGGTTTAAAGTCAGGAATACCACCGCCTCCATCTTCTTCTCCACCTTCTTCTCCGCCAGAGTCTCCCCCACCATCAGTAATAGTATCTGCATCAGCCATGTTGTAAGAGTATCGTAATTCCCAACTACCACCGTCACCACCACCAAACCATTCATAAATTTGATAAGCAGGAGAAACGCCTACAAGAATTACTTTTTTTCCCGCTATAGGATCAGTTGGTGCAAAAGGATAAACTCCTCCCGCAACTAAAGCATCGTGGTCATATCTACAATTACCCCCACTAGAATTACAACCTACGTTATTTGCCATTAGTGCATCCTCTCTTTTAATTCTTTTGTAAACACAGTATAACTATCCTTCCAATCTGGTAACATTTTTTTCCATCCTTTTCTTCCCCATAACTCCATAGAAGAACAACCTTCTCTAAGAGCGAATGACTCAATCATATCGTTAAACTTGCTATGCAATGTTTTAAATTCTGACCCTGCTATAGCAATTACTCTTAAAACTCTTTTGTTAGGGTATTCTATTATCTTTGTAATCATAACAGTATGTAGATAATCTTCTTCTACCGCTATCCACAACTGCATAATTTTTGATGTTAAAGGTTCTAAGTAATCATTTGCTTCAAATTGACCTTCGTTATGCTCTGTAACTCTATCTAATAAAGGCGCTACATCATTCCATATTACAGGAATATTTTCTGGATTAATTAAAAGTGCTTTCACTTAAATCTCCAGTTACCAAAGACCATTACCTTTCCATCATTACGCACTGTTACACCAGTATCTATGGTTTCTGTAATGGGTCTAACCATCATCAACTCATAATAGTTTTCTGTAGCGTAGTTAAACGTAGCCATAAATGGCAGGTTAATCAAATTAGCCGCACTAACTGTAACCAGTGCTAATGCAAATACATATAACTCTTGATCGTTTTTCTTTACGAAGTCTTCCCATCTGTCCCATTCGGACTTAGTTGTTTGTCCTTGATCCCACTGCATTGTTTCGCAGGTTGCTGATCCTCTACCGTTTCCAGTTCCCACAACTCCCTTGTACGAGCAAGCAATGTCTCCATACCTTTTTGCCAGTGCGCTTGTTCCATTGAGGTTGTACTCAGATACGACAACTGGCTTACCAAGCCTAAGTGCTTCTTCGATACTTTTTCTGAACTGTGACTCACTCAGGTTAAAACCAGTTTGCAAATAGATAACGTCTGCTTGAGCATAGTATTCAGGTTTGACTCCGGGGGTTAGGTGTACACCAATAGGTTTGTTAACACCTTTGCTTCTAAGGTTCTGTATTAGTACGTTTACTTCTTGTGCTGAGTAATACTCATCGCACTCAAGGCATACAACGTAATGGCTAACAAGATCATCTACTGCATCTACTACTTGGTTCTGATAGTTTATCTGATTCTGTAGTCCCTGCTTGTAGGCTTGAGGACTGTCATCAGATATAAGCCACATTACAGGAGCCAGATTTTTATTACGCAACCTAGTAAGACGATCACGCCAAGCAACTCTATTAACACTGCTTACCTCTTTAAACGAAGAGTCATAACTTCTAGCCATTACATCAGCGTGTGTATCACCGTTAGCGTTTAACTTTTCTATAACTAAATCACGCCAGTGATTACTGCTTTCATCTGACAGCCAGTTTAATGTACTGTACTTATTTCTTTCTATTAAAAATGTAGACTTGTAGTCTGCATATACATTAGGAAAGTTTTGTCCAAGCAGTGCCAATGTAAGCATAAATACCAACACCGCTACCGGGGTTCCAATTCGTACCATCCGCATATCTTATATCACCATCTCTAGGTTTTTCTGGAGCAACATTAGTTTGCTCTAGTCTTAGTTGAGCCACGTTATATATAATGTCACCCAGTTTATTTAACTCTCTAATAACAAACTCACCCAAGTATTCTGGATTTTCTGGTATTGATCCGGGCTGATAGTAAGTTACGCTCTTAACAGTTTTTGAAGGTATAGACATTAGTAAGCCCTACTGCCCCTTTGTCCAGAGTTTTGCACCTCAAAAGACAAACCTTCTAACCTCCACTCTGAATCATTGTCTGACTCAATACGGATACCGTACAGTTTTCCAGAAGCCCTACAAGATACTTTAGATTGAGTGTCTGGATTAAATGCTATTGGCCCCTCCCAACTTACCGCTTCTTCTGTAGACATCTGAGTTCCAATATAAATATCTACACTATTATTTTTATCTACTCTCATTTTAGGCCAGATAGCCTTAATGTGTTTAACTACAGATTGGTCTGGATTATTTTGCTCATCCATTGTATATCCAGTGCGTTCTATGTATGATTTCATACTAGCACCATCAGCCGAATATCCAACCCTATCTCTGTAAACTTTAGTATTTGTAGGTGAAGCAAACACAAGAACATTACCAACAGTGTCCCAACTTGTTACCCAAGTTCCAGACACCGTAGACCACGTTGTAGTTGTTGCCGCCCATGTTGTTAAAGCAGTTTCATCTTCTATTGTGCCGTAAGCAATATGCCCAAGATCAGGCAAATCCCTAAGAGAAAAAGTATTTTCATGCCAATTCCAAACCAAGGCTTTATCTACTTGACCGCTTGTGTTATCAGCAGAAGGGAAGCAAGCAAGGACTTCAGACCTATTGTAGTCAGTAACACAAAATGATTTTTTGTATTGATCTCCATCTATGTACCCAAATAAATAATCACGCATTTTATGAGGTAAAATACTTTTTAATCTTTGACCATCGTTAACATAAATATCACCATTACCAAATATAAAATGACCGCCATCAAATTCTGTTACACAGTTTTTAGCCAGTAATCCAACTGTAGGAGATATTTGTCTAAACGCAAATATAAAGGGAGTTCCTACATACGTCATTGCGTATACAGAATCTTCTTTATATATCATAAATGTGTCTTGCAATGGAAGACCGTCAAGGATAGCGCCTTTTGTATCTTCTAAAGAATACTCACCCGCATCAAAAGTTGCATTGGTTTCATCCCATGAAGCAGGAACTGCATTTACAGGGGCTTCAGTAGACCATTTAACTACTCTTGAATTAGGGACTGAGGATTTATTTATATTAAGAGCAATCAAAAAAGACCTAAAAGATCGTAATGATTTACATTCTGTACTTGCGGGCCAGTTAGAAAGGTCTATCATTCTGTTAGATACCGAAGGTACGCCAGATGTAAGAGGCCACTCTTGAGGATCATCAACAAAATTAGTCATTACAAGAACTCCACCAACAACGGTATGAGTCCAATTTTCAGCGGCTGTTGCGTTGTAGTCTCCGCTTGATCTAGTTATATCCGTCCATGATGTTCCATTATGTACGTATATTTTAGTAAGACCCGCTACAACCCAATACTCTGCTGTACCCGCTTTTAGTTGGGTAATGTAATAAGGAACAATAGGGCAAGTTTCAATAACAGAATCATATCCCGGAGACTTTAAAACAGCACCATGCTCTAACCTGACGTTATTACCGTCAGACCAAGCATTAGGTGGCAATTGAAAAGGAGCAGTATCTTTTATTATTCCTAATTGCCCAGATGTATCTACTGGTATTAATGCCATTATGGTTTAGGATACTTTGTCTTAACCGCCTGTCGTAATCCTTCCAACGCAGTGACAGATGCCATGCGTTCTTCGACTACTCCTTCCCATAAAGCGACGATCAGTTCGTCAATGGATGGATACTCAGCCTGTCGTTTTTCAGCATAAGTTCGTGTGTCTGGTTCTGGCTCTGGCTCAACAAAAGAAAACACATTGCCATCCCATGAACTACCGATCTTTGCGTTAGCGTCTGCTTGGATTAGTTCACCGTCTACGTTGAATTCAGAACTACCATCCCATTCGACAATGTTTTCAACAATTCCAGAGTTAATAATTGCGTATTTCATTTACTTGTACTCCGTTATAATCACAATGCCATCTGTTCCATCAGCGCCTTCTTGGGAGACGTTGCTCCAGTTTGCAGAAGCACCCGCACCATAACCTGTCCCACTTCTTGCCACAGGAGTGTTATATTTTTTCTGAACAGCCCCTAAACCATAAAAAGAACTTCCACCATCAGCACTTGGGTTTATTGTGTTGGCAGGGTTTACAGGGGACGTCATCGAACCTCTTTGTCCTTCAATATTAAAATCACCGCCAACTCCTGTATTTCCTGAACCCGGATTTCCGTTAGAACTGTTATTTGATGCCTTTCCACCACCGCCACCGCCGTTTCCAGTTACAGTGTTTGTCCCATCGGCATAAATAGAATTTCCTCCGTTTGATCCCGCTCCAGTTGACGATCCACCTGCGCCTCCTGCTCCAACAGTAATAGTCGAAGAAGATATAGAAGAAACATCAATAAACTTGTTTGCGTAACCTCCGCCTCCTCCCGGCCCACCTACCATGTAAGGCCATTCACTAGCACCGCTACCGCCTCCTGCCCCTTGAACCTCAACAATAATTTTTGTTACGCCAGAAGTTTTTGTGTAAGTTCCTGATGAAGTAAAAACTTGTCTGTTTGCAAGACCGCTATCAAAGCCAGAACTGCTACCGTTATTTGTTATCGTTACACCAGAAGGAATTGTAAAAGTATCGCCTGACGTTCCAAGCGTTACTGTTCCCGAAGCGGTGCGGGGAGAAAGTTTGTCCGTTTTTACTTCGCTCATTTTGGATGTGCCTCCTTGACGGCTTCGATAGCATCAAGCCAAGTGCGTGAGCCTTCTGTTTGATCGTGAAACATCATGTCCATTTGTTCTTGCCAAGATGGGTATGCTTCGGCTCTTGCTCTGGCGTATGCCTTGCTGTCGTATTCGGCTTGCAGTCGTGCGACCTCTGTTTCGTAATCTGATTGAACAACAGGAACTTGGTTGCCGTCTTTGTCCATTGCTCCCGCAGTGTCATCAATAGAAACAACATTAGGATATAGGTTGTAAATTGCTTGGTGATTCATGCGCCTATCTCCATTAAAGTTATAGTGCTAATGCTTCTTTTTGACGCAGAGCCATCACCGTCACCACTGCCGACTGCCCCACGATTAATTGCGATTTGAACAGTGTTATCATTAATTGCAAAAAGTTGGTACGTTGTTGCTGACGTTGTAGCGGGAGAATCAAGATATTCAATTTTGCCATTCAATTGTTGATTGTAATCAACAGTAGAGCCTAAACCTGACGCCACGCTTTGCCTACTACCTGCTGTCGCACCGACTCCAATTATTGTTGTTCCACGTTTTAAGTAAGCGCCCCAAGTTGTGGCTTGGCAAGAATAATTTAACACTACACTAATCATAATTTTGCTAGACGATGATGTCGGGGTAATAGTCGCACTCATTCCAGTAACTGAAATTTCTGAACCGTTTGACGTTCCGGTAAATGTATCTGACTTAACCGTCTGAACAACTTGCAACACCTTGCCAGTCGTTAGTCCCGAAACAGTTGCGCCTGTCGTATCAAGAGTCGCACCCGATGCAATGTCGAGAGTCGTTCCTGATGGGACTGTAAACGTATCCCCCGAATCACCTAATGTGAAAGCCGTACCTGTAGCGGGGCTTATCTTGTTTGCTTTGATTTCACTGGACATCATTCAACTCCCATAATTGAGTTTCTTCGTTCCACTTGTATTGATTGCTATCAGTGGGATAAGGAACTGGCGCTTCCCATTTACAAGTATCTTCATTAAGAATCCAACTTGCGAAAGGCTTGGGTTGGATGAATGCGTCAAGATCTTTATCGTAGATAAATCCAATACCTGCAAAGTTTTTTCTGATTGATCCAGTGTAAGAAGTTTGTATCCATTCACCCGCAGATGAATCAACAAACGTATTAAAAAACTCTGGTTCGGCAACGATGACCTGAGTCACAGTACCGTCTTGTATTTTTGCATAATGTGTCATGGTTATTTCCTATACCTCGTATCTGACAATTACAATCCCAGAACCACCTGCACCTTGGTTGGCAAGGGCTGACGCTCCCGCTCCAATTGTTACGGTGTATGACGCTACTGTCCCCGAAAGAGTACCCGTTCGCATACCACCTGCACCTCCTCCTCCGGCACCTGCACCTCCACCTGTATCTCCTGCGCCGCCACCACCTCCAGTGTTTGCTGTTCCAGACACACCTGCTCCCGCAACAGTTCCTGAACCACCACCTCCTGTTCCACCTGCTCCTTTATGCGATGCACCACCACCTCCTCCTCCACCTGCATAAAAAACAGTTGAACCAGAAATATCACTGGATAATCCGTCCCCTCCAAGCATTTGTCCGTCAGTGTTACCTGCTTCACCTGCACCACCGCCACCACCCGCTATGTGGGAAGAGCCTGATCCGGCTCCTGATCCACCATTGCTCCCTTGACCTGATGTACCCGCTCCACCTGCTCCTGTATAACTACCGCCGCCGCCACCAGAACCGCCAGAGTGTCCGGCGCGACTAGGCCATGCACCACCACCTCCTCCACCAATAGAAGTAATAGTAGAAAAAACAGAATTAGAACCGTCACCACCATCGGCATAGGCAGATGAACTACTATAAGAACCTCCTGCTCCACCACCTGCGACTACAAGATAGTCAACATCTCCTGTTCCCGCAGTAATTTGAAATGTTCCAGAAGAAGTAAATGTGTGAATTTTATAAGCACCAGAAGTTGTAATTGTTCCTCCAGTAGCAACAATTGGCTGTGAGGCTGATACTGCCCAACTCGCGCTTGTACGAACATACAATTTATCGTCCGTAGTGTTGTAATACATATCTCCCGTTGAAGGAGAACTAGGAGCGCTAGAAGCGGTCGGTATTCCAACTGAAGTACCGCTAAGACTTATTTTTGTCCCAGATCCACCCAACGTAAGCGTTGAGCCAGATTCTTTGTCGATTGCGTTTACGTTTATAGTGCTCATACGATCACCCACGTTGATCCGCTAGGAACAGTAACAGTAGCACTTGCATCAATAGTAATTGGCCCTGCACTGACAGCGTTTTCGTTTGTTGTTATACTATAACTTGTTGTCACGTTTTGCTCGTTTTCATAAAATATTTCATCTCCACCTGCTCCAGTAGCCCCACCACCTATGCTACCCCAAGCGGCCCCATACCCCTCAAAACTTCCTGTAGTGCTGTTGTATCTAATGTACCCTGCTGATGGTGATCCATCTCGTTGTGCGGTAGTACCCGCAGGTAATACGGCTGAACCTGTAGCAGATGTTTTATCTACAAAGTTTAATGTACCACTGCTTGCCGCTGTAACACGACCTTGCTGATCTACCGTAATAGATGATGCAGTATAACTTCCGGGGGTAACCGCTGTGTCTGCTAGTTTATCCGCAGTAACAGCGTCATCAGCAATAGTTGCAGTAGCAACCTGTTTCCATGCTAAACCATTAGTAGCCGAAGGATCGGCAAGTACAGCGTAGTCAGTAGTCCCAACTGGAAGTCTTGTTTCAGAGTCTACTGTATTGTATACAAGTAGATCACCTTTAGTGGTTAGTTTGTCTGTACCTACAATTGATACCATCTGCCACTCAGAAGCGGTAGACGAATACTTCATGTATTGATCGTTAGTAGGTGCGGTAGAGGATACGGATTCACCCTGTATGCCTGTTACAGTAACTGCACCAGTGTTAGTCATTGTAGAGTCGCCAGACAATGCGGCGGCTGTAAATCCAGTGCCGTCACCAATAAGGACTTGAGTGTCTGCTACTGCTTTATCAGAAGGCACACCGCTTGAGTTAGCATCTCTAACCTTTACTGTGTTAGCCGCCATGTCTGCTAGTTCAGCGTTGGCTACACCGCCATCTTTAATTGTAATGTCACCAGAAGATGCCGCAAAGTTAGCAGAGTTAAATGACGCTACACCCTTGTTAGATGTAGATGCGTCTTCTCCTGATATTGTAAGCGTTGTCCCTGTTGCTGAAGTGTCAATTCCTTCACCGCCAGTAACCGTTAGGCTTTCTGAATCAAGATCAACGTCAATAGTGCCGCTATCAGATATAACATCCAAATCTTGTGCTGTAACTTGTGAATCAACATACGCCTTGATTGACTGTTGTGTAGCAAGTTTAACAGCCGAATCGGAGGCCATGTCATCTTCATCTTTAATTCCTGTAACCGTTGCTCCATCACCCGCTACGTTAACGCTACTAAACTTACCAGTAGATGCGGTAGTAGCACCGATAGGAGTTCCATCAATAGAACCTGCATCAATGTCTACACTGTTAGATGTTAGTGGTGATACCGCTAAAGTTATCCAAGCATCATTTGCTTCATTTCTAATCTTTAGTAAGTCGTTTGTCGTGTCAAACCAAACAAGACCTGCTGATATAGAAGTAGCAGGTGCCGATGCTGACGCATGAATTGCGTTAACAGCGGCATCTACGGAAGGAAAAGAATCCTTTAATACTTTTTTAATTAAACGTAAATGATCGTCCCCTTGAGAAACTTGATCTGTTGCGGCAGGATTTGTATCTACCAATCCGTTAAGATATGATGCGCTTTCTAATGCCATTAGTAATATCCACCTGTATTCATTACTCTAAGAATAGAACCTGAATGCCTGTCTTTGTTATCTTGTTCTTGTAGAGTGTTTATAGATTCTTGTAATGCTTGCGCCCATAATTGAGTTCTAGCATCGTTCATTAAAAAAGGCTCTGCTTCAAGTAAAGTGCCGTACAAATACACATCTGGTGCATTTTCAATTACCCAATTAGTAGGGGCAACATCAGTTAATGGGTCAAATGTTTTGTAATACAGCATACTTGTTGTATACGCTACATCAGGCGTTGGGCCAAGACGTATATTATCGCCAATAATTGTATAAGTTAAAGGTTTGCCTTGCTGACTTCCTGCATTTAATCTAACCATCATTTCTGGGGTTAAATATTGCAATTGAGTTAAAGGAGATGTTGTTAAATGAAACTCCCTCATTTGAACATATCCAGATGGTAATGCTATTGTACTAGTTCCTGCTACAGTAGATACAGAAGTGTCTAAAGTTTCCATAGCACGAAGGCGCAAGGTTCGATTAAATCGAGCCTCACACAAAGAAATAAACTCTGGAATCCTTGCGGTTAAATCATCTCTATCTAACCAGTTAGCAACAGCAGTCTGTAGTTCTGTATAGTTTGATATAGCCATTATCTACGAGAAATGTAATATACTTTATCGTTAATTGGAGCATAGTTTGTTTGTGTTGCTCCCGGTTGTCCGGGGTTGTATAGCCACATAGTTATAGCCTCGTTGGTGTGGTGCGTAGGAAAGCGTTATCAGGATCATTGAGATACTTCTTCATCAACTTACTGTCTTTCTCTATCGCGCCGTTAGTTTCTTTCATCCACTTTTCCCATATACCTACAGGAATAGATGCCACTCTCATGCCATGCTGTTGCTTGCCAAAGGTAAGTTTATCACCATAGTCGTTTAGTAATTCTTTATTATTGTTTAGGATACCTTCTGCGTCCTGATGGGTTACAAAACTTGTTGTTCCATCAGAGTTTTCTTCTACAGTGGTGGGTCTTAGATGTTTCATAATGGTAATGCACCGGGAGTTTCTGACATCTTCTTTAATGTTGATACCGCTTTCTTTACAGACTCTTTCTCAGTATAAGGTTTAGCCTTAACCACATTTTCTTTTTGAGGCTTTAAACCTTCTTTAAGTAGTTTTTTACTCATGTTTAATTTGAATTCCTTTTTTTCCTTTTTATAGTTGGGCTAAAGTTTCTAGCAAAATTACTCGCATCCCACAGTGTCGGAAATTTAAGATAGTCTTGTTTCTGCATCGCTTCCCGATACGCTTGTTCAGGACTTAATCTTTCTAAACCGGGAGAACGCCATCTAATAGTAGGATACATAGCACCTTCCGCACTAGGCAAGAGTCCAAGAGGTGCAGTTGCACTGTAAATTGTTTGAGGGTTTCCTCTTTTATCTTCTAAATACATTTCATTTACTAAAGGAGAATTAGTTTTACCTTTAGCCCTTTGCATCCAAAAGGGTTCTTCCTCGCCCATTAAATATTCAATTAAACCCATTAGCGTATTCTCAGAAAGAAAGGCTCCCCCGAAGGGGAGCCAAACTCATTACGCCGCTTTGACGCCGATAACAGAGCCTGAAGCCTGACCATTCTTACCACGAAGGCCATATTCAGCAATCATCATCTGTTTAACAGAGTCGCCAGTTTTAGCAAGGGTTTCCGTCTGGAAAGGACGCAGATAATCTACGCACCAGAAATCGTAATCCAAGACATACAACTGGTTTGACTGACAGAAACGATTAGGTACAATCTTAAACGTACCAAAGTCCGTCACGATAACATCAACAGAGTTGACAGCATGAGCAGGTGTTGCTTTGTCATGGTTAGTCACGATATCGGCAATGACTGAACCTGCCAGAGCAGACAACTTAACCTTCAATGACGAGTCGCACATGATTACGTCAGGCGATCCACCGGCCTTCCAAATCTGCTCGACACAGGTATTAAGCATAGCCATTGTCAAAACAACTGCCGCACCACTAGCGGCTTTTGCCGCTGACCCGTCGCCGGGGTTAGCAACAGCGGCGGCTGTTGGGCCGTCAATGATGTTAGAGTCACCTGCCGTTGCGTCACCAAGCCATGAGTTAAGAGCGGCAGTTTTACGAGCCGTTCCAGATGCGCCAACAGTGGCAACATCATTACCCGTCAGCATCAATTCCATATCACGCTTAATTTCTTTTGCGCGCTTTGCGAGTTGATAAGCCTGACTTGACTTTCGACCTGCCCAGTCTACTGCTTCCGCAGTGCCAGAAGTCTGAACTGCTTTCTCAGAAATCTGAGTGTAGTTCTGCAACTTGGTAGGCTCAGAGATTGCCAGCGATGTTGGATTATCGCCCTCAATTTTCTGGTTAGCGGCGGCGGCGGCGAGTTCATCTTTCTGCCACTCAAACAGAGTGTTAGAGCATGAGCCTCGACCTGCGCCTGAAACAAACGGCGTGTCCATTGGACTGATGTTATAAATGATATTGCTCAAGTCCTCACGAATTTGTACACCACCGTAAGTCTCTCGAGTATTAGTAGGGATTGCCATAGCAATATACCTCCTTAGTTAAAGTTCTACGAAATCTTCAAAGAGAGATACAGAGTCATCAACATGACCGCTCTCTTTAAGACGCTTCATTGAGGCAATACGTTTGGATTTTTGGCTATCGGCTTTTTTGTTAGTGCCTTTACCAGACCTAATAACTTTAGGTTTATTCTTAATCTTTTTGGCTTTAACGTCAGACTTCTGAAGAGCGTCATACTTAGCCGCCTTCATTAGTACAATTAACGATCTATGGTCTATTAACTCTTCCAGTTCTTCTTTTTTGAATCCCTGATTTAGAGCGTAAGAAGAAAGTTCCTTTGCCATTTCGCCACGCTTATCTGGATCATTCCATTCAGGCACTGCTTCTACTAAGCGTTTGTGTTCTTCCTGAAGGGCCATCTGCTTGACTTTAGCAAATTCTGCTTGTTGTTTCTGTTGCTCAACTCCTTGCTGTGCTTGCGCTTGCCTAACACGTTCTTGAGCGTCACGAAACTCTTCTTTCTTAGTTACAAATCCAATGGGGTCTTCTTCTTTAAGACTTTCCCAATCTACATTTGCATACTGTTCTAGACCTGCCATAGAATTCTGAACAAATTGTCCTAGTGCTTCCATGTATTGCTGACGCTCCGCTTGTGCCTGTGAAATTTCAGTAGCCCATTGCTGTTGCATTTGGGCCATTTGATCTCGTTGGCTTGCAAGTTCTTGCGTTTTACGAGTATAGTCAGATTGTCGGGAGTACCCATTAACAAGTTCGTCAAGACTAACTTCCATTTCTTCTCCGTCAACTTTAACGGAATAAACTTCTTCAGTCTCTACTTCCTCATTTTCATCTAACTGTTCCTCTTCAGATTCTTCCTCAACTTCGGTTTCCTCTTCTAAGGCATCCTCTTCCAATGGTTCGTCTTGAGTTTCCTCAATGGACTCTTCAACATTTTCGGTAGGTTCGCTTTCCTGTGTTTCTGGTTTGACCTCTTCAGGTTCCAATAAACCAAGGAATGCTGATTGTGCTTCTACTATACTTCCAGACTCAACTGGGAGCGGGGCTGATTGCTTGTCCGCCATTACAAATTCTCCTATATGTGGATGTCCTTGATCTTCCTCGCTAACTCTCCAGACTCTACAATACTGGTTAAGTGTAAGCGTATTCGCTCAAGGAGCCGTAAAGAAAGCCATGATTGCTCACGAGTTTCGACATCTTTCACACTTGTTTGTATCCAAGTGGTATGTATATGTTCTGCTAATTGTTCAAATGCTTCGTTAAACATCGGGTCATTGAGGAGGCGTTTTGCTTGTTCCTCTCGTTGTTTTTCTGTCATTACTATCCTATATATGCTGAATCTATTAATCCAAAACTAGAACCATCTCCAACGCCATCTGCATCTCTTACAATAGGCGCTCCTGTATAAGAGTCATAAGTTATAGTTGATGGTGCAGGTTCTGGTACTGATGGTAAACTTGCAAGATATGCTTCGTAACCTTCTGCTGTTTTCATATCAAATCCTCCAGTCTCTTCAAGATAAGTAGGATCATCTATGCCGTAGAATGGCCCCGGATCAGCATCAGGAACAACACCTGCGGGGAGTTTGCTAATATCTGGAATAAGACCACGTTCATCAACATATTCTGTAATCGGAGGATATGTCATGCTCGATGGGTAGTTACTTGGATTAGGAGGAATATAGTCATTCAAAAAACTTGACCCATTTTGCGGTGGTGCAGGTGAATGAGTATTGTAATACCATTTCATTAAATCTTCTTTATCTGTAAAATTAATCATTGTATTATCCTATTAATACTGATCTTTCTTGATCTCTTTCAAGAGCAAGTTCTGCCGCTTTTAACTGAGCGTCAACTGCCGCTTCTTGTGCGTCTTGTTGAATCTTAGCCATTTTAACTTGCACGTCAGCGGCTTTTATTTCTAACTCTTTTTGTTTAAGTTGCATTTCCATTTGATCTTGTTGCGCTTTCATTTGCGCTTCAGGATTTTGTTGTTCTGGTTGTTGAGGCGGTGGTTTAGTTAAGTAGTCATCAACATTCTGATAACCCATTGCTTTAATTAAAGCCGCTCCTAAATTGTACATATTGTCTACGGTTACGATAGGTAATCCACCACGCATGGATTCTGAAGCAAACTGTAACATCTGGGAAAGATGTTGCATTTGCTCATTCTTTGATCCATTACCAAGAGCGACAGACACAGTGCAGTCCATTTTATCTGACCACATATCTGGTCTAATAGGAACCCACTCGTTTCTTAACATAACAACTCTTTCTTTATCTTGGTACTTAACTAAAAGTTCGTAGATACAGTACATAAGTTCTTTAACGCCTGTTTCTGCAAACTGACGAGCAATCAACTCAACCCTGCTCTGAGCGTTAGTCATTACTGCATTTACTGCTGTTGCCGTTGTGTGACTTGTAAGGGCGTCTGCGTTAATGCCTTGAGTATTTTTATTTACACCAGTTCTTGCTTCCCTTACTTCGTCAAGATAACCAAGCATCTGAAATGATTCTGGCTGTAAAGGAGGAGTAGCCAAGGGCATAACTGCATTGGGTGATTTAACCCTAACGATACCGCCCGGACGTTGGGTTAGCAAATCATCAAGGTTTGCTTGACCTTCCATTACAGCGTATCTACCAAAGTTTTGGTTATAAGCATTGTCCATTAAGTTACGCATTAACGTACTCTTAATTAACTGCAAGTCCATAACAAGATCAGCAACAGACATACCAAAGAATTTATGAGGAATTTTTAAAGGAGTAATGGAAACAAAAGGAACCTTGTCAATTTCTTCGTTAGAAAATATATAGTCGCCTACACTGCAAACTTTTCTTAGTTCTGCAATACCGTCATCGTCATAGTCTGTTTGTATAAATGATTCGTGAAGCCAGTATTCTCTTAACGCTTCTTCACCAGACTCATTCATGCCATTACCCCAAGCAAATGAGTTATCTATCTCATATCTGGCTTGACGTTCTGCATTGTAAACTTCTTCGTTATATCCTGCGCCTAGTTCACCAACATCAAAATCATCATCAGGATACATCTGTCTAAGTTCTGATACAGTTTTCTTTACTCTGTGGCAAACAAACCTTGCGTCTTGAATACTTTTTGCTTCCCTAGATATTAAAAACTCATCAGGCGGTACGTTTTCAATTTTTATTTTACCGTTATAACTAGACCTTTTAATTACAAGATCATGATATATTACACCATTATCTTCATACTCTGTATGCTCTAAAACTTCTACCTCATCATCTGAGATTAAATATTCAAATTCAACCTCTCCCAAATTTCTATACTCTTCTCTTTTTTCTTCTGGGTATTCATCCCACCAAACTTTTACAATACCATTCTTTTGAAGAAGTGCATCGTGGAACCATGAGTAAAGAATCTCCCAACCTTTATTATCTTTAGTAAAAACATAATTAACATAGTCTGTTGCTTGTGCGGCGGCACTCACATCTTCTGGGCCATGCGGTGTAAACTTAACCATTTCATCGCCAGATGCAAACACCCTCATCAGGGAGGGTTTAATCCACTCTATAGTGTCTTGTACCGTAGAATCAACGTATTGACTACGACCATCAACCTCATTACCAAAGGGAAGAGCATAGTAATACTTAATAGCCTCTTCTCTTTGTAACGAAATTTCGCCATCATACCCAAGAGAGTCAGATATCTCTTGATGAATTCGTGACATTAATTCTTGTTCTATATCAGACAATTCCGTAATTCCTATAAGTTAAATCGCTAGTCCATTCAGGGTCAGTCCCTGCAATAGCGTATCTTTGTGATTGAAAAGCGTATCGCGTTGCTGACATTAAGTCATCACGAAGGGCGACCACTTTACCTTCCTTTCTATGGTACATTCTAAACTCTTCAAACCAATGTGGTAGTGTATTAAATACTTTAAACTTGTCTGCTTCCATGCTTTGTAGCATAGCCATAAGCCCTTCTTCTACTGAGTTAGAGCCTTTGTTCTGCCCTAATCCCGGAGGGTTAGTAAAGTGTTCAAGCCTAAAGTTACAACCATGAGACCTGTACTGCTCTGCAAGTCCGGGGTTTCCCATGCTATCCCTGCGATTTCCGTCATGTGGGTAGGCTATGGGAATAAAATACGGTCGTTGCCGTATAACCTCAGAGTGTACAGCGGGGCTTGCTTTGGATGCCCTGTAGCAATCGTAAATGTAAAAGGTCTCACTTTCATTATCTACGGCACACCAAACTACTGCGGTTGGGTGATCCCAACCAAAATCTATAGCAGCTATTCTAGGCCAATGATCCTCAATAGTTATAGGATCAATCATTAATTTTTCTTCTGGTATTGGAAATATAAGACCTGACCCAATAGAAGGTCTACCAAAGCGGCGCATTTCTCGTTCATGCGGCGAATAAGCAGACAGAATCTGTTCCATAACGTCATCGTTAAGATGCCCTTCTTTGCCTTTTAGGCTCTTAACGTGTTCACTAGCGTCATCCCATGTGGCGTTGCTAAGACTTTGCCCTTTCTTTATGTCGTTCATAAAGGCGGCTACAGTCTCTGTCATTCCCTGTTCTGGGGTAAATGTCATGTAGACCATCCCTTTCCTATCTAGAGTTCGTGTAACGGCCTGTGAGTAGAGTTCCCTTGAGGGTTCCTCGTCTAGCCATACAACGTCAACAGAGCGTCCCTGCCATTTGTCTACACCCATCTCGTAGGCTTTGAAGTGTAAAGAAGAGTTCTCCCCAGAGGTATGCCGTATTAATGCTACGGACTTGGCGTTTGGCACTCCGGGTTTGCGTTCCGTTTTTATTATAGTTTCTTTAGGAATCGCGCCAGAGCCAAAGGCTTCAGGGTCATCGGGGGAACCCAATAGTTCTGCTTGTACAATGTCTCTAGTGGTTTCGTTAGAGACACCACCTGCCCAAGCCGTAATAGGCTTGTAAAACTTTTTACCTTTCCACCACTCAGGGTACAATCCTGTTAGGTGATAGGACATCTCAGCCGCACCACAATAAGATTTACCTATTCGGTTAGCCGCCATCAATAAGCGTTGGTTATGTTCAAACCCTGTGGCGTGGAAGTCTAGTTGATACGGATAGGGATCATAGAAGGATATCTTCTCAAATCTCTGTCGTTTCTTTAACTCCTTTGCTAGTTCTACTGCTTTTTCTACATCCACTAATTTAATGGCCCTATAAGGGACTCCAGTTCCTGCTGTAACTCTTCTGTGGACTTACCCTCTACACTGGTGACGGTCTGCTCTATTTTGTCTGTAGGCTTAAGCCCTGCCCTGTCAAGGATATCTTTTACCGCCCCCAATTTTACAGACTCACTTTCTGCGTTTTGTGCTAGATTTTGTAGGACAAGCAGTGCGGCAGGGACAGCATCCTTAATTAATTTTCTGGTTCTGGCCTCAATCTCTGAGGTAAACTGGTTCTTTAATTCATAGCCCCTTTGCTTGGGATGCGAATAACCTGCCATCTCAGCGGCTTTAGCCGCATTACCATGCATACAGTATTGGTCTATAAATATTTCTTGTTTATCTGTTTTCATTTTGTGTTTGCTAGATACGCATCATAATTAGAATAACCATTGTAAGAACCCTCTGGTTGCACATATGCTCCTTGACCAGAATTTGCTTCAGGGTCTAAAGTTAATGGAATCCCATCATAAGTATATTCTTGTGTTCTGTATACACCTGTATTAGTCCAATTTCTTGCCTCTTCATTTGCGGCTTTTATATTTGGGTGATTACCATCATACTGCCAGTAACCTCCTAGTGGATGATATACGCGCTCTCCCGCATCATTGTAAGCCGCATTTGACCTAACAAAGTAACCACCACCTCCCCCATACCAAGGCCCAGATGTTTCTTTTGTATCTGGTACTGGAATAATAATTTCGTCAGGAACTAATGGAGGGTCTATGTGAGGATTGGGGCTAACAGGTGTATTAGGTATTTGTGGTGCAATTGGCTGTTGGCTTTGTTGTTGGTTTTGTTGTTGATTATCTGGTTGGTAATCAATAATTCCAGAACTTGTTTGAGGAGAAAGAAATGAGTGTATGTTATCATACCAATTTACAGGGTCTTCCTCTTTAAGAAAATTAGGTATAGGGGGTGGTGATATATCGTTGTTGTATTTAACATCCCAATGATAAGGTAAGGGATGCGGATTTTTTGTATCCTGCATACCAAATATGCTTCTTTTTGCTTTATTTATTTTATCGGGAAAAGTTAATCCAAACCCCATAAAACTGGGAGGGTTTGATTTTTTTAAATCCCTAAAAAATCTATCTGAAACAGAATTATTATGTCTATCGTAATTGCTTGGATATTTATCCCTATCTTCTTTAAGATTCATAAACCCTTCGCCCACTAACGCCGTACCATAGGCGTGTCCCAAAGCACCAATTTGCCCTTGCTCTGTTAACTTATAAGGGTATTCATTTCCTATTCTTTGAACCTCATCATCTACATTCTTATGCGGGTTTATAGGATTTGAGAGTATATGTTTAATTAAGTATGGTAATGACATAATTCTTTATCAGGCTCTCTGTAAGGCTCGTAGCGGGTCGTTAAGGGGTTAAGGTATGCTAGGGTACTAATTATATTAGAATGCGCTTATAGAGGGTATTTTACCCCGATGGTGAGTGGAGAGAATATATATTAACATCAATACAAAAAAAAGGGGTCGGGGGGGTGCGAATACGAATCATTCTCATTAAGATTGCCCCTGGCTAAATGCGAATCATTATCATTTGCATTTGAACTGGCTAGCATATCCGTTACCCGATGTCTAATAGAATCTATTTATGGGGGTATAAATAAATCTGATTGCTTGGGGCAATGTGCGTGCGCGTGTCAACAATGTGCAGAACACAAGACACCTACCCATTAACTTAGTTTATGCCCCTATAAAATCTTTATGATTTACTGTCTGATAGTTATCTGATCTAATCGGAATACCTAAACAAAAGGAAATAAAGAAAATGCATCCAATCGAAAAAGAAATAGCATCAAACATCATTAATGCGGTATTGAGTGAGAAATCCCCTAGCGGTAAGGGATATAAAATATCAGTTTTTGACGGCGAGGAAACCGTTCTTAGCAAGTCAGACGATATAAAAAGAATACTAGACGAAATGTGCCAAACCGATGAAGGGGATACATTAACCATATTCGACGGAGACCATTCAGAGGGCAGAATATATTTTGTCTACGGTAACGAGCCTGAATATGTTGTTTGTGATTACAGCGGGAATGAGTTTACAACCCGAATAGTCGAAACCGTCACAATGGATTACGCGCCATAAACAAACCTTTCAATCAACCCATGTAGCCCGCTTTTGCGGGCTTTTGGGGTAACAACAACAATGGAATAAAACAATGGGTTCATTTAAAGGTCAATATTTGAAAGCGCATAACGCACAAACGCAATTGCTAATTGATGCGGGGATTCAGGTAGATATTGAAGGTTATCCGCTTTGCAGTGATTCGTGGTTAGAAAAAACACTGTCTGAAAAGCAATTAAAGGATTATGACAATTATGAAAGCAAAAAAGATTTGCTGAATCACAAATGGCGCATTTGCCATTATCATCCCGATTCGCAATTATCCGACCCCATTAGAAAAAGAATTAGCGAGGAATAAAAACAATGCTTAAATTCAGCACTTATAAAACGACTGGCGGACTTAATCACTACGCCGAAAACAAAGATTTTGAATTGGAGTTCATTATTTTGCGTAATCCAACGGGGGATTGGGAATTGCGCGAATATCAATATGGCGCATTCGAGGAATACAAATATTTTGATAAACTGGCGAAAGCAAAAGAGTATGCCAATCGTTGCAATTACTGGCTCGTGGTTATGCCAGACTAAACCTTTTTAAATTAACCTTTATGGCCCGCTATATGCGGGCCTTTGAGGTAACAACAACAAAGGAATAAAACAATGATCCAACAGATTAAAATAAGCAAAATGAGCGGTAAACTTCAGGGAATTGGCGCTATCAATACCGATACCACCACGAATGATTTTTGCATTCGGCAAAAGTCTACCGATACCATTTGCGGAAAATGTTATTCTCACAAGATGTTAACCACGTTTAGAAAATCATGTGTCCCCGCCTTTCAGCATAACAGCAAATTAATGAAAGATTTAATCGACTGGGATTTGTTGCCAATAATTAATCAGGCATTTTTTAGATTTAATGGCCATGGGGAATTGATAAACCTAAATCATTACAAGAACATCATTAATATTGCGAAGAAAAACCCGCATTGTACTTTTACCCTTTGGACTAAACGCGCGTCAATTGTGCGTCAAATATCAGACGTTCCAGTTAATCTGATTTTGATCTTTTCTAATCCTCGAATTGATAAAGTAATTGGCGTACCAAGGGGATTTGACAAGGTATTCAATAACGTAAATAAGGATTCAGGGATTAAACAAAACTGCACTGGTAGAAAATGTATAGATTGCCTCATGTGTTACAAGCACAATGGAACCAACGTCATAATCGAGGCGGTAAAATAGTAACGTAGAATAAAAACTTTAAAGGGTTTTTTTAGCGGGTTAATTCCCGCTTTTTTTATGCCTACTGATAACGCCATTTAAACGCGCCACAAGGCCCCTATTCGCGCCGTACAGCGTGATTATCAATCTGTAGGGTTATCCCCTAGGGTATCGTTTAGGTCGCGCTGTAGGGCCTTAGATTTGCGATTATAAGCGACCTTTGTTTTATGCGTATATCCCTTATTAAATTTGTGGGAATGTTTGGCAACTAGATTGCGCCTTTTTAATTTTGTTTCTTTGTCGCTACTCATAGCCTTAGCCTATTACTTTATAGGTCATCTAATTTAGTGATTGATACAAGCTATTGTTTGATAGGCTGTCTGATACGGAGATTTTTATTGAGATTTTTACGGAGATTTTTATTGATAGGTTTTGCCTATCGTTCAATTTATAATTGTCATTTAGACCGAACTGACCCCAGTCTTTATTCGGTATGGGTTATTGTGAACCCCCGAAGGTTTAAAATATATGGCTTGTCAGGTGTAGTTATTTTTAGTGCCTACGAAAGCACCGACCCCATTCAAAGAATGTCAGTTATGCCTGTTTCCAACGCCGTCTTTAGCGCCCATATAAGTAATCACTTTCGGTAGGATTTCGGGATGATCAGCCCGATAATTTAGTGAGTCCTAACCCGCTCGACTGAGAGTATAACACAGTTAAAATGAAAAAAAGAAAAAACTTCCTAGTAATATTATCTTTTAAGGTAAGTCATTGATAATAAAGGGAAAGCCAGGGAAAAGATAATTAATTGCTAAGTTTCTGAAAATAATTGTTGACAATCAAATTTACCTGTTTTATAGTCGCAATCACTGAAACAAACGAGACAGAAAAATGCAAATTGATTTAGATAAAGACGAAATTAATTATCTGTTAATTGCTGTAAAAGAAATGGGTAAGCGCGTCGCAGAAATGAAAGAAAAACATAACTGGGATTTTGAAAAAGAAATTAAAAGTTATGCCGAAATCAGAGAAAAATTAAATGTTGGTTTGGTCTCACCATTAGCAAAATTTTAACCAAAGGGATAAGGCAATGAAACAATCAGAAGCAATCAGAATTCACAATGAAGCGGTAGCACTTGCACAAAAGGCTACTCAGGATCACCATGAAAAACAAGGGGAATGGGGCGCTTGCGGTTTTGCATGGGTCAAAATAAGACCCGCTACCCAGTCTTTTGCTAGACAATTAAAAAAGGCAGGGGTTGTTAATTTAGCGTCTTGGAATGGGGGATACGATATTTGGAATCCATCAGGCCATCCGACTCAAAACATATCCTCAAAAGAAGCAGGTGCGGTTGCATACGCTAGACACTTAGAGTCTAATGGTGTAAAATGTTACGCACAGTCAAGATTAGATTAATAAAGGAGATAAGTTAATGTCATACGTAAACATGAACGAAGAAAGACAGTACCTGTTGATGCAAAAGATCGTAGACTATATTGCTATTCATTCCTACGATATCAACCCAGAGGTAGGCGATGAAGAGTACGACAAACTTTATGATGATTTGTCAGGGCCAATACGATCTGCTCTTGAGCATCAGTTTGGTAGCAAACAATTCAACGGTTAGGAGATAATTTAATGAAGATGCTATGTCAAAGTTGCCAAGTAGAGAGGCATGACTATGAGTGTACTAAAATGTCTGGTGAAGTTATCTGTGAAGAATGCTATGATGAGAAGTACATTGCTGTACACGATATTAATGAACAGATGTTTGAGTTCGATCACAGTGAGGAATGATAATGACTGAGTTAAAACGATACCCAGTTAATGAAGCAGAACTGGGGGTGATAGTAGAACTTAAACGATTTGTTGAGACAAAGTTAGATAGGCTTGCAGAAGAGACAATCTTCTGGGAGGAAGAGCGTATTAAACTATGCAAAAGAGAGGAATGGTGTAAGTAATGGAAACAATTATTGCTTGGCTTTGGGTAATATGTATGATACTATCTGGTGTAGTTGTAATACTATGGAGCAAAACAAAATGAGAGGAGATAAAATGAGTTTAGCAACGTACAATTTAAATTTGAATAAAGACAATCACGATGATATCAAATGGGAAATGGTCAATGAGTTATCAAGTCCCATGTATAAATATCTGGATCAGGCAAAGATTGACTTGATCGAAGAATTGATATCTGATAGCATTAGTCAGGATGAATTGGAAGATTACTACTACACAAACTACGGTGAATAAAATGAATTTATGCGATGATCAGATTGACCATGATGAATACCTGCGTGATATCAGGGTCGAGGCCAACAAACTCTTAGATGAATACTTAACTGTCGAAACCGTCAATCGAATTGATCTTTATGAGGCGGGCGATGACTCTATATGCCTTGAGATCAACGGCAATGGCATACCCATTAGCGAGACTCAGTTGGATGCTATCGTGACGCATGGGGTATTCATACTTCAGGAAAGAGACATGGCTAAAGCAGAAGATCAGGACACTAGACGGCAATGGGAAGAGTAGAAGAAAGAGCAATAAAGATTCTGAGGAATGTGCCTAAAAGATTGGTGGCGAATCTTCGCCATCAGTCTGAGGTAAACTCAGATACCCTGCTAAACAGTGCTGTTAAATGCCTTAACATTTTATCAAGATCAAGGGATGTTTCTAACAAAATACTATTGGAAGCATGGGGAATTTATGGTAGACTACAGCGGTTGTCAGGGAAGGTTGCTACAAAATTTATGGATAATGACCATAACAAACCATTAAGGGTAGAGTCTGCATCCATTAGACCTCATGTACAGGGGCAGAACTGGGATCAGTTCTATAATGCAGGTGGTAAACCTTTCGATCAATACTACCGTCATGGTGGAAACTGGAGATACGGAACTAGAATATGGAAATCACGAACGATGACCTCAAAAAATACGAAAACTTAACTGCCGTTGAGCGCAAGATAAGACCATCAAATGATTTTACTCAGGAAACTCTTGACTTTTTTAATCTCGATGAGGCAATGTCGGGAACCAAACTACCGCTGTCCCAGTTTGATGACAAGTTTAGACTGCGCGATGAGGAGGTTACAGTATTAGCAGGGATTAATGGTGCAGGTAAATCTTTATTCGCTAGTCAGATACTCTTATCCGCTATGGATCAGGGAAAGAAATGTCTGTCAATCTCACTGGAAATGTCACCCAAGTCTCAACTGGCTAGAATGTGGAGACAGGCATCGCTCCAGAACAAACCCGATATAGATGCGGGTCTTGAGTTTACCAAATGGGCAAAGGATAAGTTATGGTTCTATGATCAGCATGGGACTATCACGCCTAAAGCATTGCTGTCAGTCATGCGGTATGCAAAAGACAATCTTGATATTGATATAGTCTTGATTGATTCGCTGATGACAATGAGCCTGAACAGTGATGATTGGAATGGTCAGAAACAAGTTGTTCAGTCTATCGCAAATACAGCCAGACACTTAGGCATCCATATTATCTTGGTTGCCCACGCTCGCAAGGGCGGTAGCGTCAAGGATAAGTTAGACAAATGGAGTGTAGCAGGTAGCGCCGACATAACTAACAGGGCCGATAACGTAATCATCTTGGGTAGACTGTATGATGATCCTCATGCGGATGCTTACATGAGCCTATGTAAAGCAAGACACTTTGATGGTGCGGAACTGGACTTGGATTTAAAACTTGACATGGCGTCACTGAATTACTACAATCAGGGCTTACATCCTAAAGGCATATTACCAACTCCCGCAAAGGGTGGCCCTGCGGGTAAACTAGAAACAGGTGGGTTAAAAGAATTTGCAAATGAAAACATCATCAGGAAAAGCAAAAGGGAGAAGGTTACAGCAGTGGGTAAGGGACTCGCTAATTGAGATATTCAAACTGGATGATGACGATGTTCATTCGAGGAGCATGGGCGCACAAGGTGAAGATGTTATGCTGTCGCCTAAAGCAAGAGAGTTATTCCCATACTCTGTCGAGTGCAAGAACGTCGAGCGACTTAATTTGTGGGACGCTTGGAAACAAGCGCAATCAAATGCAGGGGGCTACGAACCCTTGCTTATCATTAAACGTAACAGGCAAGAACCGTTAGCAGTCGTAGATGCTAAACACTTTATAAGGAAACAAAATGAAAACAAACTATAGCGATTGGACTCCCCGAAGTTTTATGGATGAATTCTTTTCACCAGTAAAATATTCTTACGGAAATGTTGAGGGTCAAGGAACAAAAGATAATCCTTTCGTAATTACAAGGCGAAAAGTTGTTGACACTACGTATCATGGGTGGTATGATGACGATGGTTCATATCACGAAACACCAGTAAAGGAAAAAGAATGAAACATATACAGATAGAGTTAAAGAAACCTTTTGCAAGTCATCACTGGCGTAAAGGTGCGGGTGGTAAAGAGTTGGTTTACATTGATGCGCGTCAGGTAATGAACAGACTTGATGAAGTCTTTGATGTTGGCGGGTGGCA
>Ga0233439_10000988_pt1 | contig 38470 bp, 67 predicted proteins | sample SI_123_September_6_FD_182713 | JGI IMG/M metagenome (GOLD analysis project Ga0233439, IMG submission 182713) | Seawater microbial communities from Saanich Inlet, British Columbia, Canada - SI_123_September2016_100_MG | ecosystem: Environmental > Aquatic > Marine > Inlet | place: Canada: British... | reverse complement strand
ATATTATAATAAAACAGGAAAGACATTAGTTAAAGAGTGGGTATAACATGATTCAGGATTCATTCCTAAAGTCATTTAGAGAAACAAAATCTCCATTCATTACTAATCCATATAGATTCGCAGGAGCAGCAGCATCAGGTGGCTGGGTAGAACTTGCAAGAACTACTTTGGGAAGCAACACGGCACCAATTACAGTTTCCAGCATACCTGATAAGAGATATTATATGATTTTAGCACATAATATAGCAAGTGGTAATGTTAATTGGAATTTTAGAGTAGGAACAGGTGGAACATTAGATACAGGTAGTAATTATGCTGATAGACATAGCCAAAATGGAGCAGGGGATAATACTACTGCACCTGCAAATAGATGGGGAGATTTTCTAGGCAATCAAGCAAAAGATAGATTTACACAATTATATATTTCCAATCTTTCAGGTAAAGAAAAATTAATGACAGGTCATGTTGCTGATAGAGGAACGTCAACAGGTGCAGGTTCAGCTCCAGAAAGAGTAGAGGTTGTCGGAAAGTGGACTAATACATCTCTCATAGATATTCTTTCACTTCAAGATGATGGTTCAGATAATATGGGAACAGGTTCAGAAATGGTTGTACTAGGATGGGATCCAGCAGATACACATACAACTAATTTCTGGGAAGAATTGGCAAGTGTTGAGTTAGGTAGTGATTCATCTTCTAGTGGTAGTTTAGGTAGTCCACAAATGGAAACTGGAACATTTACTGCTAAGAAATATCTATGGGTTCAAGGGTGGATTAAATCATCAACAGATTTTGTCACAAATTTTAATTCAAATTCAAGTAGTATATTTTCACACAGATATAGTGATAACGGTGGATCAGATGGAACATCAATTAATAGTAATAGTGCATGGTTTCATTATGGTGGGGATCAAATGTTTGTTAATGCATTTATTATAAACGATACAAGTAAAGAAAAATTAATGATTAACCATATAGTTTATCGTGGTTCAAGTGGAGCAGGAACAGCTCCACAACGCAGAGAAATAGTTTCAAAATGGGCAAATACATCAGATCAAATCACATCAATACAATTATGGAAAGCTTCTATGACAATATCAGCAGGTTCTACTTTGAAAGTGTGGGGTTCTGACTAATGGCTTGGGCTAAGAACGGAACACCTGATACTTTAACAACATCAGGAGATACTTTAACAATATCTGATTTAACTGCTAGTACATTTAATCAATTAATGTCTTATCAAATACAAACAGGAGGAGCTGCTGGAGCAGAATTAAGCTTTAATTCCGATTCTGGTTCTAATTATACTAGAAGATGGTCAACTAATGGTACAACAGATAGTACAGATACATCACAGACAAAAACAAATTATTATTACAATGGTGATTATCCTGTTTTTGCAGTAACATATTTTATAAATATATCATCAGAAGAAAAATTATTTATCGGTAACTTTTTATCCCAAAACGCAACAGGAGCAGGAAACGCACCACGCAGGGTTGAAATTGTAAATAAATGGGCAAACACATCTGAACAAATTACAACAGTAACTATGAATAATACACTATCAGGTGACTTTGCAATAGATTCAAACCTTTCAGCATTAGGAACAGATTAATCATGTCATATTGGGAAGGAAAAAATCAAGGGGATTATTATCTATGTGACAGATGTAACGTATCTAAACTATCTCACTATGAATATGAGGGTAATATAAGAGAAATAGAAGGCTCGAATGATTTCATGCGTTACTGTGATGAATGTAGAAATTGGATTAATCTTCAACATTATACAGATAAAGATGGTAATTCCCATACCATACGAAGTGAGAGAATTATTACTCCTTGACACATTTAATTTATCAAACAGGAACAACAGATAATATCATTCTTACAGGTTTACCATCTAATCGATTAGTTCAAACAGGAGGAATTCCTCATGTAGAAGTAGTATCAACAGCAGGAGGAAAAACCAAAAAAAGAGGAGTTGCACTTACAGATAATGAACCATACATTAGACCAACTATTACAGTTCAAGCAGAATCCACAGGCAGATTAGTCCTAAAAGAGTTTAACAAGATTAATTCGAAACTATACAAAGTTCACAGGAATTATTCTAAATCTATCATAACACCCGTATGGAGGCATGGTGGATTAAACACTTCATACATTTTACTTAATCCTAAACAGGAAGCCCATTCCAAACTAAGACGATTAACAGAATCCAAATCTAATAGTACGGTAAATGTAACTCATAGAATGCCTGAACTAATCAAAGATCTTACTGTTCAAAAGGAATCATTGGAACGATTAAAGAGAATATTGAAGATTCAATCATTAATTAGTTCCCTTTAAGAAAATAATTTTATGTTTAATCATGTCAGTACGTTTTGAATATTTAGGAGAAGATAGTGAATATGATAATGCTAAAATTTGGAAAGTAGAAGCAATACACGTTACAACAACAAGAAACAAAAGAAAATTCACAGAAGCAGAGTTAAGAACAGCAGGAAGATCATTATCCTTTAGACCATTAAACATTAACCATGATGAAGAACGACAATTACTATTCCCTGAAAACGCAACAATGGCAATGTCTTACAATCCTGAAACCTTATCCGTATCAGGTAGAATTAGAGTTACAGATCAATCTATCAACGCACAAATAGAATCAGGTTTCCTAAAGGCAGTATCAATAGAGCAGATACCAACCTTAGGAGAAAAATGTGATAATGTTATTTGTGAGCAACATGGTGTTGCATTTATCGGATTAGCATTATTGGAAGATGGAGTATTGCCGGGAGATCCTAAAGCCGAAATCAAAATAGAATCCCTATTGGTATCTGATGGTCAACGTACTTGTACAGAATGTTCAGATTGGGAAGCCTGTCATGAATGTATGCACAAAGATGAATCAGTTGGATTAACACCAAAAGAAGCATGGAAGCAGTATAACGAATCAAAAAAAAAGAAAGATTAACAACAATTAGACTTCAACTAGGTCAAGAAGAAATTAAGCAAGGAGAATTATTACGAGTATCAGCAATTCTATCTGAAACCTCTCCTGAAATTTGGTTAAGAATAATGAATAAAGATAATGTCATTATACAAAAAGCAGGACTAGTAGCAACAAATTCCAAATCATTTCATATCCTAATTGCCACAAAACAACTTGATAAAGAACAATATACAGTTCAAGTTTCAACAAACAAATCATTCACTCCAATGGGTTTTGGTCAATTCAAAGTTAAAGGGGAAATACCATTTGTGATTCCATTGTTAATTGCAGGAATGGGTTCTAACCCTAAAGATGTTATTGGAGATATTAAGAAAAAAACAAAGGATCTTAAAGACGGAATAAGAAAAAAATTAACAAAGAAAGACATTGATGATCATGTGATTAGAAAACAACATATCCGAATCTTACAAATAAAATACAAAACAATGATGGATAGCAAAGTAGATTCTGCTTGTAAGATATATGAAAATAAAGTGTATGATGTTGGTGATGAATCAATGCCATCAATCCCAATTCATTTCAACTGTCGTTGTCATTATGAAATATTAGACATTAGAAGATCTCCTGTGAAACAAGAAATAGTTCCCTTAACCTAATTTCAATTCTAACTATCAATGTCTAACGCTAAACATGAAGCAGATGACGATTCTAAAACTTGTCCACCGGGAATGAAGTTAGATCCAAATTCTAACAAATGTATTCCAGAAGGAGAAGCCTTTAGTGAAGATGCAAATGCAGGTGATAGTACATCAGTAGGAGCAGGAACAGTAGATTCTGCCAATGATACACCAAACACTAATCCACATGAATGTCCAACAGGAAGTTCTTGGGACGGTGAAAAATGTGTACCAAATGGCGATTCAGCAGGAAACATGAGTGGAGCAGATGCTCCTAATGTAGATGGCAAAGAATCAATCAGCACAAAATCCTTAGAGAAAATCTTAGGACAATATGCCGGATTCTATGCAAACTCATTAGAACATTTAAAATCCCACGAACAAAAAATGCTCGAATCAATGGCTCAACGTATGGGAATCAGAAAATTGACAACCAAAGTTGAAGCATTTGGAATCAAATCCTCTAAAGTAGGTCTAGCAGGAGGTTCATCAGTATATGATGAAACTGTCGTTAAACCTGCCGCATTCTTTGAAAGTTCTAAAGCAGGAACAGGAGCAGATTCAGGATTCTATTCTTGGACTATATCTCCAGAAGCCTATTTCCAAACTTTGAAGAAAGGCTACATCAACTATGGTAACAACCAAGCAACCGTACCAATAGGAGAAACCAAATCAGAAGCATTCACCATTACAGGTGGAGATATGCCACAGGTATTCAGTAAACAAGTTTACTTAATTCCGGGTGGAAGAATGAGAGTTCCAATTAGACAATTCTTGGACACTCAAATCATTGAAGATTCTGACAGATTTAATTGGTATAAGGTTAATGGATTTGCCTTTGATGATGCAACAGCAGAAGGTTCTGCCGCAACTGATGAAGCACAAACAATCACCAAAGTAACAGCAACACCATCTCTTAAGAGAGCAAGTCAAACCGTTAATTACTCCGACATTGAGAATGCTCCTTTCGATTTAATCGAGAGTTTCAACCGAGCAGCCGCATTAGGAGCATTAGCCGCAGAAGCAACAGAAGTATTAGATACTACCTATGATGCCATTACTCCAAGTAATTGGGTTAATGCAAACACAGGTGGAGCAATTTCTTCTGATGACGTTTCTGGAATGACACTCAAACAAGAAGGTGTTTATGCCGCAAAACGACTTATAGAGAATCAAGGTGGAGATACTTCTCCGGGAAGCCTAGTTCTCTTTGCACACCCTAAAGCAGTTGAGGAGTTAATCCTTGATACTGCCGCAGATTTCTTCACAGGACAAAACGCCTTACATAGCACAGCACTAGGTGTTCTTGAGAATAGATTGGGAGTTGACATTGTAGTAACTAATTCAGTTGCCGCACAAGACAACACCACAAACGACACTTATAGAAACATCTTAGCACAGAAAGGTTCACTCGGACTAGCAGTTGCCGCAGATCTCCAGATCGAAGCACAACGTAGACCTGATCTTTCAGCAGTTAAGGTAGGAGCCCGTCACAGAATTAAAGGTGCAGTAATTGATGAAACAGTTACAGCCAGAATCTCAAGTGCCCAATAAGCACTAATTTTCTTTTTTTTATTTGAATAGCAATTAGTGTAAACTATAAAAAAAATAAAAAAAGAGTTTATTCCAGAAGTGGTAATTCTGAAATTTGTTCTCTAAGTTTTGCTAGGGTTGAAAGGATTTCATGGGTATGTCCTCCTTGCATTACAACAGCAGTATGACTTGCAACAAATTGAGTAACTCTCCATAAATCTTGTACAGAGTTTTCTCTCAATCTTGCGTTTGCTGTATTATGTAAAACAGTTGTGCTTTCCATGTATTATATTAAAAACAACTACTATATTAATATTTTAATTAATTAAATATTTAATAATAACAACTTTTAATGTATAATATGGAAAAAATCAGAAATTTATCAGAAACCAAATTTGATCCACGTTCTATAATATCATGTGATGGTTGTGGTAAAAATGACAGGCATAGTCATTATTCCGAAGTGTTCATTATGAAGAAAACTTTGGAAGAAAAAATGAGTAATGAAAACAAAGACTATTGTGATGAATGTTACCCATTTTATGATAGAGTTGAACAACAAAAAAACAAATGTGTTGAGTGTAGAATATTAAGTGATGAGGAATGTGATAAAAAACATTCAGATTGTTGCTGGGATATTATTACAAGAGATTCCAACATACATACAAAATGTTTAGATGGTAACATAGGCAAACAGAAAAGAAAATGTGTTCCTAACCCTTTTTCAAAAGGATTAGGTTGTTCTGTTTGTGCTGTGAATAAACCTTTTGAAGATTCCCAAGAAAGAGATACAGGTTCCAGAACAATCCAATGGAATGGGGCACATACATACACCTATTTGGATAAATCAGGACAATGGAAACAATCTTGGTTTTATCAGAAACCAAATTTGATCAGTATTCTATAATATCATAACATCTATCCCTTTTTTTTCTTTTATACTCTTTTATTTTATTTCAATACATGGGAAAAAAAGGTTGCCACCCAATCTATGATGAACAAGGAAATCAAACAGGAATATTCTATGATGAAGATACTCCTATTGTAAAAATTTCTCCAAAAAAGATTGCAAAGCAGATTAAAGTAAAAGCAAAGAAATTTAGAAAATAGTTCTCTATAATTATTTTATTTAGAATTACTTTATGGTTTCTGTATATTATGATCAAACTAAAGTTAAATCAGATTTACGAATTACCGACACAGGTAACGATACTCAACTAGATCATTGGAGTGATGAAGCAGAATCAGAGATAGATGATTTACTATACGACAAAGCAACTAAAGCAAGAAGAATAACTGCATTACCAATTTTACCTTTCTCATCAGGAAACGTTCCAGAATCAGTTCAAGGAGCTTCTGACCATCTAGTTAAAGCAAGATATTTTGAATACACTAAAAATTTAGAATTGGCAACTTATCACAAAAAGGAAGCAGATACTAAAGTTCAAAGATATGTTGAACGATTAGTAATTGACAAACAATTCTATGGACGAGTAATGCACTAGAATGAAATGGCAGAACTTAATCATAACACAATAAAGTCAAAAATTGTTGCAATACTAAAAGCAAATACTGCACTATACACGACAACAGCAGAAGCAAACAAACTTCGTTCTATAACAGTAGGATTTCCACAGGGTAATTCTTTATCCGATTCAATGCCTCCTTATGCTTTTGTTACAAATGCAAATCCATTTGAATCAATATCCAATAGAGGAGCAGTTGTTTCAAACGGTGTAAAAATGTTGGAACATACGTTTCAGTATGATATTGTGTTTGTAGTTAATGAATCAGATTCAAGAACAGGAGAATTGAGATTAGATAATTTCCAAAAAACTATCCTAGATACTTTGGAAGCAGATGTTGACTTAACAGGAACAGGAAGTGCAGAAGTTGACAATTCATTTCCAATTAGAATAGATGATTTAAGAGTTGAAAAAAGTGATAAGGGTATGGGATTCAAAGGTAGAGTAATAACTTTAAAACTAATCAAGGTGTCTAACTAGCATGGCTAATCTAGGAGAAATTACTGAAATCATAAACGCCTCTGAATTAACATTAGAAGTAGGTTCAGATACTTACATTATGCTAACCAATCTTAATCTTCACATAGGCAGAACAGAGGAAAGAACAGCAACAACAGATGCCGGAATATTATACACTTATGGCAAAGGAGATAACTTTTTCACAGCAACTCTAGTAGCAACAACTCCAGAATTATCCTCTTTGAATACATTATCACAAATAGATACTGATGGAGATATGACTTCAACATCTTGGAAGATAGTCGCAAAGAATATTTCAGGAGCAACAAAAACTTTTGCGGCAACAGGTGTTTTAAGAGAATATGATATTTCAAAATCTCCAGAGGGTAAAATCTTAATCGATATTTATGTAAGAATTACCGGAGATACAATTTCAATAACATGACATTAGCAGAAGAAATTAACCGTATGATTGAAACGGTTGTTACCAATCTAAAAATAACATCAGCAAATCCTAATCACGTTAATACTCTCCATGATGAAAACATAATGAAGTTTAGCACACCGGATTTAGAACAAGTAATCAAAGATCAAGTTGGAGAAGAAAGTTTAGATCCTGTAAGTAAGTCAAAAGGACAAAGTATGAAAGCAGATATTGCATTATTGAAGCAAGGTAATGTCGGACAGATTCATCAAATGTCCTCAAAACAATTTGCAAATATTAGAAGCATAGCAACCAATCCTGCCGGATTTGTAATGGGATCTATTCTAAAGAAAGGAATGAAAGGAGCAGGAGTTGCCATGATTGCTTTGTTGGCAGTAGAAGTAGCAAAGTTTTTGGCATTAGAATTATTCAAACCCGGAAGAATATTTGACATTAGATTTAGACAAACAATAGATAAACAAATTCTAGTATTCATGGAGAGGAGAGAGCAAGAAGAATTAAGACAAGGGTTTGCAGAGGTAATCACAACCACAGTAGGAGGATTAAGAGGTAATAACTTGGCAGGAAATATTAGTGGTAATTTCTATAATTCAAACAGAATACCAAATGACTTTTTAGATTCAAGGAGAGTAGTTCCAAATAATTCTCATTCACAAAATGCTCAAACACGTTCATTCAATCAAGTTGGACAAGGTGGAAATAGAAGTAATAGAGGTAATCCATAATGGCAGGACAAAGTGCCTTATGGCAAGTTCAAGATAGTGCGGCAAATGGCACAGAATCAACAGCAACTTCAACTAATACTGTTTTATTTAATGAAGCTCCTGTCGTGGCAAGTGGAGGAGTAATATTTTCATCAGAATATAACATTAGAAATTCAGTTGCCGAGAATCCTAAAGTTGATGGAAACAACAATGACGTTCAGGACATGGGATTAGATGGAATAGATGTTCAAATTACAGGTATCATAAAAGATTCAGATTCTTCCAACGCAACAGTATCTAAACTAATGTCATGGGTTAAGGAAGCCAAAACAGCAACAGGATTCACAGAAGGTAGATTAGGATTAAGAGTAGATGATTTTCCTCATTTCAATATGACCCCGACTTCAACCTATGGATTTGTTCTTCAAAGTTTAAAATTTGTTAGAGATGGAGAGAACAAAAACAAAGCAGGATTCGTTCTAGTCGTAAGAGTTGGTGGAGATGTTTCAGGGTGGTTGACTGCAAATGGGTTCTAATTATTCTGGGTTAATAGTTACCCATTATTCAGAATCCTCGTCTTATGTAACTAGCACAAATATTACCACTGATGTTTTATCTCTACCATTATTCACAGATACAGGAAGTGGAGAAATTAATGAGTGTGAAATTGTTCTATCTGCAAAAGGTGGAAAGTATGTTAATTCAGGAACACAAATTAAATCATTTGATAGATTTAGAATTCAACTTACAGATTTGTCATCTAACAGTTATGACAGATATTTTGAGGTTACAGATTTAATTCCAACTCAATCAAAAATCGAGGGTTCTATTTTGACCATTCATTGTTTAGGTATTGAATATCATACTCAAATGATAAACTATGCCAAAAGAGATTGGTTCAAATCATCTTCAACAGTTGCAAAACATATTGGAACTTCCTATGGAGAAAACAAAGGAACAAAACAACCAACACTCACAGCATATGATTCAACTTACTCAACGTCAACAAAGAAAGGAATAGCATTACCTGATTTCACAAATAATCATTATGAGTTTGGTCAATCAGAGGAGAATCATTATAATCGATTTATGGATTTGGTTGATCTGCTTGGAGGAAGTGCAGCAAGTGGAGGAGTAGGGGATTTCTTTGATTTGGGATTTGATACTTCTGGAGTTAACGATATAGAAGTCGCAGTTTTTTCTAGTGGAGCAAGAAGTAGAGAATTAACAGATGATTCGAATCATATCACAGTAAAGAACACTCAATCGATTAACGTATCAGAACAGGAGGGTGGAATTAGCAATCCGACAGGAACTAATCTTTTGGCATGGGGTTCATCAGAACATGGTTCTCTCCCATTAGGAATGTCAAAGTATAGAGGAGGAGAATTAGAATTCCTTTTTAGACCTGTATGGAAAAGTGGATTAGTTTATGTGAATGGGGCAAAAGTGTTACACCAAAAAAAACATTATGAATCCATAGCAGATGATAATAATCAAACTCCGGGAAATCCATCTTGGTGGACACAGATAGATATGGGTGATGAGTTTGGAGATTCAGAACAATATTCAGAATGGACAGATGATAAAACAAGTGCTTGGATTAATTGTGGAACCAAACCAAATTCGGCTAATGGAACTCTTTCTACATATTCAGGGGCAACGACATATTCAATTTATGATTTAGTTACATCAGGTGGAATACAATACAGAAGCCTAAAAAATTCCAATACAGGTAATGCAGTAACAGATACAGATTCATGGGAAGTTGTAGATAATGCTCATACAGGTGGAGGAGCAGGGTTCTTTGATTCTAATCTAGTGATTAAAGATGATGATTCGTTTAGAACATGGGTAAATGTTGCCGAAACAGGAGGAGGAATATCTACAAATTATTTCCAACATACAGCATTAAGACTTCCAATAGGATTTAGATTTCTCAATACAGGAACGTTCATCACAGGAAATGATCCAGATGGAAAGAGTTATACTAATGCCATAGTTGAAAGAAGATTCAGTAAAGCAACAGATGCCCCAGATTATTTTGTTTTGTATGCTCCTGATTCTACTACGGACAGAATGGAAGTAATGGATATTGGTAATGGAATATTATATGAATGGAATAATGCCTTATCTTCATGGAATAATATTGCTCATACAAATCAAACTGTAAACACTTGGAGTTCAACAACAACATTCGCAAAAGGAGATTTCGTTCACGTTACAACTAGAGAACATATCAAGTACAGAAGTAAACAAAATTCAAATCTAAATCATGCTGTATCAGATAGTGATTGGTGGGAATTAGTTGAAATTTCATCATCAACTCAAAATGACGATTGCAATCATACTTACTTTTCAATTCAAAATGTCAAAGGTGTAGATCCAAGACCACATGAAACAGATGATACAAAATTCCCAGAGGTTACAAAAGCAGGAGGACTATTTACAAAGAACATTAATTCAGCAATAGAAGTTGTTTACAAGTTTGGAGTAGTTGATAATAATCCTCAATCTGCCTCTGATTACAGAAAAGGAGCATGGTTGAACTTTGGATTTCCATACCCTATGACTTCATTCAAAGGAACAGAAGGAGTCGGGGATTTGTATGGTGGAGGAACAAATTCAACAGATCCACCTAGAGCAAGTGTATTAGATGTTGAAAATATGACATGGACACATGATGGAAAACAAGGATTCAATAATTCTTCATCAGAAGATTTAGGAACAATTAACTCAATGGCATTTCACATGAGAGTGGCAATTCAAGATGCAGGATTAAACAATCTAGATGGTATTGCCCAAATTAGATGTACTATTTACGATACAAGTGATCACGTGGCAACGCAAGACTTTGAGATTGGATTCTCAAATGGAATAACATGGGATTCCATCAATCTGCCTATGAGTGGATTTAAGATTTATCGTGGAAGAAAACCAAAATCATATTTGTTAAGAGGATTGACCATTGTTGATTTTAATCTCCCAATACCTGAAATGGACATTAATGAGCAATTTGAATTTAGAAATATTAAATTAATTTCATTTCAAATCCAAGACGTATATGATGATGATGGAAGATATAATCCTGAAAAAGATATGTTAGCAGTAGATAATTTCGGAATATCAACAACCATAGGAGGAAATATGAGAATGGCTATTGATTCATTCCATTTCAAAAAAACGTTACTTGCAAGTTCAGGAAGTCAATCAGTTAGAAACCTAGAACCTAAATTTTTACAAAGACCAAATATAATATCATATAATCAATTAAAGAATGACGTAAACACTCAACTAGAAATAGAACAATTCAAACACAAAGAGTTTAACTTTCAAACGTCAGGTAAAGATGTGTTTGATATGAGATTTGGGGAAACTTTCTTTTTGGAAAATGATGATTTAATTTCAGATACTGATGATACAACAGCAGGACAAACAACAAAAAAGAAAATTAAACTTGTAGCAAAAAGAATAGAATATCACTTGACAAAACCTATTGCAGGAACAGGAGGATTGACTAGATCAATCAAAGGAATTAAGAGGTTTTCCTAATGGGTAATGCAAGAAGATTTTTCGATAGACGTAGAGAGGAAAATGATGTTGGGGCAATTAATAGAAATCTAACTGCCAAAAATAACGCCTTTGGAATACTAAACAGAAAACCGTCATCATACTCTACAAACACTTTCCTCCAAACCACAGGAGGAGTATTATCAGGAAGTATAGGATTTGATTCAAGTTCATTAACAATTCAAACAGGTGTCTTAACTTTATACAGTAACACGACATCAGTCATTAAACCTAAAAAAATTGTTTATCTTTCAGTTGAATCTGGAACTTCTGATACTTTAACAAAAATTAATACGAATGGAAACGAACTAGCAGGGCAATCATTAATCATTGTAGGAAATAATGCCTCTCACACCATTACCGTTTCACATGATGTTTCAGTAAGTGAAAATGACAGAGCAATATTATGCCCATCAAATACGAGTTTTACTTTATCAGGAGATAACGCAATAGAACTGTTCTATGATAACACGAACTCCAAATGGGTAATAATAGGCAATACAGGAACAGGAGGTGGTGGAGGAGGCGTATCATATCCATTAACTCCATCAGTAAATGTCGTAGGAAGTGTAGCAAGTGGAACCACAACCATTGACCTTTCTGGATCAAATGCACATTCAACAACATTCACAGCAACCGGAAATTCAGCTTTAGCATTTTCAAACTATCCTAGTTCCGGAAATCAAATAGAGTGGGAAGTTGAGATTACACAAGATTCAACAGGTGGAAGAACAATAACCATGCCAAGTGAAGTGGTAGAAGATCCGGGAATTGTTACAACAGCAAATACCACATCAGTAATAGTATTCAGAACCAATGATGGTGGAACAACCGTTCATGTCGTGTCTTTACTAAATGCGGCTCCTAGTTTGACAAGTGCAGGGGCAACAAAAGAGTTAGACAACTTAACCACAACAGCATTAAACACAGATATTCACATGGGAACATTCGACATTGATGGATTAGATAGATTGCTTTTTTCTCAAACATCAGGTTCAACAATAGGAACAACTGAAACAGGGTTAACAAGTAATTCGGCAGGAGGTTTAGATGTTAATATAAAATCAGGTGGAAGTTATACCTACACAATAGGGGACTCAACAATACGATTACAGGTAAATGCAAATACGGTTGTCTCTCAATCATTATTTCCTGTGGATTCAGGTTCAGATACTTTAGGATCTTCTGGAGCAGAATGGTTCACAGGACACATTCTAACCATGACAAACACAACAGCAAATATCACGACAGGTAATATCACTAACATTGTTTCAGGGGGAGCAACCAATGGAATAACCTCAATAGGTCATTTGGACTTTGTAGATAATACAGCAACTCCTAGTGCTTCATTATCTTTATACACAGATGGCACAGATATTTTTGCCAATACAGGTGGAAGCGTAAAAAATCTATCAAACATTGGATCAGGAGCAGGAGCAAATCAACAACTATCAAACCTATCTGGAACCGTATCTGTCAACTTGGATTTAATTCCAAATCAAGCGACAGGAGGAAATCTTGGTTCATCTACATCAGGAAAGGAATGGTATAATCTATTTTCAAGGCGTGTAACATTTCCGGCTTCAACAAGTTTAGGAGCAAGTGATTATACTTTTGGTAGAGTCAGCACAGATGTAAAATATAACGTTCCGACAGGTTCAACCCATATTTTCACAGTAAACGGTTCAACTCAATTAACCATAACAAGTGCAGAGTTGAATCTATCAGGAGTTAATCTTGACATGGAAAACAATAGTATCACAGATACTAATCAATTACAAATCACAGGAACATCAGGAGATACCATTAGAGGATTCTTGTCAGGATCAACAGGTAATTTTGATATTACTGCAAATGAAAACAGTAGCAAGGTTAGAGTTTATTCAAGAAATAGTGGAGGAACATTAGTAAAAATGATTGAAGCAGATGGTAATTCAGGAGTTGTAGAGTTTGGAAATGGAGGAGTAGGTATAGGAACAACAAATAGAAGCACATTTACTCAATCAGGAAGCACGTTTACCATTAGTAATGGAGCAACAAGTGCAGATATTGAAATCTCTTTGGGAGCAACGAAAAAACTCGGAATCACTTCCACAGATATTGATATTCCCACAGGCGTATTTTTAGATATTACGGATAATATTTCTTCGGCAACAGGAGGAGGAGCAAGTTTACCCTCAAACCCTGTCGGATTTGCCAAGGTAAAGATAGGGGGAATTGAAAGAAGAATCCCATTCTATTCAACATAAACTCTTTTATTTTATTACCTATGTGGATAAATAGATTGTATGGTATTTCCGTTTATTACATTCACAGGAATCAAGGGAGGAAGAACTAGATTGTCCGATTTTGAATTTCTATCCATAAAGGAATATGGTGGCAAACTGATCCATGAACTTTCGGCAGAGTTCACAGGTAATGCAGATCAAGTAACATATACGGTTCCAAGTGGGAAAACATTTTATCATTTAAAATCAAAATTATATCCTGTTACAGATGTTTTTGTACTTACAGGAGGGGATAGACGAACAGATGCTGAATTAACTTTTGATGGAACGGTAAAAGATATTATTACTTATTCTCATTCTGCTATACGTGATACATCGACAAATAGATCTTACGCAAGTACAGATAACATAGGTCAATTTGAAACTAACATAGTTGAATCTATGGCAGGAGATGGAGTTAAACAAATCAAATTAACAAGCACAAACACGACAGGAACTTATCGAGTGTCCTTAATGGGTATAATTGAAACCACAGGAACAAGCCCAAAGATAACATAATATAAGATAATTTTAAAATTGTTACATTGACAAACTTGGAAGAAATAAATCAAATGCTTTTACAATTCCGAAAGGTATCTCATCAAGCAGTTGGGGAAGCAGGAGGTATCATGGGAGATACCATGACTTCAATACTTACAGCAGTTGGACAAAAGATGGCACAAATGCAACAAGAGATTGAAACGTTGAAAAAAGAAAACGAAGAACTTAAACAAAAGAAAAAATAGTTCTCAAATCCTTTTATCATAATTTTATTCATATTGAGTTATGGAAATGAGTTATCTACTTCAATCTGGAATTCCCACTTTTCTATTCACTTTGGGTTCTCTGGGAATAATAGTATGGAAAGTATTTGCATACATGGCAAGTCGTGATTCTTGTATGACAGTAATGAAAGAAGAAATTAAGGAAACAAAGGAAAACGTAAATGAACTTCGTGCACAATTACATAACGAACTTTCACTATCCAGAAATACCCATAAGGACATCACTCAAAGGATAAACATTATTGACCAAAATCTGCACGTTATAATTGGCAAACTTGAAACATTAAAGAGAGAATAGTTCCCTTATTCACACATTTTAAAATCCAATAATGGCAAAAGATACACTTTTTGGAGCATCAAAAAAAGATGTTCAAACAGCAGTAGCAATAGGATTCTTGACATTGTTCGGAATCATTGTTGTCGCCATATTCATGCAATCCTCTTTCGATATTACTATCGCAGGGAATATCGATCCAAACATGGTATGGGCAACTTTCATTGGAATAGTAATGAGTATTGCATTGTGGTTAGGATTTAGATCCGGACTTTCAGCAAAGTAGTTTTAACCTACTATACCCATTTTTTTTTATGAATGATATTATTTGTGCAGTTACAGCAAAAGAAAAATTTAACAATAAAACAGAATTAGAATTTCAAGAAGATCCCGAATGGCATTTCAAATGGGATAAAGATATAATCACTTATGCAGTAAAAAAAGGAACAGATGATCTTCCCGGAGATTACCCAGAAAGATTAGCAGTAAACCTAGCCATGACAACATGGAATTTAGAAATTAAACCAAAGTTAAAATCAGTAAAAATTAATGATTCTCCAGATATAACAATAGAGTTTAAAGATCCTAAAGATGATGAATTCTTCAAAGAACGACCAAGTGTCCTAGCATACGCATATTATCCAAAAACTTCCAAACAAGGAATCATAGTGTTCAATGATGATTATCTATGGACTATGGACGGTGAACCTGTATCTGGAATTGAATATACAAAACGAACAGGCAAACAAGCAAACCCAAAAAACTCTTACAAAACGTACAACATCATGCACACTTTGATACATGAGATAGGACATTCATTAGGATTATCACATTCCAATAAATGTAAGAATTGTGTCATGTTTCCATATTATAATGGCAGTATGAATTTAGCCTCTTTGGATATTATCCGTATTAGAAAGAAATATGGCATAAGAATTTTTAGTAATTGGTCTAGGTATTATCAGTTGAAAAAATGGTTACATGGAAGAAAACTTAGAGGATTATGAACATTAAAGATTTAGATGAAAATGGGCAAATTCAATGGTCAGTTTGCCAAATATGTGGAAAAAAGATTGAGGAACGTATGTTTAAACGACATAAAGTATGTCATAAAAGTTAATATTGTAATTAATTAATTAATTAATTAATGGAACATATAGTTTTAGACAAAAAAACCCATAAAGCAGTAAAAATCGTTGCTGTTGAAGTGGGAATACCCATTCAAGAATTGGCTTCTAATATTTTGTTAGCCGATAAGAATGTGAAAAAGGTGTACGATAGAATTGAGTGATAGATATTTTGGAGCAACTTTAGAGGAAATTCAGGAAATTAAATCTGAAACTTCTTCAAAAAGAGATCCAGAAACTCTATCTCCAAACCAAAAAGCCATCTATGAAAGTATAGCATTTCCTAGAAAATTGAATGTATTATACAGAGTTCATAGAGAATTAATGCCTGATAGTTCAGTTAGGAGGATTCTATGGTCATTAAGAAATGATGGATTGGCACATAAAACAGATAATGGGAAATGGTTCAGATGTTGAAAGATACATCATTGGAGGCATACAATACAATCAAAATAGAGTTAGGTAAAAGGCAACAACTAGTCTATGACATGATTAAAAAACTCGGTTGCCCTACAAACTTAGAGATGAGTAAATTCTCCAAAGTGCCAATAAATCAAATCACACCTAGAACTAACGAATTGGTTAAACTTGGATTTGTTGTTGAATGTGAAAAAAGACCATGTTCAATATCTGGAAAAACTGTTTGGAGTTGGAGGATTAAACAATGAGTTTTGAATTCTCCAATTTATCTTTACAAGAGAAAAAAATTTTGTTGAAACAACTTAAAGCAAAATTAAAGGTTCTATCTCCAATACCAATTAATAAAAAACAGATAGCACGACAAGTTGAACGAAATAATTTAGAACGACAAACTAGACGGTTGCAACAAAAACTATACTATATCAAAAACAAAGAAAAACTAAATCAAAACAGAAAATTATACATGAGGACTAAAAATTGACTTTCATATATCGTTGTAGATGTTGTGAATTAATCAAAGTTCTAACACAATTCAAATCTAAACAATCAATGAAAAAACACCTAAAAAAACACAAGAAAGCAGAACTGATTCTAGCATTGAATGAGTGGGGAGTTTACACAGATGAATAAATCTTTCATACATAAGGCTATGAAAGATTGGGATTCAACTGATGGACATGATTCAGAGGAAAAGAATAGAATTGCCTTAATCCTTAGAAAATTAAGATTCTACCCTGTTTTTGACAGAACTATATTTATCAACAAACAAAACCATACTTGGACAGATGAACACCCAAGAGGATATAATTCTAAAGCAGATTTGTTAAGAGATTATGAGGTGTTTATTCCTGACATTTTAATTAAAAAATACAACATGATTATTGAATTAGATGGAAACTTTCACTTTAACACAAAAAAAGGTGTTAGACAAACCAACAAAAGAAACGAGTATTATGAATATGCAGGAATTAGACTAATTTGGTTCCATTCTACTATGCTAAAAGACCTTTCTGACTATGATATAGCAAGACAAATAGTAGGATATTAGGTTCTATGTGTGTGTGTGGACTAAAAACAAATAACAATAAATAAAAAATTTTTTTTAAAAAATAATAATAATAATAATAATATAATAAAATAAATAATTTAATTTATTTCTAAATATTTATTAAACACACACACACACAAGACATAATGAACATGAATAATGAAACAGCAGGATTTGCAAGGGCTAAGATTTTTTTGTCCTTAGTTATGCGTGAGGGTTCAATTAAGAGAGGAGTTCTAATTAATAGAATGAGAATCTCAGAACAAACCTTTGCTAGAGAATACCTAAGTTATCTTGAGCAATATCCTAACGTCAAATATGAAAATAGGGAGTTTGTATATCAACCATGAGTGAAGAAGTAATAGGAACTCATACAGGAAAATCCTATAATATTATAGGAAAACAACATAGAACATATCAATGTCCAAATTGTAGGAAACAAATTCATTGTATTGCAGGATTTGAAAACGAGGGAGATCCTGTTGAATTACTCAAAGACAGATGTGGAAAAGATTGTGGTTGTAAGTGTAAAACTCACTATCTGGGGAAAGATGGTAAACTCAAAAAATATGGAACTGTTGACACCTCAACCTCAATAGATGATTTCACAAAAGAAAGACCAAGAGATGAAACAGATGACCTCATAGATGAAATAAATAAGTGGTATAACGAGAGTAGATCATCATGAATAGTCTATGCTCAAAATGTTTTTCCTCAAACAAAAGAATCCTATTAAGTAAAAAAACAGGATTAGGAATCTGCATGAGTTGTGATAAGTTAGAATGAGTTTCCAACAAATAGAACCAAAAATGTCTCATTACAATAACCCTGCCTATATGGAAATAGTCAGGATAGTAAACTCTCTTTCTATTGAAGCAAATGAAAATCTACAAAGTCAATTAAAAATGAGAAATGAAATTGCAGGATTACACAAAGAAGTGAAAGAAATTAGAAAGATGTTGTTGAATCAATATTGACCATAAATTATTTCGGTTCAATAGATAAAACAGGTTATTCCTCTATGTGTTATCAGTATCATCATGAATCATGTAAGGGAATCAAGAAAAGTAAAAAATTAAATGTTAAATGTTCTTGTGATTGTCATGGTTAAACGTAACAAAATAATTTCAATGACAACAAAAGTTCTTCACAGATATGAGAATCAATATGGAAGTAAAATAATTTGCCATAAATGTGAAAAACCAATTAAGAATAATTACAAAACCTTTTCAAGATCTAAAGGAAATAGACATTCTTACTACCATATCAGATGTGCAAAGAGAGTTTTATTATTATAATTAATATTTTAATTAATTAAAAACTATAAATAACACCAAAAGAACGTAATAATATGAAAAGCAGTAAACCAACTGATTATTTGAAAGCAGTAGGAATTGACATTTTTGTAAAAGGTCATAATTCTTACAAACTTTCAGCAAAAGGATTCATGGATTTAACCGTTGAATCATGGCATAGTGGAGAAACAATCAATGTTTCAATGTGCCACTATGGAGAACAAAACGGAGATTTAATGAAAGATCCTGATGTATTATTCACATTAGAAAATGATACAATCACATACAGAGAAATTCAAAACGACTATGTTTCCATGTATAGTGAAAACCACAATGAAATCAAAGACTTTATGGAAAACACATGGGTTCCTAACCTATACCAACAAGGACACAAACTAAAAGAAAAGGAGATGGAAAATTGAAATCTTCCCTACAAACTCCTGTCATCAATTTTTATTCTGACACTGTTCCAGAATACGTTTTTGAATGGGTTCAAGGAAGTCATGGTGTAAACGTGTATTGGAAAAAGGAATATGAAATTGGGGAAAAACTACTAGTGGATTATTTTTCGTTTGATTTTGAAACGAATAAGGTCGCAATTAAACGAGTAGAAAAAATCATTGAGGATCATATCAAAGAGGTGTATTTGAATGAGTGAAGATTCAGAGGCAAAAACTCCTTATTCTTCAATTAGAATCCACATTGGAGAACTAACTACAAAAGCCCACTTAGGAATCAAAACAAGATCCATTGAAATAACATACGGAAATCAAAAGGAAAGGATTCTAGTTACAAATCCCGAAGATATAATGGATATTGAAAAAACCGATATTGCAAAAGAGATATGGAAAATCTGGGAAGATGTGACCAACGAAGGAAAGACCAAAGGACATAAGTTCATTGAGGACATAGAAGATGACAGTTGACACACATTCAACAAGGACGAATCCTCACCACCATTCATCGCTTTTCACAGGTGGGGATTCCTCTCCTTTTTTTGAGGTGGATAACTAATGACTAAATTGACAAACGAAGATATAGACAATCTTGAAGGATTAAAAAGTCACTTTGAGCATTGTATAGATAATATCCATGTGTTATTAAATAACACAAACCATGCTGATGAAAATAGAGTTGAATATCTATTGAAAGATAACACAACACTCAATGGTTATCAAAATGATTCAGTAGCAGGTAGTTTTGGTAGATTGAAAGAACTACATGACAAAATTATGGAGGATCTTTAACCATGTTTGTTGAATGGTATTGTGGAATTTGTAAAAAGGATTGTCAAAGGAAATTCAACCTTTTAACAGTTCAAGAAGATTTCGCAATTACACAAATCAGAGTTTTCTGTGATAAATTTCACTATAAGAAAATAGATCCTGTCAAATGTGAGGTATCAACATGAAACTAAATTGTTACCCTTGCCAACAAGGAACTCACAATGATAGAGAATGTACTTATCGTTGCAACTGTAAGCATGAGGCTCATGCACAATGACACTTAGAATACTAAGAGGAGGTGTATAATGAAAAGTCAATATTCTGGAACGTGTTCAGTATGTCAAATATCTTGGAATGTAGGAGAGGAAATTCACTACCAAAGAGATCCTAAAGTTATTTGTAAAAATGAAGATTGTTTCACAACTCAAGGAGGAAAGCCCTTTGTTCCAAAAGCAGGAGGAGGAAAGTTCACTAGCTCGAAATTTCCAATATCCAAAGCAAACGAAATCTATGATTTAGCAGAAGATTTGTTGACCAAATTCTTAGGCAAAAGAACAGATCCGATAAACTTGGAACAACAAGCAATCTTCATTGAATCCATGTTCAAGACTTTATCAAGTTCATACAAAGAATAATTTTTATTCCCTTTCTTTTTTTTTTAAATTATGTATTGTATTGGAATCTGCGAAAAGGAAAGCAGTTATGCCTCAAACAGAAAATTAACTCGATCATATAGATACTGCACAAATTGTAAGAAATGCTTCACAACATTAGAAAATAATTGCCCTTGCTGTAATTGTAGATTACGCACTAGAGCAAGGAATGGCAGAAATAAAGTTAAAGTTCATAGATATTAATTTCCATGTTTAACACTATTAATCTCATATAATTTCAAAAATCTTTTACACATAAAACAAAGTATTTTTTCATCTGTTCCTTGATCCAAATATTCAGAATCACAGTAAGGACATTTGACTTTCATTGTATCACCAAAAATAAATAAAAAAAGGGATTAATCCCTCTTGAGTTTGTTTTGATAGAATAGATTATCTTCTATCAATTCTTTTGCTATTGGTTTAGCAATATCTTCTTGAAGTTGTTTGTCTAGTGGAGTTGCAAATACATTACCATAAGAGTACATGAATTGATGATAATTATCTAACAATTCACTATCATATCCTATTGAACCCTCTGTTCCAAATCTTACTTCGTTTTCACGCTTGATTTGTTCAGCAGTTTTTCCATCATATAGAACTTCACACCCCATTTGGGCTTTGTGTTGATTACTGAATTGGTGGTTATCACATATCATACTTAGATCAATTTGGTTTGATGTTGTTGTGTATTTGTCAAATTCAATAGCACTCATGCCTTCATAGGTAGATCTATGATCGTATTGGAAATCCATATCTCCATGAGCCATATTGCTATACCTAACTGTTAGAATTTTATTTTCTAATTTTTGTTGAGCATAACATTCTTGAATAGCCATTAATAATTCACCCATCTGTCCTTTAATTGGAACATTGTTTTGAGATCCATATACATAGTTAGATATGACAAAAGTCCTTTTGGTTTGAATTGCTTCTGAATTACCTAATCCTTGCTGACACTCGTCAAGTTCTTCAAGTAGGTGTAATAGTACAGCATCTTTTGCTTCTGCATTTCCACTATCCAATTTGATAGTTAATTTTTCAATTAATTTCTCATTGGCAGTTAGAGGTTCATTGGCAATTTCTTCAAGAGTATTTGCGTTGAGTTCTGCAATTTGTCCATCAATTATTCTATCCGTTATAGTGGTGGATAATTCATCTATTGCTTCTGATGTTACGGTTTCAGATTGTCCTTGCCAAACACAATGATATTCTACTGCTATTTCATCAAACTCACAGGAAGCACCATGCGAATCAAATGGAATAGTTACAGTATATTCCTCAGCATTGACAAAAGACAAAAAACTTAATGCCCCAACAGAAAAGAGAACATACCCTAAAAGTAAACGATTCAAGATAGTTTTTCCTCTACCAATTCACGAATACCAATTCCTTTCTGTGTTGCTTCAATTTTCAGTTTCTGATGTATTTCGTTTGAAATCTGTATTGTTTTAGTCATTAGAGTAGAAAGATAATATTCCCTTTCTATACTTTTGCTATTCTACATATTTACAATTACTCAACTATTTAGTGAAAAGAATAAAGATAAATGATAACAAATCTTCCACTAAACGTGTCAGAAGTAGATGATTTGATTAACAAAATCAAAGAAATTACTGATGGATTAGGAAATAGAAATTCTGCTATCTATGATGCTTATGCAAACCCTGCAACAAAAAGAGATATGATAGTTAATTGGGGAAATCATTTAGAAAGGTTACATGAGTTAGGAGAATACAAAGAACCCATTCATACAATATCTTCTCACATATCACAGGAATTACGGAGAATGAACCTACCTACTGCTGTATATTATGCAAGAGAAACCCTCCCACATAAATACAAGCAAGACAGTATGAATAGGTATAAGGAAGAAGATATTATTAATTGCGAGGACAAACCACGCAAAAATAGTTCCGATTTTGATTATAAAAAAAGCAACGTAAATTATCTAAAAAGATTAACAAATACAATAGAAACTTTAACAGCAGTAAAAAAAATATTAGAAACTAAAGTAGAGTTAGAATCCCAAATTGATGAAGATGAATTGGCAGAATATTTCATAAGATGGGATTCCTCCATAACAAAATTAAATGAAACGTTGTCGGATAAGAATATGGTAATGCCTAGTAATGCACATTATCTAATCTTTGCTCATTCATTCACTACACTAAATCATGTCTATTCACATTACATTAAACACGTTAAGGAGTTTGCATATATCACAGGCAAACAAGCAGGAAAGATAGTCAAAGGAAAAGTATCTAAACTGCAATTACTCTTTGATCCAAAAGATAGAAATGAATCATTAGAAGCAGGATTCTATGGTCAAGCCTGTGATGAATGTGGTTCATGGAGAACAGAATTTAGAGCAACAAACGACACTAACAGATTATTTCTATACTGTTTTGCCTGTAAGAAATTTTCCAAACATAAAACGGAGTTACTAAAACAATGACATTATTTTTAATCCAAAAGTTTGCAATAGATTGTGGTCATCACATAGAGGACAGAGAAGAATTAATCACTAAGAAATGTGCAAGACCACATGGACACACTTACAATTTAGAATTTAAAATAAAATATGTGGCATTACAAAAATCATTAAACAGAGAGTTCATAGACTTTGCTATCATCAAAGATAAAATAAAAAAAGTGTTAGACCAATATGACCATCAAGAAATAACTGACCAATTTGGAATAGATACAGTAGAGTCATTCATTCAAGTTATTCTAACTGATGTTATGGTGGAATTTGATTTGAATAATAGTGATTTATCATTAAGAATAATGGAAACAGCAAATTCAGGAGTAGAACTTGTTAGCAATTAACGAGGAGTTCTATTCCATTCAAGGAGAGGGAAAGAATGTTGGTGTTCCAATGTATTTCGTAAGGTTACAAGGTTGTTCAGTTGGTTGTCATTTCTGCGATACTAAAAAATCATGGAAGAAAGATGAACAAACAACTAGAGAGGAAGATATTGTTAGGAGAGCAACTGAACTAGAAGCAGAATGGATTTGCATAACAGGAGGAGAACCATTAGAACAAAATCTGGAAAGATTAGTCGAGTTGGCAAAAATGGAAGGACTATGTATTCAGATAGAAACATCAGGAGTACACTATCAGGAATGTCTAATGAAGATAGATCAAATTACCTTATCCCCAAAATCATTATTCACAAAAACACCATTAGACCATCAAGTATTAGAAATAGCAGATGAACTCAAATGTGTAATAACAAAAGAGGAAGATATTTCATTTTATGTTAAATTGAACACTAGACGGAACTGTTCCAAGGTGTTCCAACCTATGAGTAATGATCCTAAAATAGCCCAATCAATATTTGAAAACTTGCCTAAAGGTTGGAGAATACAATGTCAAGAGCATACGGTGTTGAAACTAAGATGAAGGTGTTGGCAATCTGTTCAGGGGGATTGGATAGTGTAAGTTTCTTGGGAAAATACATTGGGAAAGATATGGAAGTAATGACGTTTAATTACGGACAAAAAGCAAACACAGAAACAGAAAGATTGAGAGAAATATGTAAATTTCTTAATTTACCATTAAAAATTATAGATATTACTTTCATGGCAAAACTATGGAAAGGCACTCAACTCACAGATGATACAGTTAAGGTAGAAAATGAATACACCCCATCAGTTGTCGTGCCACTAAGAAACGGAGTCATGCTAATGATAGGAATGGCATACGCTTATTCCATTAAAGCCGATAAGATAATCTATGGAAGTCATACAGGAGATATTGGAACCTTTGATCATAATGGTCATACTGAATTTTATTATCCTGATTGTTCTCCTATCTTTGCTAACTCTTTGACCGAAGCAGGAAAAGCAGGAACATTCCTTTGTGATAAAAAAGTGGAATTGGAATCTCCTGCTATGTTAGGAATAGGTAAATTGGATTTGGTTAAATTAGGATATGAAAAACTAGGATTTTTATTATTTAGAACTTGGTCATGTTATAAATCTGGAAATAAACAATGTGGTAAATGCGAATCCTGTATCAATAGAAAGAACGCTTTTAAAAATGCAAAAGTGGAGGATAAAACTGAATACGATAATTGAGGAATATTATAATCTCCTAGGAGGACAAGAGTTTCCAAAAGATACAGAAAGGAGAGTTAATAATTTTTCAAAGGAACTAGAGGAGAAAAGAAACTATACTAAATTCACAACCTTTGAATCCAACAATGATGAAATGATTGTAATCAATGGAATCAAACTATTCTCATTCTGCGAACATCATTTATTGCCATTTTTCGGATATTGTTCCATAGCATACATTCCAGATGGAAAGATTCTAGGGTTATCTAAATTTCAAAGACTAGTGGACAAAATATCATCAATTCCTACACTTCAAGAAAATGTAACTAATGAAATAGCAAATGAGGTAGAGAAGATTCTAAAGCCTAAAGGATTAGGAGTTGCTTCTACTTGCGTTCATACCTGTATGTATGGTAGAGGAATAAACACTTCAACCATAACTGTCAATTCACAAGTTCTAAGAGGAATATTATCAGAACAATCAGCAAAGACAGAATTTCTATCAAGGATTAAAAATGAAAATATATTTCGTTGACACATCAAAGCCCGGAATTATCAATTTCGGAAATATGGGAGTAAGAAACTTTCTAATCTCATACTATTATGAAAAGGATCATGGTGGATTAATTGATACCATTCATGAGAACATAGAGAATCCAAGTGTTTTCCTAGATTCAGGAGCATATTCTGCCATGACAAAAAACACCACTATTGATATTGATAAATACATCAACTTCTGTAAGGATCATGAATCTAAAGTAGATATGACAGCGTGTCTTGATGTTATAGGAAACGCAGAAGCCTCTAAAGATAACTATGATATTATGACTAAAGCAGGACTAAACGTCATACCTTGTTATCATACCGGAGAACCTATTGAGATTCTAAAATATTATTGTGAAAAGGCAGATTATATTGCAATAGGAGATCAAGTGTCCTTAAAATTTAGACTAAGAGAATTATATAATTATCTAAACAACATATTTGACACCATACCAAAAGGAAAGAAAGTTCATCTGTTTGGAGTAACTAATTTCAAACTAATGATGAGATATATGGATAGAGTAACAAGTGTTGATTCAAGTATTGTATCTAGACGTTCAGCGTATAATAATTCCTTATCTTATTCAGGAATACCTACAAACACAAAAGCCATTCCAACTAGAATTAATCAGGAACAGGTAAAGGCATTACAAGAATATGCTGTAACTAGAATCCTTAATATTGAAAAGGAAATTAATGAAATGCAGGAGTTAAAGATTGGTCAAATTTAAAAATAATATTAAATATGTAAACGCTGAAACTCTAATACCTACACTAGGAAACCCAAATTATGTTCCTCAATCGTTGTTCCAAAGTATCATAGACGATATTAAGCAAAATGGATTCTACGGAGCAATTCTAATCAATAACGATAACGAAATAGTAGATGGAGAACACAGATGGAGAGCATTAAAATCTCTAGGCGTAAAAGAAGTTCCTGTAATAGTAGATGATGAACTAGACAAGGACACATCAAGGATTCAAACTATACGATTAAACCGTGAAAGAGGTTACTTAACACCTGTCGAAACCGGACAAATGCTAATCAATCTAAATGAAAATATCCCTATGGACATTCTAGCACAATCAACGTCAATCCCTATGCCTGAACTAACCGTACTTACAAATCTAAAGTATGATCCAACACTTCAAAAGGACACAGAATTATCCTCACAGAAAACATCATGGGCAGATATTGACAGCATTGTGAATCAACTATACATCAAAATTAAAGAATCTAAACTAAAGTTCACAGAAATATACACCATATCCAGAGGAGGATTAATCCCTGCACGACTAATAGCAGATAAACTAGACATTAAGATAATTCACGTTGATAAAGAAGTGCCTGATAATTCACTAGTCATAGACGACATATACGATTCAGGAAGAACCTTTGATAATGTAACTAAAGGAAATGAAACTATTCTATTTGGAACTCTATTTGGTAGAAAAGGAACAAAGTTTCCAGAAAATTCCCTCATAGGTCAAGAAACAATAGGTAACGAATACATTGTATTTCCTTGGGATAAACAAGAATACTCTAGAATGCAAAAGTTAAATTCTTAATTTATCTTGTACTAAGTGGAACGAAATGTCAAATAAACGCACTAAACAAGAGATGGAAGCAGTAAAAGCAGAGATTAGAAGATACCTAGTTGCAGGAGCAACAAATGAAGATATTATAAGACATTTATCGCTTCCAAAAACCAATTATTTTTACTATTTAAGACAGATAGAAAAAGAAGATAAATCACACAACATAAAACAACGAGAGGAGAAACTAGAACATGAAATATCTCTGACTAAGGAAAGACTACTATCCACAATCAAAACCTGTCAAAGTATAATACAAAATGAGAAAACAACTGTAAAAGAGAAGTTAGAAGCAGAACGCCTTAAATCAGAAACTTCAATAGATATAATTAGATTGATAAGAGATGGTGTAACAGGTGTCAGATCTACTCAAGAAATTGGAACAGAAGATGTTTCAGAATCCAGAGGAATTATCAACTTCTTCAATTCAATCTAATATAGACCTAAAATTCTTCTGTGGTAATGAATACGCAACTCATCAATGCTGTTTTAATCATATTGTTGGTATGCCAAGGAAAAACGACAAACCAACATCAATCTTCGACTATGAAATGGATATTGTCAACGCCCTAAAAGATCATAAGAAAATATACGTAAAGAAAGCAACAGGTTTAGGAGTTACAGAACTAGTCCTAAGATGGATAGCATGGAAAGCATTTACGGATATAACATGGAATAATGCACAGGTGATAATTATCGTGGGTCCCAGATTAGAACTAGCAATATCACTCATTGAAAGGTTAAAGGCATTATTTCCTGTTGGAATGTTTGAATCTAAAAATACTGTGGTAAGAATAAAAAATACAAAGATAGAAGCATATCCATCACATCACTTAGATGCCGCAAGAGGTATTCCAAACCCTAAATGTATTCTACTAGATGAAGCAGATTTCTTTCAAACTTCCCAACAAAATGAAGCAAGAGCAATAGCAGAGAGATACATAGCAAAATCCAATCCCAATATCATTCTAGTATCTACGCCCAATATGCCGGGTGGATTATTTGACACAATGGAACATGATCCGACTACTGATTACTTTCCAATCTTCATTGATTACAAAGTAGGTATTGGAAAAATATTCAAAGAGGAGGACATTATTGAAGCAAAGAAATCTCCATCATTTGAAAGAGAATATAATTTACAATACGGATTAGGAACAGGAAACATATTTGACAATGCACTATTAGATGAGATTACTGAAAATTATTCCTTAGAGAATACGCAAGGAGTAAGAGTATTATCAGTAGATCCTGCTTTCGGTAATTCTGACAAGTCCTCAAAGTTTGCTTATGTAGGAGCAGAGAAACGAGGAGATATTATCTATATCGTAGATGCAGGAGAAATATCTAGAGCAAGTCCTAACGCCATGCAGGAGTTTATCAAATCCAAATACACTCAAGGAAATTACTCTACACTACAAATAGATTCAGCATTTCCGGGAATGGTTAGAGATTACACATCTGACCACATGAATACAAAATCAGTAGTATTCAAAGACGTATTAACCAACATGACAACTCATGCCACAACAATGGTTCAAGAGAAAAAGGTTAGAATTCACCCATCATTCTCCTTACTAATTGCACAACTAAAAGCGATAGAGTTTAACGACAAAGGACACCCAGATAAGAAGAAACTAAACTTTGATGCCGGAGATGCTTTCCTCATGTCCTTATTCTACTACTCTCATCACATTAGAGCAAGGAAACTTAAAGGTAAATTCTAGGCATAATTAAGAAATTAATTAATTAAATGTTTAAATATAGTAAAAAGAATAGTATAGTATGAAAAGCAAAATTACACAAAAACAGTTAGAACAAGCAAAACGCAACATTTTTTCAGATATTGCAAGTTGCATAAACAACACCAATAATGAAGATTGGGATTTAGTAATTATAAGAGCAGAAGGTATTTTGAATGCCGCAAAACAACTAAAGGAGATTGGAAATTGACAGATAGACTACAATCACTCGGACTAGGAGATAAAACCGTAGGACAAACAATGAAAGAAAGAATCGAACATGAGTTTTTAGTAGAATGTCGAGACTTTGAAGATATTGTAGAATATCATTCACACCCTATTTTTAATTGGGAAAAATTCACAAGTGAGGGAGAATTTTAAATTGAGTATCAAACTCCTAAACTGTGAATGTGGTTACTCTACCGATTCAGTTTTCACAATGGAGAAGCACTTTAAGAAAACTTGGACATACTCCAACAAAGTAGAAAAGAACGGTCATAAGATTATCAAGGGATTGATTACATATTGATTAAAATGTCCTTAGCAGATCAGTTGAAATCCTTACAAGGATATTTAGAACACTTGGATAACAAGTACACTCCAGATTGGTCAATACCTACAAATCCAAAGTTCACTAAAACACAAATTAAAATGGCAAACAAGGAAATGAATAGAGTAGGAAAAAGGATTAGAGAATTATCCTACTGTTCAAGACATACAGGTAAGCATGGATTAAATTGTCATTTCTGTAAGTTGGAGGGAATGTTTTGATTAGAAAATTTAATAAAATCGAAAAACCATTAAAGTTTCCACATTGTCCAGAATGTAACACCACATCAAAAAGACTTTGTGATATTAATTCTCATTCAAACGAAACTGATTTTGTTAGTCCATTTTTCAATGTACGAAGATATGACGAGAATGGTAGATTATATCAAGATAAAAAATGTGGGGAATGTGGTTATGGGTTTCCTAGAAAATACATGGACGAAATAGATGACAAGGAGGGAATGGTTTGAAAGTTAGAAACACCAAAGATCAATGGGATCTAAATCTTAGAGAAGAACATGATGGACACTTTGTAACTTTCTTTATGAATTATTCAAACAAAAAAATCTGTGAAATGTTAAAGTCCAAAAATTACACCACATCACAAATCAATCATGTGATAAGAACAACCAACAAGTATCAAAAACATTGTAAAAATCCTAAAGGCACAATTTATGGAGGAAGTCTAGAAGGGGTAGATAAAATATTGAGAGGAATAAAATGACAGTAATAATGAATGATCGTTCCTCAAATGATTATTCCATTTATTGTGATAATTGTGGTTCAGAAGAAATATGCGACCATGAATTCAAAATGGAAAAAATGCAATCAGTAGACTATTGTGAGGAATGTTGTCCTAGATGTGAAAAAATAGGCAAGTGCAATATGTGCAATCAAGAGAAAGAACTCATGCCTGACGACTATAACACTTGCAATACCTGTATGTTTGGAGAATCTTAATCTTTAATTGACGGTTTGACATGGTGAAATTATGAAAGAATTGGATCTTGGATTGAACGATTGGGAATTATCCATTGATGAAAGGAGTAAGGAAATGAATGTGTTTACTCTTAATGATTTGATAAATGGAGGAAGTATTGATATTGATTTAGATGATATAGAAGAATTGGTTGATGTAATTAAATTCATTAAATCATACTATGAGGATAAACCATGAACAGTATAGACATGGAAATCTTTGAGGGTTTAGGATATTCATGGGTTAAGAACTCTAAAAAAATTGCAGAGGACAAAAGGACTATTACCTTTGAAGCAGAGATTCAAGGTGGAGTAAAATATCTAGAATCATACATACAAAACGATCTAGGAACATCAAAGCAAATTATCATTATTCCCACAAACAAACCTAAAGAATAGTTCCTTAGTATTCTCAAACAATAATTCAACTATTGACTTTAAGATTAGTTCTTGACCAATATGAAATAGTTCGTAACGATTACGGATATGATATTAATTTTAAACTATACGAGGAAGATGGAGCAACACCATTCAATGCAACAGGTTATTCAGGTGTAATCAAATCATTCAAAAGACATGGAGATAGAACTTTCTTTTTCAGAGATGTTGAAAGAGCAATATCTGTTCTAGGTCAAGTAGGAACTATCATAGATGATATTGATGTTACATGGGTTACTCAATCATCAGGGATAGGTAAATTTCAATTCACTAATACTAAAAAACCATCACTTACAGGATTTCTTTGGCTAGAAGTACAATTAACAAAGTCAGGAGCAAAAAGAAGTTCTGAATTAGTTCGTATATTCATTACTCCATCACAATAATCATGCGTAATCCATTTAGTTCTAAACCTCATGTGAAAATACTATCAGCAGGAGTTGCAACTGAAAAGAATGGCAGTTCCAAAGCAAGTAGTAAGGCAGGAAACATTTTAGATAACAGAATATATCCAGATATACCATTTCACAAGGCTAAAGAATATTACAAATCAATAGGTAGAGTTCAAAACGTTACAGATAGTTTCGTTTGGGATATTGTTAATCGTGGTTGGTATTATGATGGAAATGAGGCATTGGTAAAACAGATGAATGATTGGGAGGAGAATATGGATATGTCAGATATGTTGGCAAGTATGGTTAGAAATTGGATTATTTGTGGAGTTCACATTGTTTCACCTAAAGATTGGATTCCTCTACAATTAGGTTCAGTAGTTGCAAAGAGGAGAGATGAATTTGGGAACACCACCGAATATGTTCAACAGATTAACGGAGTAGAGCAATTCCTTAACGCAAGTGATTTCTTAGAAGTTCCTTTCATATTATTAGATAGAGAATCATGGGGAATGGGTTTGTTTCATAGTTTGATGTTTGACAAATATATCGACATAGACGGAATAGATGCTAGACCTACATTAGAATATTATAGACAAATCATTCAAGATGAATCCAAAGTTTTACACAAAATTGGAGCTCCTAGAGTTATTTACAAATTGCCGGGAGCAAATCCAGAAACATTAGACAATGATATTATTCCATTGATAGAGGGAATGCGACCCGGAGATCGTATGGTGATAAATGAGGAAATGGATATTGTTCAAGAAGTAGTAGATGGAAGAACAAGATTTTCAGATTCAGTTCAACACGTTATAGATGAAGTAGATACAGGTATGCAATCCTCAAAGAATAGATTAATTGCTGAACCTAGTGCTATGGCAGATGCTAAAGAAGCAGGACAACAAGATGATGATAGAATCTTAGGCATTATGGAAAAGGTTAGAATGTTCATCAACAGAGAAGTTATTCCAAGAGTTCTAGGAACTAATGCAGGAGAAGTAGAATTCAAGTGGGGAGCAAAAGATACTTTCGATTTAGTATTCCCTCCTGCAATTCAAAGAGCAATAGAGTTAGGAGTGTTAAATCCACAACAAGCAAAGGAAATGTTGATAGATAATTTCTCATGGAAGATTCCAGAAGATACTTCAACACCTGTATTACCAAGCGTAGATCCTATTGAGCAAGAGAAACTATTTTTAATGAAAGAAGCAAGGAGTAAGTTGAACTCAATATGACTTCTCCACTAGTTTATTTCTATGACGAATCAATGACAAAAAGAGTTCCTGTTAATGAAAGAGGAATACCTATCATTGATTGGGGAGAAACAATTCCCGGACAGAAAAAAGAAAAAACTTTCTATGTCAAAAACAACACTAGAGATAGAGTAATTATTCGTCAACCATACTCTAATGATGAAGATTTATCCATTGATGATTATCCGGCAAATCTATTAGGTAATGAATCAGGCATTGTTACAATGTCTTTCAAACCTCACATAGAAAGAATAGAGCCATTAAAATCAGAATGGGGATTTGACTTAGTAATTGGTTGATAGTGAAATTAATGGACTAACCGAACTAGCAGAAACTCCTGCAAGTAACGATTGGTTAATTATTGATGATTATTCTGCAATAGGTGGAGCTCCAACTCCTCCTGCAACAAAGAAAATATCCGTTGACAACTTACTATCTTTCATTGATACTTTATCACAAACATTAACCAACAAAACATTAGATTCATCTACCAATACTATCCATGCAGATGGAATTCATTTCCAAGTTAGAAATCAATCTGGAAGTACAATAACAAAAGGTTCGACAGTTTACATTTCTGGATTCCATGTAGGATCTTCGACACCTCAAATCGAATTGGCAGATTCATCAGCTTCCTCTACTACACCATGTATCGGATTAGTTGAAGCAGATATTACAAATAATACCGCAGGATTAGTATTATCATCAGGACAAATAATTGAAGTTGATACGTCCACATTCACAGTTGGAGATACTCTATACCTATCTGAAACAGCAGGAACTTATACAAACACAAAACCAACAGGAACAGCATTAATTCAAAATATTGGAATTGTAGAAAGGGTTCACGCAAGTAATGGAGTAATCCATGTATCGGCAATTAACAGAACTAATGATATTCCTAATCTAACTCAAAATAATATTTGGTTAGGCAACTCATCAGGAGTTCCTACTATAACAACTCCACAATCTGCCATCGACACATTAACCCAAGTGGCTAGTGCAACAGATGAACACGTTCTAACAAAAGATACCTCCACAGGAAATGCAATATTCAAAGCAATATCCACAGGAACCACAACTCTGTCAGGATTAACCATTGACACGAATAAAGATTGGTTGACATATTCAGTATCTAATCAATTCCATGAAGCAGTAACAATGGGAACTTTATCCAAAACAGTAACATCTGAAAGTTATGTATTAAGAAAATTAGATATAGATTCATCAGGAACTCTAACAATATCATCAGGTGGAAGCGTAGAAATAATATGAATAGTTCCTTAATTAGAATAATAGGAGAATTATATCATTGACAACCATTACGAACAATAAAATCACTTTAACTGATAAAACAAGTGCCCCTGCTGTGGTCGGTGAATTAGTTCGTAATGGAAATAATTTATACTATTATGACGGAACAACCGTAACTCAACTAGATGCCACAGGTGGAGTATCTACATTAAATGATGTTGGAAATGTAACTATAACTTCAAACAGTTCAGGAGAAATAATCAAATGGAATGGATCTGCTTGGGTAAACAATACCTTATCAGAAGCAGGAATATCTGCAACAGGTCATACTCATACAGCAAGTGATACAACAGATTTCGATACAGAAGTTTCTAACAATTCATCAGTAACAGCAAACACAGCAAAAACATCAAACGCAACTCATACCGGAGATGTAACAGGTTCCACAGCATTAACCATAGCCTCAAATAAAATCACTAAATCAATGATTCAAACAAGTGCAAAAACAGAAGCCTTAATCTTTGCAGTATCAGATGAAACAACAGCACTCACAGCAGGAACATCAGCAGGAGTGTTTAGAATGCCTTATGGATTCACTTTAACAGCAGTACGAGCCTCAGTAACAACAGCAGGAACAGGTTCAGTAATCACAGTTGACATTAACGAATCAGCAACCACTATTCTATCAACTAAACTTACCATTGATGCTACCGAAAAGACAAGTACAACTGCCGCAACTGCCGCAGTAATATCTGATTCAGCACTAGCAGATGATTCTGAAATTACCATAGACATTGATACAGTTGATTCAGGTGGAGTCGGAGCAGGATTAAAAATATACTTGATAGGATACCAAACATAGAGGTGATATGAATGGTTAAAGTAGAAAGAATAGATTATGAGGATTCCTTTATGACTACTCTAGTATTTACAAATGGTAACAAAGGTCAAGAGATTAGTGTATATGCTTGGGAAGCTGACAACATAGAATCAGCATTAAAGACATTACCTTTATCAGTTGTAATGGGATATTATAATAAAACAGGAAAGACATTAGTTAAAGAGTGGGTATAACATGATTCAGGATTCATTCCTAAAGTCATTTAGAGAAACAAAATCTCCATTCATTACTAATCCATATAGATTCGCAGGAGCTGGAGCAGTAGGTGGCTGGGTAGAGGTAGGAAGAACCACGTTGGGAAGTGCTGGTGATGATATAACAGTATCAAGTTTAGCAGATAAAAGATATTATATGTTTTTAACAAGTGCCTTGAACAGTGGAGATAATGCTTTATCGTTACAAATGGGTAGTGGTAGTGTAGATACAGGTTCAAATTACGCACAAAGATTTTCCAATGATGGAGCAGCAGATGGATCAGGTGTAAATCAAACAAAAATTTTTTGTGGAGATAATAATACAAGTCCAAAATTTAATGTAGGTTATATTGCAAATTTATCATCTAAAGAAAAATTATATCAAGGTTGGGAAGTTATGCAGTATACAGCAGGTGCAGGAGCAGCACCTAGACGTATGGAATCTACTGGAAAATGGGCAAATACTTCAAATCCTTTAGATACTATAAATTTCAATAATGTAATGGGGGGAAGTTATGACACAGGTAGTGAGATGGTCGTACTAGGTTGGGATCCAGCAGATACACATACAACTAATTTCTGGGAAGAATTAGCTAGTGTAGAATCAGATGGCACAAGTTCAGTTTTATCTAGTGGAACATTTACTGCTAAAAAATATTTGTGGATTCAATGTTATATTGCTGGAAATTCTGTTTCTAGAGACTATGCCACACGAGTAGGTAATGGAACAGTAGATACAGGTAATAATTATTCTTTGAGAGGTAGTACAAATGGTGGATCTGATGGAACGGTTACTAGTAGTGATAAACTTTCTTTTATGGGGGGAAATAAAACTACTCCAAGATGTCTTAATATATTTATGATAAATAATTCTGCAAATGAGAAATTAATGATAGTACATAAAATAACAGGTGAAACAGCAGGAGCCTCAAATGCACCAGCCAGAGGAGAAATTGTTGGAAAATGGGCAAACACATCATCACAGGCTAATATTATTTCATTTGACTGTGTAGTTGGCACTATAAATTCTGGTTCAATGGTAAAAGTATGGGGTTCTGACTAATGGCTTGGAACAAATTAGCAAGTGATACTTTAACTGGGGTTGCTGATACTGTTGGAACTACATTCACAACAAAAAAGTTTCAAATGGCTATGATTCACTTAGTAGATCAAAACTTTAACCCTAGATTAAGGTATAACTCAAACTCTGATTCTGAATATGCTTATCGTGAATCAGCAAATGGTGGAGCAGATACAACTCAAACGTCAATTAGTAACGGTGGTGTGATTGGCAATAATGGAGCAGTAGCAACATTTACCACTTTGAGTATTGTATATTGTATTGATATTTCAACAGAGGAAAAATTAACAATAATGCACTCTGTTAATCAAAATTCTGCTGGAGCTGGAAATAGTCCAGCACGTTATGAAATCGTTTCTAAATTTGTCCCTAGTCCAGATGTTAGTATTACAGAGATTAATGCAGTTAATGTAGGTGCAGGAGATTTTGATACATCTTCAAATGTTTCAGTAATTGGAACTGATTAATTTTGGAAACTATAATGGAATATTATGAGGGTATTAACTCGGGGGATTATTACCTATGTGACAGATGTGAGGTAGCCAAGTTAAGGGCAGACGAGTTCAATGGTAACGTAAGAGACATTGTTGATTCACAAGATAAAATGCGTTACTGTGATGAATGTAGAAATTGGATTAATCTTCAAACTTGGACTGATAAAGATGGTAATTTCCATACACTTCGTTCTGAAAGATTAATTGAACATACTTGACAGAATAATTCCTGCTTGAAGACGACTATCCTGAACATGTGTCCTGCGTAAAATGTGGTAGTGTATTCAAATAGTTAATATATCTTAGTAAACATATATAAGCATGGCCAGACTGTTTGACCCAGCCGTATTCGACAATACGGTATTTGATACTGCAAACAGACAGTATGTAACCATAACAGAACAGGCACAGGTATTTGACGAGGCCATATTCGATGCTGCCATATTTGATACGAACACAGGTGGTGTAATAACTCCTACGGATGCAGTAGCAAGACAGCTAACATCACAAAGAGCCATAAATGAATCACTGTCAGTATCAGACAGTGTTACTACATTGACAGCATTACTCAGGTCAATAAGTGACAGTTTTACACTAACAGACAGCCTGTCGTCATCTAAAGCATTGAATCGTGCAATAGTCGCAACCAGACAATTATTTGACGAGGCCATATTTGATAGTGCAATATTTGATGTAGTGCCAGGAACAGGCTTTGGAACGTCTGACAGCGTGTCATATGTCACCCCGACAAACCACAGGAGACTGTATGACAAGGGCCAGATGTTTGACCCAGCCGTATTTGATGCGGCAATATTTGACATCGTACAAAAAACCAACGAAATTACAGATGCATTGGCAAGAAGTGACATAAATAGAAAAACAATAACAGAGCCAGCCGTATCACTATCTGACAGCGTGTCAAGGTTGTATGGGTCAGTTAGAGCAATAACCGAGTCAATATCAACATCTGATTCGGTTACAAGACTGGGAACTATGTTTAGAACCATATCTCAGACTGTGACATCATCAGATACAGTAAGCACCATAGGAGATGCATTCAGAAGCATCACAGGGGTATCTATCACGCTATCTGACAGCGTGGTAAGAAAACTAGGTGCAGCCAGAAGCATAGCCGAGGCAGTATCAACGTCTGACTCTGTAAGCAGACTTGGAGGTACATTTAGAAGCATAGCTGAGAGCATATCCACGTCTGACAGCGTGTCCGCACTATCTTCCGTCTTCAGAGCACTAACTGAGAGTGCAAGTCTAACTGACGCAGTTGCAAGTGTAAGAACGGCATTCAGAACATTGGCTGAGAGCATATCAGTAATTGACTCAGTGACAGGCGGCAAGTTAATACTAATACCATTCAGAGGAACAGTGGTCATATTACAGGAATTGCGTAACAGCATAGTAATAAGGAAGATAACCAGGGATACCAACCAAATAATTAAGATATTGAGAGGAACAGTCACAATATAATATTTATATGATATAAAAAGAATGATACTATATGGTAGCAGGAAAAGTTCACATAAACGACACATACACAGATTTTCAATTATTAGTGGAGAAAACAGGCACAGACGGAACAAATACGGTATTAGACTTGTCTGCTGCCAGTGTTCTACAGATGGTATTTACAGACCCAGAAGGCACTGAAACCACCGTAACAGGAACTGTCATAAACTCACCTGGAACAGACGGCCTGTTGAGGTTCATTAACAGTACAGGTGCTCTAGTCATAGACAAGACAGGTCTATGGAAGTACAGGGCCAAGGTCACTATGTCAGTAGGTGGGGTATTCCAGAGCAACAAGAGCTCATTTGAGGTAATATAGATGACAGACAAAGAAGCACAACTAAAGGCTAAACTACTTAAAATGAAGTTGGCTGGAAAACTGACCGACTATCAGATAAGAAACAACATAGACAAGTCTACATCTGCTTTAAAGAAAGAAGTGCCATATGGAGAAGATAAAAGAAGTAAGAATAAAATTAGAGAAGATGTGCTTGACAAA
>Ga0233439_10000986_pt1 | contig 38483 bp, 33 predicted proteins | sample SI_123_September_6_FD_182713 | JGI IMG/M metagenome (GOLD analysis project Ga0233439, IMG submission 182713) | Seawater microbial communities from Saanich Inlet, British Columbia, Canada - SI_123_September2016_100_MG | ecosystem: Environmental > Aquatic > Marine > Inlet | place: Canada: British... | reverse complement strand
TTATTTCTAGTAATAATTTAAAAGAAAATAATCCCAATGGAAAAATAAAGGAATTTCCTTTGCTAGTCACCAAATTCTTGGGTAAAAAAATCCCAGCAGCAGGAGGATTCTATGTTAGAACATTACCCACAAAAATTATTAAAAATGCCATAAAAAAATATGAAAAAAAGGAAATGCCTGCAACTTTTTATATTCATTCATGGGAATTAACTCCACAATACATGCCTAAAATATCAATGTCAAAAATGGATTCTTTCATAACATACCATAATTTAGAAAAATCAATGAAAAAAATGGATGAAATATTAAAAGAGTTTAAGTTTACTTCGTTTGAAAAATATTTAAAAAATAATTAATTTGGATATCTAATTTGAAAATATTTCAAAGTTTCTTTAATTCCTTCTTTTACTGAAGTAGATGGTTTCCAACCAAGACTTTTTAGTTTCGAGTTATCAACAACAAAATTTCCAACATCAACTTTTTTTGCATACTTTGGTGAGGGAACATATTTTATTTTTGTTTTTGTTAATTCTTCAAGATATTTTCCAAATTGATGAAACCAAGTTTTTTTACTAGATGATATCCAATAAAGATTTCCAGGTTTACCTTTTTTTATGATTATGGAAATTGCAGATACTACATCAGAAACATAAATCAAGTCTCTGAAAAACTTTCCATGGTCATAAATGGTGATTTTTTCACCTTTGAATGCTTGATGGATCAAAAAATTAACGGCATTTTTTTTAGGAATAATTTGTTCTCTTGGTCCAAATGAATTTGTAATTCTAAATGTTACAGTATCAAGTCCATAAAGACTGTGATAAATTTCACAAAAATGTTCACTACTTAATCTATTTACTCCATAGAGGGTTGTAGGATGGCTAGAAGTATTCTCGTTTACAGGTAATTTTGTAGGACGTCCAACGACAATAAAGGTGGAACCTAAAACAAATTTGCATTTAAAATTAAGTTGTCTAATTTTTTCAAGAATGAATAATGTAGATTTTGAATTAACATCTACATCGTATAATGGATTTTCAAAAGATCTAGAATGGGAAGTTTCTCCTGCTAAATGAATAATTACATCAGGTTTATGTTTCTGTAAAATTTTTCCTAATTTTTGAAAATCAGTAATATCTACATTTTCTACATTTATTTTATTTTTTAAGTGTGAAATATTCTCATTTTTTTTATTTCTTGATAAAATGATAATTTGATGTCTATTTTTTAATAATAAATCACATAAATGACTACCAATAAATCCGGCACCACCTGTAATCATGATTTTCATTTCTTATTTTGCTTTAGTCAATGTAAATAAACCATTTCAATTTAGCATATATTCCCAAACATTTTTCTTAAAACAGGAAGAGATTTAGAAATATGAGGATAGTTTTTGATTTAGATGGAGTGATTTGCGAATTAAAAAAACCAAGTGAATCATACGGAGAAGTCAAGCCTAAATTAGAGGTTATAAAACTTGTAAACCAATTACATAGTAATGGAGATTACATTATTATCCATACAGGAAGACATATGCGCACATGTAATGGCAAAGTTGATGAAGTAATAAGAAAAGTTGGAAAGATTACTGAAGATTGGTTAAAAAAATGGAATGTAAAATATGATGAATTAATTTTTGGAAAACCATATGCAGATATGTACATAGATGATTTAGGTTTAACATTTGAATCATCAAAAAAAATTGCAGAAAAAATTGATTCTATTAAACCAAATTTTATCATACCCATGGGGGGAGAAGGAAAAAGATTCAGAAATTCCAAATTTGAAAAACCAAAATTGATGATAAAAACAAAAAATAAGACATTATTAGAATGGGCAATTCAAAGTTTACCATTGGATTTTTCACACAAAATATTTTTTATAGTTAGAAATGAAGATGAACAAAATTTTGGTGTAAAAGAATTTATTAAAAAAATAATGAAAGAAAAATATACCAATAAAAGATTTGAGATACAAGTATTAGAAAAAAATACTAGAGGTCAAGCAGAAACTGTTTTGAATTGTAAAAAGGAAATTAACAATGATAGACCATTAGTAATTTTTAATAACGATACTTATTTCAAATCAACTAGATTAAAATCACGGTTATTGTCAATGAAGAATCAAAATATTGATGGTATTTTGGGAATTTTTAATGCTAATGATCCAAAATATAGTTTTGTAGAAATTGATAATGAAGGTATAGTTGTTAGGACAAAAGAAAAAGAAGTAATTTCAAATTTTGCATCTACAGGTCTATATGTTTTTTCTAAAGGAAGTGATTTTGTAAAATCAGCAGAGTATGTAATAGAAAAAAATATTTTATCAAAAAATGAATTTTATATCTCAGAATTATATAATTTCTTAATAAAAAATGGGAAAAAATTTACAATAGATTTTGCAGATGAATTTGCTGCTTTAGGAACGCCTGAAGATATCAAAAAATTTGAGGCTTAAAAATTGGATAAAAATAAGAATAATACCAGAGTTTTGATTCTATCTGCTGGAAAAATTCCAATAGAAATGCAGAAATTTTTTGGTAAAATTTGTTCAGGTTTAATTCCCATCAATGGAAAACCTATTATTTTCAACACAATTGATAATCTAATTGAACATGGATATCACAAAATTACTATCACGGTAGGATATAATAAAAAACATTTAATGAAAATTATAAACAGCTACTATCAAAATAAAGTAAGAATTGATTATGTTGCGGTGGATTGGAAAAAATCTCCAGGAAATTCAATCATAAAATCATTGAAAAAAATTAAAGAAAATAAATTATTAGTAATTCTAGGTGATACAGTCATCAATAATGAATATTTTAAATTCCTAAATAAACAAAAAGATTTTGTTATAGCTTCAAAAAATTTTTCTGATTCTAGTAAATGGTGTGTAGTTGAAACAAAAAATAGAGAATTAAAGTTAATTTACGATAAAAAAAGAGAATTAAAGTTAAAAACAAACTTTGCAGCATTGATAGGAGTATATTTTTTTTCTAGTGTAAAAGTATTGAAAAATATTTCAAAAAAAAATCAATATCAAAAAAAAATTGAAATAAGTTCAATTTTAGAATCATATAAAAAAAATAATAAAATAATAGTAAAAATTGAACCTGATTGGTATGATGTAGGTCATAAAAATAATTATTTTAATTCAAAAAAAGAATTACTTCAAAGTAGATTTTTTAATTATTTAGAATTAGATGAAAAAAATGGAATTGTAACTAAAAAAAGTCAAAATATTATCAAACTAAAAAATGAAATCAATTGGTATAAATCAATTCCAAATCAAATTAGGGGAATTACTCCAAAAATCATTAGTTCAAAGACGAACAACGAGGCTAATTTAGTGATGGAGCATATTGATTTCTCAACTTTGACTGAAACATGGCTTTATGGGAATATTAGTTATAATAATTGGAAATCTATTTTGAATGAATTAAAAAATGTCATTATTACTTTTAAAAAATATAAAAAAACAGTATATCAAAAAGATTATGAACAAATCTATATTAAAAAAACCCAAAATAGGATACAAGAATTAATTTCTTCGAATCCAACATTTAGAAACTTGTTCAATTATGAATATGTAAAAATAAATGGAAAGTCATATGAGAATTGGAATAAATTAAGTGAAAAAATTTTTCCTAAAATAAAAAAATTATTTTGTAAAGATGACAATTGTTTGATACATGGTGATTTGTGTTTTTCAAATATCTTGTATGATGTTGCAAATAATCAATACAGAATTATTGATCCTAGAGGTAAATGGGGAAATACAATATTTGGAGATATAAAATATGACTTGGCAAAATTAAGACATTCAATAGTTGGAGGGTATGACTCAATTAATAATGGATTATTTTCAATTGAGCATAATAATAATTCATTGAAAATTAGGACCTTAAAACCTATTCAATATCAAAAAGTTTCAAATGATTTTGATTTATGGATTTCAAAAAATTGGAATTTAGAACAAATAAAGATGATTGAGGGTTTGTTATTCATATCTATGTTACCATTACACAATGATGATCTTAAAAAACAACTAGCATTTTTTGCTATTGGAATACAACAATTAAATGAAATTGATTTTACAAAAATTTAGAACATGAAATTAACAGTTGCAATACCAAATTTTAATGGAGGAAATAATCTTAAGGGAGCGATAGAATCATGTCAACATATTAAATTAAAAAAAGAAGAAATAGAAATTCTAATCGTAGATAATCAATCTACAGACAATTCGATATCAATTATAGAAAAATCAAAGGTAGAATTTTCAAATATTAAACTATGGCAAAATTCAGAAAATATAGGTAGAATTGGTAATTGGAATGCTGTATTAGAGAAATCTAGTGGGGATTATCTGATTTTTTTGTTTACTAATGACAGGATATATGAAAAAAATAATATTGAAAAAATTCTAAATATTCTAAATGAAAATGATACTATATCATTATGCATTTCGGCATTTAACAAAAAAGAAAAAAAAGGAATTAAAATCAAAAAACAGTATTTTCATGATATCATTTTATGTGATTCTAAAGGATTTTCAAATGATTCTATTTCTAGAGGGTTATTCCCATTTGGAACTATTGAATCAATAGTTTATAGAATAAACGATATCAAAGAAAATAGATTCAAATTTTTGGAAAATTTTCCAATTAATGCAGATGAAATTTTTTCATACAATTTAGCAATAAATAGAGAAAAAATTATGTTTAACCCTACACCTCAGATTGTTTGGGATTTAACAAAAGAAAGATTTCATGGGAGAATAGATTACAAAGAAGAAGAAGAAGAACATCAAAAAACTATGAAAATAATTAATGATGTAGGAAACTTACAAAAAAATGATAAATTAATTAAAACATATCGTATTCTAAATTTTGTAAGATATTATTTTACAACTGAAAAATCTATATTAAAAACTATAAAAATTTTGTTTAAAGAAATAATATTAAAACAAAATATTGTATTTGATAAAATTTTGATTAGATCTATTTTTCAAAAATTATTTTCCAATAAAGATGCAGATGATATTATTTTTAAAAATATAATGAAAAAATGGATAAGATTCTAAATTATTCTGAAAAAATTCTAAATATTTTTCCTTCAAACAAACTTGAAACATATAATGAGCCGTCAGGACCAAATTTTAAATCAGTGATCACTCCAAAATTTTGTCCAAATAAAATCTCATTCATTGGCTCATAAGGAGAACTTGTCAAAGGATCATTATGAATATTAACTATATTATCTTCCAATTCATTAGATTCAAAGATAAAATCAGTTCGATTTTCATTTAATTTGAAATAATAAATATTTCCAGAATTAGAATCAGCAACAAATAACCAATTACGATAATTTGTAAAAGAATTAGAATCAGCAAAATCTAATCCAGTAACTCCAATTGGCACTTCCCAAGTAAATTTAGGGTTTTCGTATTTAAATTCCGAATATTCTTTTTCAGGATTGATTATTCCTTCATCAACTATTCCAATAACTTTTGCCCAACCACCATTAAATTTTTCTGAAATTAAATTGATTTCATCAAATTTATCAGGACCATTTTCAGTAATCCATAGATAGTCAGTTATTGGATCAGTAGTAATTCCAAAACTATTCCTTATTCCAATGCCCATGACTTCATATGTTGGGAAAATTTTTAAAACAACCCCAGTGTCAATCCAATTCCCATGTGAAAAATTATTAAAACTAAATGTTTGAAAACATGATTGAATATTATCTAAAATATTCAGAGGATCTGTCTCAAAAATATTTTTAGTGAGATCTGGTTGTTCAATTTGCCACCCATATGGATTTGTTGTATAATGGTAAAACGATATTTTCATGCATGAAAATGTTTCACGTAGACTATCAGAAAAGGTGATTTTATCTTTTTGATCACATGTAGTTTTGTCAGTAATACAAGCATAACTTTCAGATTTTGCAAAATTCTGTGTTGAGCCAAATTTGTAGTGATGACCAGATACAGTATACACATTTTTGTTAGAATCACTTGTTAGAACTCCACTGTTATATCCAGTTGTCCAACCTGGAAGACTTTTGATTAATTCAGGATTAGATAAATTCATTCCATCCCAATCATATTTGTAAATTCTATTGGCTAGTGGTAATCCCCCATCATGATGTGCTTCTGTAAAAAACAAAAATATCTGATTATCAACAGTGGTAATTCCCAGTAAGCCTCTTTCACCATAATTACTAACTTCTAAATCAAGTATAGTTTTTTTTTGATTTTCATTGTTATTTACTAGAATAACTTTTCCATTATTTTTTTGTAAAATAAACATATTAGAATCAATAAAATCAAATGTTGTTGGAACAACTAAATCTGTAACATATTCTTCTACTAAAAATCCATCAATGAGAATTTCAGGAGAACTTGCAGCAATAATTTCATCGCTAAGAAAATCATCATGTCCAATCAAGATTGTTCCAGTCATCCAAGTATGAATAGAACAAAAATATGAAAATGAACCTTCTAAATCAAATTTATGAGTAAATGTTTCGCCAGAATACAAAAGTTTACTTTGAAATTGTCCATCATGTCCAGAATTTGGAAATCCGCTGACTACATTATGAACAGCGTCATCAGAATTTTTCCAAGTAATAATAGTATCAATATCTGCTTTTATTATATTTGGCAGAAAACAATTATCTTCAATTTGACATTGTTGATTATATGAGAAAGGTGAGATCACAATTTCCATAGAATCTAATATGTCAGTAGTAGAATTTTCAGCAAAAACATGATAGTTGGATAAGGATAAAAAAAGAACAAGTAATATAAAAAAATAAAATTTCATTTTAATCTATATTAAAATAAAAATGAACTATAATTAAAATTAATCATTTTTGACGTTTTGCAAATAATAATCCACGAGAACCATCATCAAAATGCTCAGAAGTAAAAATCATTACATTAAAACCACAACCCTCAATTTTTTTCTGTAAGGGTTCAAATCCATTATGGAATTCTAAAATAATTTCTGAAAACATTTGTATAATTTTTTTAGGAGTTGTATGTAATATTTCATATTCACATCCCTCACAGTCAATTTTTAGACAGGCATCAGTAATATCATATTTATCATGAATATTTTGGAGTGAAAAAGATTCAACTTTTTGTCCGGAATTAGATTCAGGAGTTGTACGACTGCTACCCACATAATGTTCATCAAAATAGCTAAATTTTGATTTATTAGAGCAAAAACCATGAATGGGGGTTATTTTATCTGTAAGATTATTTTTTTGTATATTTTTCAACAGTATTTTAAAATTAGCTGGAAATGGTTCCAGTGTTATACATTTCTTTGCTCCTTTTAATATAAAATAAATTGCAGAATCTCCAATAAAGCCTCCAATATCAATTACTGTTTTATTATGTACATTCAATTTAGAATAATCTTCATTGAAAAAGATTTCAGATAAGCACCATGGCTCCCAACCATATAACTCAATTTGTTTATTTTCAAAAGTAAATTCTAATCTAGAACCATCATCTGACAAACTTTCTTTCCAACTTTTTTCTTTTGTCAAAAAAGCTAACGCTATGCCTTCATTGAAAAGTCTTGAAAGGGATTTTTTATATCGAGTTTTAATGAATTTACGTAAAGGGATAAAACGTAATCCAAATTTCAAATTTCCAAGTAGAGAAATTTTTGTTCCAATAGAAAGTTCTTCAAAACTACAAATGATACTACTATTTTTCACTGGACCAGACAACATTTGAATTTGATTATTTGTTGTTAAAATAGAGAATTTTTGTCTAAATTTAAATGAAAAAGTTGTAATTTCACCTTCTAATAAAATAGGATTAGTATTTTTGTCAATATGGGTAATATTCATTCCAAATGTTCTAGCAAGATTCTCATAATCAGTAAAAATCTCCAATAATTTGCTTATTTTAACATCAACAATTTTGGAAAATTCAATTTTTATTGGTGAATTTAACATACAATACAAAAAATATATTGTATTTAAAAACTAATAAACATAGAATTATGAAAATTGCTCTTGTTTGTCCTGCCTCATTACCTGCAACTCAATTTGGAGGAATTCTTTTTTTATGTGTAGATATTGCACGAGAATTATCAAAAAAAGAACATCAAATTTCTATATATACCACAGATTTGGATTTTGCAAACAATGCAAATACTTTTAGTAAAAATTTACCACGTATAGAAAAAATAAATCAATTTTATATTAAAAGAAGTCATGTTTGGATTGCATTCAAACTTTTCTTTTTTAATCCTTCAATGTTTTTTCAAATGAGAGAAGATAATTTAGACATCATACATTCAATTGGTATTAGAAGTTTCCAATCTTTTATTGCCGCATTAATTGCAAGACAAAAAAATATTCCATTTGTAATTTCTGATCAAGGAGGTTTAACAACACATCCAGATATTACAATGGGAAAATTTATTAATAAATTAGTTTATAGATTGCAATCTCCAATTATAAAATTTATTATTAATCAAGCAACAAAAGTTATAGTAGCAAATGAATATGAAAAAAATATTTTTTTAGAATTTACAAGCGAAGATAAAATTTCTATTGTCAAGAATGGGATAAATCTGGAAGATTTTAAAAAATCAAAAATAGATTTTAGGAAAAAATACTCAATTTCTGAAGAGTATATTCTTTTTGTAGGTAGATTTCATACAGTGAAAGGAGTTGATGTTTTAATCAAAGCTGTAAATGAAATTAGAAATTTTTTAAAATCAAAAAATATGAAATGTGTAATAATGGGAGTAGATTTTGGATACGAACAAGAAATGTTTAACTTAATAAAAAAATATAATTTAGAAAGTCAAATAATAGTAATGAAAAAACCTGCTAGAGAATATGTTATAGCAGCATATGAGCAATCACAAATGTTGGTGTTACCATCAAGATGGGAATTGTCACCTTTAACACCACTAGAAGGATTTGCATTTAAAAAACCTGTAATTAGTACTAATTGTCATGGGATTCCACATACCATTAAGGATGGGCAAAATTGTATTTTGACTGAAATGGGTGATTTTAAAAAAATTGCAAAATCTATAGAATATTTAGTTAATAATGAAGATGAAAGAAAACGAATGGGAGAAGAGGGTTACAAACAGGTAAAAAATGAATGTAATTCAGCAGATATGGCTAATAAAATCGAAGAGATTTATCAAAAATTGATTAAATAAACTAAATAAGGCTAGTTAGTATTTTTAAAAATAAGATTTTCATGAAAAAATCTAAAAATGATATCAAAATTCCATTATTTTCACCTAGTATTACTAGAGAAGATAAAAAATTAATTGGTAAGACACTTAACAATCAGATACTCACTGGAGGTCCAACACTTGAAAAATTTGAAAAAATGTTTGCAAAATTTACAGGTGCAAAATATGCCATAGGTGTTTCAAATGCAACATCTGCATTATTTTTATCTCTAAAATCAATTGGAATTAAAAAAAATGATGAAGTAATTGTTCCAGATATGACATTTGTGGCAACTGCAAATGCAGTTATTCATGCAGGGGGGAAACCTGTTTTAACTGATGTTAATTTAGATGATATGAATATTTCAGTTGAACAAATTAAAAAAGCTATCACTAAAAAAACTAAAGTAATTTTGCCAGTACATTTTGCTGGAAAAGCATGCGATATGGAAAAAATTAGAAAAATTGCTAGAGAAAAGGATATTTTCTTAATTGAAGATTGTGCACATGCAATTGGAACTCTAGTAAATAAAAAACATGTTGGGACTTTTGGAGAAGCTGGATGTTTTAGTTTCTATCCTACAAAAAATATCACAACTATTGAAGGAGGGATGATTATTACTAACTCTGAAAAAATTGCTGAAAAAATCAAAAAATATAGAAATCATGGAATTACTAAAACTCTTTCTCAAAGATACAATTTAGGAAAACCCTGGGAATATGATGTGGTTGAATCAGGATATAATTTTAGATTAGATGAAATAAGATCTGCATTAGGTATTAGTCAGTTAAAACGAATAAAAAAAATGAATGCCATGAGAGAATCAATTTTTAATTACTATAATAAAAAACTCTCAAAAATTATAGGAATTGAGATTCCTATAAAAGCAAGAGGGGTTGATTCTCATCATCTTTACATAATAAGAGTGAAAAAGAATTTCCCATTGTCTAGAGATGAGGTTTTTGACAAATTATCAAAAAAAGGAATATCAACAACATTACACTACAAACCATTACATCTATTTTCTGCTTATAGAAAATACAAAAGAAATAATCTTAAAAATTCTGTTGAATTATTTAATGAAATTCTATCGCTTCCATTTTTTCCAGATATTTCAAAAAATGAACAGGATATTGTAATTAAATCAATTTCAAAATTAAGTTAGGTCAGACAAGTATTAAATAATCAAATTTTTACCAAAAACTGATCTAAATATTATGAATATAACGATAGGTATTCCAGCTTTTAACGAAGAAGATAATATTGGAAAAGTGATAATTTCGTTAAAAAAAATTACAGATGATATTATTGTATGTGATGATGGTTCAACTGATCTTACTAAAGAAATTGCAGAAGGGTTAGGTGCTAAAGTCATCTCACATGAAAAAAATATGGGTTATGGTGAAGCAATAAAATCTATTTTTAATGAGGCAAAGAAAAAGGAATCTGAAATATTAGTAACATTTGATGCAGATAATCAACATAGACCAGAAGATATCACAAATATTGTAAAACCAATTTTAGATAAACAAGCAGATATGGTAATTGGTTCTAGATTTTTGAAAAATGAAACAAATATGCCAAATTATAGAAAGTTTGGAGTTAAGGTTTTGACAAAAGTAACCAATATGTCAATTAAAGAAAATCTTACTGATTCACAAAGTGGATTAAGAGCCTATCAAAAAAAAGTTTTACAAATTATCAATTTAACGGACAGTGGAATGGGAATTTCCACTGAAATATTAATTAAAAGTCATCAGAATAAATTTAGAATTGTAGAGGTTCCAATACAAATTCTATATGGAAATAATACCTCAACTCATAATCCAGTATCACATGGAACATCGGTTTTATTAAGTACAATAAAATATACTTCAATTCAACATCCATTGAAATTTTACGGGATCCCAGGAATAATTTTTCTTTTAGTAGGTTTAACATTTTCACTATGGGCTCTTCAAATTTATGCAGAAGAGACAAGAGTGGTAACAAATATTGCACTTGTAGGAATAGGAGCTATAATACTAGGAGTCGTATTATTGATTTCTGCAATATTATTATATTCATTAGTAAGTGTTGTACAAGAAAATCGAAATACATAATTTTTGTTATTATATATCATGAATTTTTGGAATAATCTACGTCAAAGACTTGAGGAAGTAAGAGGTCTAGGAATTATTGGCTTTGGTGATATTACTGGAGGAGCAATTTCATCAATTTTTTGGTTTTATTTAGCATCGGTTGTTGAACCACATGAATATGGTGATATCTATTATTTCTTATCAATAGCAACTATTGCATCTGCAATTTCATTATTTGGAACACATGAATCAATTACAGTATTAACTTCAAAAGGATACAAAATTCAATCAGGATTAAATATAATTTCTCTTGGGATTTCCTCAATAACCTCACTATCTTTGATTATTTTTTTCCAGAGGATGGATATAGGAATTATTGTCATAGCATTTGTTATTAACACTTTATCCATAGGAGATTTGTTAGGAAGGAAACAATTTTTAAAATATTCACAGTATAATATTTTACAAAAAGTTTTAACATTAGTTTTAGGGATTGGATTTTTTTATGCATTCGGCATACCGGGAATAATATTTGCATTAGCAATTTCATACACTGGGTATTTAATACGAATAATCAAGACTTTCAGAGAAATTCCAATAAATTTTAAATTAATTAAAGAAAAATCAAGTTTCCTATCACATAACTATATGGTATATTTGGTTGGAAGTTTTGGAAGTCAAGTAGATAAAATTATTGTAGTGCCATTACTGGGTAGTGCAGTACTTGGAAATTACAGTTTAGCAATTCAAGTAATTACGGTATTAACAATGTTTACAACAATATTATTCAAATATTTGTTACCGCAAGAATCAAGTGGAATTCAGAACAAATTTTTGATTAAAATTGTAATTATTATTTCTGTAATAATATCAATTTTAGGAATATCAATATCTCCGTTGATAATTCCAAATTTTTTCCCCAAGTATGTTGATGCAACAGTAGCTATTCAGATTATGAGTTTTAGTATTATTTCAATAGCCACAAATACAATTTGTACTTCAAAGCTTTTAGCAAAAGAAAAAAGTAAATCTGTACTTATAGGCGGTATTATAGCATTATCTGTTTTAATAGTAGGAATTCTTACTTTAGGTTCAACATATGGCACTATTGGAATAGCTATTTCTTTTGTTTTGTCAAACATTTCAAAAGCTACATTTTTGGGGTCATCATTAAAGAGATATGAAAGGAATCCAAATTGAATCAAGACGATTTAAAAATATCTAAACAAAATTTATTGAATTATTTTAAAAATACAATAGTTCTTTTAAGTATAATTTGTGTGACTGGTTTTATTCTTAGGATAATTTGGATGCCAACGGATATACCAATAACACATGATGCTAATGGATATTTTTGGTATGCGATTGAAACATCAATAACAGGTAGTTTTCCTTCAATAGATTGTGGTTGGAGATGTACTTTTCCAAACACTGGATGGTCATCTTTTCTTTCAATGTTTTTCATGATTTTTTCATTTGATAATTTTCTTGATTATATGAATCTGCAAAGATATCTTGGAGTAATTATTTCAGTTATGACAACCATTCCTTTGTATTTTCTTTGCAAGATTTTTGTTGAGAAAAAATACGCAATTATTGCTTGTGTTCTTTTTACTTTTAATCCAAGAATTATTGAAAATTCAATTTTAGGAATTACAGAGCCAACATATATTTTGAGTATAACATTAATGTTGTATACATTTTTTCAGCATGGTAGAAATTATCCATTTATCACATTTGGAATTATTGGAATTATTTCAATAATCAGATATGAAGGATTGTTATTATTTGTGCCCATATCATTACTATATTTTTACAAGTTCAAATTTTCAAAAAGAACTATCTTAAAATATTTTATTGCAGTTACAATGTTTCTTTTAATTATCATTCCCTGGGGAATGATGAAAACTGATCTTATAGGTCATGATGGATTAATAAATAACATTTCAGCTGGTCCAAAATATTACAATATTGTAGCTAGTGAAAGTCAAGATCCAGATGGAATAATATCACTTTTTTTGATAACTGGTTTTAATACCATGTTAAGATTTTTGGCATTAGTTACACTACCACTACTTACATTTTTGATACCTCTTGGAATATACATAATGATTTCAAAAAAAGAATCATCAAATTTTTTAATTTTATTTTGTTTAGTTCTCACGTTACTTATACCAACATTTTATGCATATTCAAGAAGTTATCAAGAAGTAAGATATCTACTTCCAATTTTTCCTATATTTTGTTTATTTTCAGTATATTTTATTAGAAGTATTACTGAAAAAATCAAATATAAAAAAATATTTTTGATTTTATTTACGGTTCTAGTAATCTCTTCATCAATAGGATTTATTGAATTCAAAAATGCGGACGATGTTAATAAAAATGAAGTATATGAATTTTCAAAAGTTGTCTATTCGACAGTTTCAATCACCAACTATTTTTCACATGGTGAATATCTCGATAGTATCAAAATGGAATCTCTAGAAAAATTTCCAATTTTAAGAAAAGAGTTACCAGATGGCATTCCTGTTATAAAACACTGGAATGAAAACAATATTGTAGAATTCATAGAAAAAAATAGAAGTAATGGGTTAACACACATAATTGTTGATAAAGGTGATTCAAGGACGGGATTTTTTGATGATATTTATCAAAATGAAGAAAAATATTTTTATTTAACAAAAATATTTGACACATTTGATAATGGTTATAAAAATTATCATGCCAAAATTTTTGAAATCAATTTTAATAAATTTGATGAATTAAAGTAATTATGGATTTTTAAATCTGTCATAATCAATTTTGAAAACTTTAATTTTAAATTCTTTAAATCCTAATTTATCTGTGTCAATAATCTTTTTCAAATAATCATATTGTTGTTCATTTTCATAAATATCTGACAAAAAAGGATACCAAATTTCAGTCACTCCATCCTGATTAATAGCAATATACCTTAAATTTTCTTTCTCACTATTTAAAATAAAATTATCTAAAGTAGTGCCAAAAATACTGATGATTTTAATTTCATCATTAATTAATTTGAGTGGATTTAGATTGTTTTGTTCAACTGAATTCAATTTTGGATCATAATCAGATAATTTTATAAAATCTAATCCACGTAATGTATTCCCAGCATCAAGAATATTACCAGAAATTTCCACTTGTAATAATTTAGCTAATTTGATTTGTTCTTCTTCCTCAGATTTTTCTGTAACATCATATCTCATCATAAATAAAGATGAAAGTACAATGATTAGACCTAAAATAATGAATAATGAATAATGTTTTTGTTTTTTAGAAAATGAAAATGTACTTAATCCATATTCAATCAATCTTTGAATTGGGATAGTTGCAAAAATAATCAAAAAGGGTAGTATATAGAATAAAAATCTCCTTTCAGGTATGACTGAAAAAGTGATAACCATCAAACTTAGAGTAGTTATAATCAGTATCCAATTTTCATTTATGGATTTTTGATTTTGATCAAATGCTCGAAATGAAAATAAAATACCAATAGGAAGTAAAATTATCAAATAAGGGAAAGAAATTTTAATTAATTGTTCAAAAATATTTAAAATTCCAGTTAAAATAAATCTGTCAATAAATTCAAACATACTGTTATCATCAATATAATCAAGTGCAGAGTATTCCAAATTTTTAGTATTTTCAGATTGAAGCGTACCAAATTCACCAGTAAACATGGATGAACCTAATTCAAAATACAGTGGATCACCATAAGTGTCATATCGATTGTACAATATTGGGGTAATAACCAAAAAGAAAATACTAAGACAAAACAAATACTTTGCAATAGTTTTTGACGAAAATTTTGAGTGATAAAAAAATATTATAGACATTGCTATAAGCATTATTATTCCAGGCAATCTTACCCAAACCAATAATCCCGTAAAAAGAAATGGCAAGTAAACTAATTTTGATTTTTGATTTAAAATGAAATAAAAAGAAACCATAAAAAGTAAAATGAAAAGAGGTTCAGACAAAGCTTGTCCAGAATTATAATTTAAATGAGGTTCAAATGCAAACAAAGAAGCAGCAACTAAAGAATATTTTTCTGAAAAAAACTTTCTTGATAATAAATACATAACAAAAATACTAAATAGAGAAATTACAATACTTATTGCTCTTGCAGCATCAGAATAATCAAGAAATTTTTCAAAATTTAATAATTCAAAAAATGGACTTAAAAATAATGACCAACCTAGTGTTTTAGCAGGATTAGGTGAAAAATCACCTTTAGTATGTCCTATAGCATCAAGAATGTAACCTACTGCATCTTCATCTGGAAAAGTTGAAAAATTTGTAACAGATAGTTTTAGACCTAATGATATTAGAATAATGATTACTAAACTAATTATTATAACAGATTTTTTCAAAAAATCACCTTTTCCAAAAAATAAATTCCTTGATAATGCCCAAACTTAAAGATGCACCAGTAGATAATGGTCTCATTTTTCTTTTTCCACCAATTCGTTCTCCTTCATTACCAATAATTTCACAAATTTTTTGTTTTCTTTTTAATCCTCTAATACTCATTTGTTGCGTAGAAGACATTCCTATAGCATCATAATTTAATTCGATAAATGCACTTCTAGAAATTATTCTGCTCTCATTAAGTGTATCAGTCCAATGACCACCAAAAAAAACATTAACTAAAAATGCAAACATTTTATTTCCAAAACTATCAATAATACCAGCATCAAGGTTTACTGATCCTTTTCCAAATCTAGTTACAAGAACCTGATCGAATCCTTCTTTAAGTTTCTCAACTAATTCTGGAATTTTTTCAGGATCATCATTTCCATCCGGACCAAAAAGTATGATATTATCTGACGTTGTTGCATTTATTCCCTCTAAAACTGCAGCTCCATGACCTCCAGTAAAATCACCTTTATTTTGTTGCATAATAACTCTAAAACCCATTTTTTTTGCTTCCTCAATAGTTCCATCAGTAGAACCACCATCAACAAAAATGATTTCATCAACCCATTTTTTGTTAATTTTTGGAACTATTTCTTTTACTCCAATAATTTCATTTAATGTTGTAATAATCACTACTGTGGACATGATTTAACAAAATATTTTCTATATATAAATACAAATATTTTTTAAATTATTCATACAAAATACAGAATTTGGAAGTCTACAAAAACGAGTAAAGAATAAACAATAACAATTAAACAATGTCTACAATATGAAATTTGATAAATTTATCTTAATTCTAATTTTAGCAGTAACAATTTATGCAATTTTTCTTTTTCTTTCAGATTTTAAATTAGTTTATGAAAAAATAATTAATTTTAAAATTATATTCCTGCCAATAATTTTATCTTTAGTTAGTATTAATTGGTTCATATTATTCTATAGATGGCATTTACTATTAAAAAATTCTAATATTTATATTCCAATTAAAAAAAATTTTATGATTTATCTAGGTAGTTTATCTTTATCAATTACTCCTGGCCAAATTGGTGTAGCAATTAAATCAGAATTACTTAAAAAACAATTCAAAATTCCACGATCAAAAACATTACCGATTGTATTTATAGAAAAATTTTATGATTTGATGGGGGCGTTATTTGCGTCAATAATCGGTATTTGGTATTTTGATAATGGATTGTATTTAATCAGTATGGGAATAATTTTATTGATTTTAATTTTTATTTTAATATTATCAAGAACAATTTTTGAAAAAATATTATTTATTATTTGTAAAATAAAATTTTTTGCTAAATATCAAAATAATTTTCTTGAATCACACATTATACTACGTGATTCCTTAAAGACAAAAATTGGTTTGAAAGCAGGAATTCTCTCTTTATTGTTTTGGATAATTCAAGGATTTGCAGTATTGTTTATTTTATGGGCATTAGAAATTAATAATCTAAATTTTCTCATGTCGATCTCTTCTAATTCAATTTCAGTTTTAATTGGAGCATTATCATTTGTACCAGGAGGTTTAGGAGTTACAGAAGGAAGTATGGCGAGTCTCTTATCTCTTCAAGGAATAGAATTTAGTTTCGCTCTAATAGTAGGAGTAATTATTAGAATTTTTACTTCATGGTATACTGTTATTGTTGGATTAATTGCATTAAAGATATCAAGTGGTTTTTCGTTAAAATAATTAAAAAAAATTAATGTGAATTTTTATAATAAAATCTTTTGAAAGGTGCTTGAAAAGTAGTTGGATTTTTTGTTGCCCATTGAAATATTTTTTTCAAACCTTGATCCATAGTGATTTTTGGGGTCCATGAAAGAATAGTTTTTGCTTTTTTGTTATTACAAACTAATCTATTAACATCATATGGACGTTCTCTACTTTCATCATATCTAATTTTGACTTTAGTTTTTGAAATTTTACCAATTTTCAAAGCCAAATCCCTAATACTTATTTCGTTTCCAGAACCAACATTGATAATTTCGCCTATAGCTTTCGTTGAATCTAATGAACGAATGATTGCATCAGCAGTATCAGAAACAAAAGTAAAATCACGTGTCGCATCAATATTTCCCAACATGAGTTCTTTGGTTCCATTCAATAATTGATTCATAATTTCAGGAATTATGTATGGTTGAGTATATTTTGGCCCATAGGAATTAAATGGTCTAATGATAACTACAGGAAATCCATTTTCTTTATGTAAAGTAAATGCAACTCGATCTCCTGCAAGTTTGCTGACAGCATAAGTAGAATGAGGGGCAGTTGGATGATTTTCATCCATAGGAACAAATTGTGCTGAACCATAAACTTCACTTGTTGAAATATGAATAAATCGATCTACAGAACTTGATTGAATTGATTTCCAAAGCAAATTCACACTTCCAGTTGTATTTACATTAAAAAAATCAGCAGGATAGTAAAAGGAGTCAGGTATAAACGGCAATGCGGCTAAATGAATAACAGATTCTTGATCTTTTACTGATCTAGTAACGATTTTTTCATCAGTAATGTCACCTTTAATAATTCTGAGATTTTTATTATTTTTTGGAAGATATTCTTTCTTTCCGGATGAAAAATTATCTAAAACAGTCACTTTGGCATTTTTTTTAACTAGTTGTGAAACTACTTCAGAGCCAATGAATCCAGCTCCGCCAGTTACCAAAATTCTCTTGTCTTTAAGATTTGACATTTAATTAATTATCTCCATATTGTTTTTAATCCAATTAATGGTGGCTTTTAATCCTTCATTTAATGGAGTTCGTGCTTTAAAACCAAGAATTTTTTCAGCTTTATGGTTTGTTAATACTCTTCTAGATTGCCCTCCTGGTTTTGATTTATCAAATATGATAGAAGGACTATAATCACAAATTTTTAGTATTTTTTGTGCCAATTCATGAATTGTCACAGTTTCCCCACTTGAAAGATTAATTGGATCTGCTTTACAGTATTTTTCAATAGCTAAAATCATCCCTAGTGCAGCATCTTTTGCAAAAATATATTCTCGAATAGGACTACCATCACCCCAAATTAAAAAAGGGTTTTTTTTAGTTAGTGATTTTAAAATTAATGCTCCAATTACATGAGAATTTTGAGGATCTATCACTTCTCTAGGACCATATGAATTTGCAGGTCGTACTATGGCAATTTTCATTCCATATTCTTTTGAATATGAAATTGCTTGTAATTCACCCATTCTCTTTGACCAAGAATATGATGCATGCATTTGAGGGGGATTGGCAATCCATGCATCTTCTTCTGAAAAATCTTTTTCTAAGTCAGGATAAACACATGAACAACTTGCATACAAAAATTTTTCAACATTTTCATTTTTTGCAGCATCAATTACATTGCCATCTAAAATTAAATTTGGAGTTAATGTACTAGCAGGATACACAGTGGTACGTCCTAATCCACCAGTATAAGCAGCTAAATGAAAAACATAGTCCATATTTTTAACAGCCTTTATTGCAAATTCTTTATTAGTTAAATCTCCGTTAATAATTTCTATTTTTTTTGAATCAATTTCTTTTGGAACCTTTCTTTTATGTGAAATTAATCTAACGTTTGCTTTATCAGCCAATAATTCTACGAGATGAGATCCAATCATTCCAGTTCCACCAGTAATTAAAATATTTTTATTTTCAAACATTTTACTACTTCTCAATTATTTTAAAATCAGGCAATGGAACAATAAATTTTCCACCATTTTTAAAAAATTCTTGCTCTCGCTCTCTAAACTCTTCTAGAAAATGCCATGGTAAAATCAAAAAATAATCAGGTTTTAATGAACGTGATTTTTCTTCTGAAATAATTTCTAAATTTGTGCCTATAGTCTTTCTTGACCATTTATCTGGATTTCTATCAGCTATCGCATCAATTGTTTTATCATCTAATTCATAATATTGTAAAATTGTATTACCTTTTGTTGAAGCACCATATGCATGAATTTTTTTGCCTGCTTTAATTTCATTTTTGATAAAAGACATTGTTTCATTTTTTAATTTCTCACATCTTTGAAGAAATTCTGTGTAGGGTTGTTCAGTGTTTAGATGTAGTTTATTCTCAGAATATCTTAAATCAGAAAGACGTTTTTCAGAGTTTTTGTCTATAAATTGATCCTCATGTTTTACAAAAACTCGGATACTACCACCATTGGAATTATTTAAAGAAACATCTACAACCTTTAAGCCATGATTTTTTAACATATATTCTATTACTGAAAAATGATAATATTCAATATGTTCATGTACAATATTATCAAAAGCATTTTGAAAAATCATTGTTGGTAAATATTTTAATTCAATTACCCAAACCCCATCTTTTGCCAAAATTTTTACAATATCAGATACAAATTCATTAGGATCCTCTAAATCATAAAACATAGAAATACTAGTAATTATTTTTGCTTTTTCATTACCGTAGTGATTTAAAAATAATTTTGAATTAAAATAATCAATAATAATATCAGCTCCACTCTCTTTTGAAAATTCAGCCATATTTTTTGCTGGATCAATTCCAATTGATCGTAAATTTTTTCCTTGATAATTTTTTAATAAAGTTCCATCATTGCACCCTATGTCTAAAACAATATCATTATCATGTAATTCAACTTTTGATATTGCCTGATTTGAAATTTCTTTGAGATTTTCAGTCATAGTTTTATTTATTCCAGATCTGTAAAAATAACGTTCATACAAAATATCAGAAGGGGTAGAATGACGAAGTTGTACTAAACCACATTCAGGTTCTGTACATCGAATTAATTCTAATGGAAATTTTTCCAAAATTGGATCAGGATCAGAATCTTTTGGAGTGTATGCCGCAATATTTTGATCACCCAAAGACATGATAGTTGAAAGATGAGTGGAGTTACAAATTCTACAGGTCATACGAGGTTCTAAAATCATGATAATTCAGAGTATGATTTATTTCAAGAATCCATATGTATATAATTCATTTTTTTTGTTTGTGTTATCATACATAATCTTGAAAAATTTACTTCATACATCTTGAGCCAAAATAATTACCATAATTATAATCTCAGTCTTTTTATATTAGTCACAGTAGTTTTCACTCATGAATAACAATATTTATTTGAAAACTTACAAAGAAAGAATATCAGCACACTATATTTTTAATCATAGTTGAATGGCATCATATGAATCATAGTAATAAAATACTCATAACTGGAAGTAGTGGTTTTTTAGGTACTTTTTTAATAAATGAATTAGATAATAAAGGGATCAAAAACATTATTACTTTTTCTTCTCAAGATTATGATCTTAGAGATAAATATGATTGTAAAAAAATTCTTCATGGAATAGATATTGTTTTTCATTTAGCTGGGACGTCTGGTGGAATAGGGTTTCTCAAAGAAAAACCTGGAGAAGCATTTTATGATAATATTATGATGGGTACTAATCTTCTTCATGAATCAAAAGAAGCAGGAGTACAAAAATTTATTACTTTAGGTACAATTTGCAGTTATCCAAAACATGCTTCAATTCCTTTTGATGAAAAAAATTTTTGGGACGGATATCCTGAAGAAACAAATGCTTCTTATGGTTTAGCTAAAAAAATGCTTCATGTTCAATCACAGGCATATAGAGAACAATATAATTTTAAATCAATAGTGTTACTACCTACAAATATTTATGGTCCAAATGATAAATTTGATCCTAAATATGCAAACGTAATTCCATCACTGATCACCAAAATTTATCTTGCAAAAAAAAACAATAATGATTCAATTACACTTTGGGGAGACGGCACTCCAACTAGGGATTTTTTATATGCCCAAGATGTAGTAGATGGGTTAATTTTAGCTGCCGAAAAATATGATGAGAGTTTTCCAATAAATTTAAGTTCTGATGAAGAAATTTCAATAAATGATTTAGCAAATTTAATTTCTAAATTAATGAATTTTAATGGAAAAATCAAATGGGATAAAACAAAACCTAATGGTCAACCAAGAAGAAAAGTCAGTAATAAGCTCGCAAAAGAAAAATTTGGATTTAAACCAAAAATTACTCTTAAAGAGGGATTAAGAAAAACTATAGATTGGTATACTTCAAATCAGGATTCAATTAATATCTAATTTTAAAAAAACTAGGAAGTTTTGACAAATTTATTTTTGTAAATTATGTTAAAAGTCATTATTTAAAATTATTTTACAATAACATTCAAATTATATTCTTGTAAATCATGACATTGTCATTTAAAATCTAGAAAATGTCTACCGTGCCAAATTGTTTTGTATATACATTTCATTGAATCTAATTCAATCACTAAATTACTGAAAAATATATCACATTTTTTGTAGTTACATTACTATTATTCATTTAAACATTTGATAATAAAAAGGAAAAATCAAATGAAAGATATCAACTAAATTTATAATATATAAAAAAAATTCAGGCTATATGCTACTTGTATCTCAAAATGTAGGAAATTACGATATCAAATTACCAAATAATACAGTATTTCGAATAAATTTAGCTTGGTGTAACACTATCAAAGAACTTGAAGAAAAATTATCAAAGAATAAAGAATCAGATTTTTTCATAGATTTGCCTGTAGGCAGGATTAAACCTCCAAATAATAAATATACGTTAGACGATATGATTCCAATAATTAAAACACATTCTAATGTAAAATTTTTTGCAGTTTCAAATGTAGAATCAAAAAATGATTTAATTGAATTTTTAGAAAAATTACCTGATTCAATTAATATTGTACCAAAAATTGAGAGTCCAAATGCAGTACAAAATATTGATGAAATTTGTAATACCTTAAAAACAAAAAAGAAAATTATAATGTTAGATCACGACGATTTATTTTCATCGATTATTCGTAACAAAGAAAATAAAGATAGTTTTCAAGATTATATTAAAAAATTAGTTGATTACTGTCAAGAAAAAGATATCAAATTATTAAGAACAGTAGGAGTTGTATTTAGTGATGATGAAAAAAGAATTACACAGTATGAAAAATGAATTATATACATATGGATTCTTGAAATAAATCATACTCTGAATTATCATGATTTTAGAACCTCGTAATAAAAAATTACAAAAATTAATTGGAAAAAAATTTAATTTATTGTTGTAATACTTTCCTTAAATATTCTAGATCAGTATTATTTGAAAATGTCCTTCTCTGCATATGTTTAGAAATTTTTTCGTTTTTCTCAATAAAATCTTTAATTTCTTCTTCACTTATTTTTTCATCTTTTGATAATTTTATCAAAAACTCCATCAGTTTCAAATTTATTTCTAAAATTAATTCTGTATTTACTATAGTACGACGTTGATATGGATTTGTTTCAACAATTATGTCAACTTCAGATTTGAAAGCTTTGCTTCGTTTATAGTGTGCATATCCAACTAGAATTAAAAGTGGGGTACCAATTCCTGAAACAATTAATACATATTGAATAAAATTTGGAAATAAAATTTCAAGTGAAGGAACTTTTTCTATTGCAAGAAAGTAAGTTACAGTTAAAGTATTAATGGCAGCAAAAATAAATGCAAAGTATGTTGACCATCCCATTCTAAAATAATACCAACTTCGAAATCCTTTGTTTTTACCCATAAAGGCACTAAAGAAACCACGTATATCAACATCTCGTTTAAAATTACTTTGTTAAAATGAATAGAAACTAAGTTTCACAAATATCCTAATTTTTTTAATTCTTCTCGAATTTTTGCTTCTTCATCATCAGATACAATTTCGGTAGTAGACTCAAAATTTAAAAAATTGATTAGAATATCCTCCATTTCAGTAATTTTATCTGAATTTTTTTGGGAAATATTTTGATTTTCAAGAGGATCAGATTTTAGATCATATAGATGAACATTTGATGAGGAATTACGTGCATGTCTAAAATATTTGAAATTTGAGGTTCTCACTCCAACTAAATCATTGTCAGACAACTGTTCATGTGGAATTGTATGTATGTAGCAAGGATATTCATCTAACGATGTATTATTTAATAAAGGTAAAAATGATATTCCTTGAATATTTTCAGAGTGATTAAAATTCAAAAGATCAAAAAGTGTAGGAAATATATCAATACTTCTGGTTTGTTGTTGAATATTTCTTGATTTTATTTTATAACCTGAAAAAAGTAATGGCGCTTTAACAACTTCATCAAATAATGATTGAACAAAAGGAGGTAATCTGGAACGTTTTTGATATTCACTCAAGTTTTTATTAGCAATTTCTAGTCTTTGATTTTTTATTATATTACGTGTTTTATTAAAAAATTTTGCCCCAAATTTATGAGTAAATTTAGGCATGATATTTTTTCCAGTTTTTAAACCAAGATCCAAATTTGGTTCAAAAGATGTTACATCCTTACCATCAAATGGTAATGGACAACCATGATCAGATGTAAGAATTATGATGGTTTTACTGAGATCGATTTTATCAATAAATTTTCCAATGTAGGAATCAATTGAAGATAATATTCGATCATATTTGTCTTTACCAAATTCTTCTTTATCAAATTTTTCTGGTACAACTAATGGCCAATGTAAATCAAAAATATGCATATAAAAAAACCAAGGATCTTTCATTGAGTTAGAAAGAAATTCAAGGATTTTTTCTCCAACACCATCAAATAGTGTCTCTGCAGGAGGGCCACCATCAAAAGAATATGTCTTTTCACTCATTTGCTTTAATGGATTAAATGAACTTAGATTAGGAATGACAGAATTGATGGAATATCCTTCAGTTTTAAGTGAAGTAAGATAATTTGAAGTATCTAAAGATAATTTTATTTCTCTTGTTCCAGTAATACATGGAAATATACCAGAAAAAATAGTATTAAGAGAAAGAATGGTTCCATCTGCAGAAGAAATATTTTGAGAAAAACCTGTACCATCCTTTCTTAATTTATCAATATTAGGAGTAATTGAAGATGTATTTTCAAAAACTCTATCAGAACGAAGTGAGTCTATTACCAAGAAGAAAATATTTGGTTTCAATTTAATCAATAAAGTTTTTAATTAATTCAAATGCTTCTGCATTCTTAAAACCAGATTCAACACCACGAACATAAGAAAGACTTTCTATAAATTTTATAGAACGAGTATGAGGGAATGGATTAACTTCACTTTTGTATTGTTGGAATGCTTTTAATTTAAATGAAAATTCTTTTGATATATCCACATATGTATTTGGATTAAATTGGGTTTTACATCTTCCACCTGTTTCGAAACAAAAGAATTTTTTAATTTTACTAGAAAGAGGTCTAGAAATTACAGAACAGGAATCAAATACTATAGAATGATCTTTATTTAGATCATTATAAGGAGTGGAGTAAAGAATACTAGGATTTATTTTTTTGATAATTTTTTCTAAAGATTTATTGATTTCAACATGAGGAATAGAATCCAATTTCATATCAGGAAAATCAAGGAAATAAAATTTAGAAACTCCCAAAATTTTTCCAGCTTTTTTACATGCATCCTGTCTTATCTTAATCATTTTTTTATCATCATATTGAGCAGAAGCGCCATCAGATACAACACAAAGAGTGATTGTATTATTTTTTGATAATTTTTTAATAGTTCCACCCATGCCGATTGTTTCATCATCTGGATGAGCTACAGTGATTAAAATATCCATGATTATGAATTTTTTTAGTTGATAATATTTCTTTATTCAGGAAATCAATTAAAATACTTATTACAAAATAATGAATCTAAAAACAAATGAACCAAAAAAACTGGAAAGCCCCCACAATTAAGCACGGAAAAATGACCCAATACAATTACATAGTTCAATATCCAGAAAATTTGAAAACTGGGAAAAATTTTGATATAGGTGAATTCACGTATATTAATTCAGAAAAAGGAGTAAAAATTGAAGATTATGTTCAGATTGGTTCACATTGTTCCATCTATTCACATTCAACTATTGATAAAAAAGAAGGTCGAGTTCATTTAAAAAAAAACTGTAAGATTGGAACACATAGTACTATAATGCCAAATGTGATGATTGGAGTTAATTCAATTGTAGGAGCTTATTCGTTTGTGGATAAGGATGTTCCAGATAATGAATTATGGATGGGTATTCCTGCAAAATTTAAAAAAAAATTATGAGGTTTCAAAGAATTCATCAATCGAATCGCAAATAAAATTCATATCATTTTTTGTTAAACTAGGGTACATTGGAAGAGTCAGCATTTGTTGAGATATTTTTTCTGTTACAGGCAGTGAAATTTTACCAAATGAATTTTTTGAATAAAATTTAGTCAAATGTACAGGCTCAAAGAAAATTTTAGACATAATACCTTTCTTTTTAAGAAACTTCATTAAATCATTTCTGAGATTTTTTCCTATAATACGAATGGAGTAAAGTTGAAAAACACTTTTATGATTTTTATAATCTAAAGGTAAAATAATTTTAGAATGTTTTTTTAATTTAGAAGATAAATAATTTGCATTTTTCTTTCTTTTTGAAATTAATTTTTCAAGTTTACCAAATTGTGAAATACCTAATGCAGCAGTCATACTAGACATTCTCCAATTATATCCAAGTGAAACATAATTAGGCGTTTCATTAGTTTGAAAATAATTTGAATTAATTTGTCTTCCATGAGAACGAATTAATTTTAATTTTTCATAGATTTGTTTTGAATTTGTAATAATTGCTCCACCTTCTCCAGTTGTCAGTACTTTATTACCAGCAAAACTAAGAATTGACATATCACCAAAAGTACCAGTTTTTCTTTTTCCTATTGTTGCACCAATTGATTCAGCACAATCCTCAATGAGAGTTAAATTTTTTTCTTTTGCAAATCTCTTTATTTCATTGATTTTACAAGGATTACCACCATAATGTATGGGCATAATCACTTTAGTCTTTTTTGAAATAATCGAATCCAATTTTAAATAATCCATACCTAAAGTTTCTTCCTCAATATCAGAAAAAATGGGATTTGCACCAACCATTAATGGCCAATTTGCAGTAGCAATAAAAGTAAATGAAGGAATTATGATTTCACTTGAGGGTTTAAGATTTAGAGAGAGTAAAGCAGCATGTCCAGCTGAAGTTCCAGAGTTAAAAACAATGCAATAATTGGATTGATGATATTTAGATAATAATTTTTCAAATTCTTCTATTTCTGGACCAATGGCCCAATCCATTCCTCTTTTAATTACATTTGAAACTAATCTTACATCATCCTTATCCCAATCTACTTTGTAAAGAGGAATTTTCCAGTTCATATTATGCGATTACCCATCTAACTTTTATTCTTTCATTGATTTGAGAGGTATTCATCCATCAATTCATTGATTATGTTTTCAAGTTTAATTTTTGATATTTTTTCACTAGTTTCAGAATTAAATTGTTTAACAGAAAGTTTCATCTTAGATTGTTTTTTTGAAAGTTTGTACATATCTCCCAAATCATAACAAAAAGGAGTTTCATCATTAGTTACAAGTATTTCATAAAATCTTTCATATTCTCTAACTTTTGATATTTTTATTTCTGGAATATTTTTTTGTTTAGTTCGCTTTTTAAAAACTTCCACCATAGATTTTGCAAGGTTTTCAATTTTTACTGAAGGCATTTTTAAGATATATGTTTCACCATCTTGTGCTATCACAGATATTTTCAAAATCATTGACGCTGCATCTGAAATTGACATTATAAAACGTGTCATTCTAGAATCAGTAACTGAGATAGGAAGATTATTCAATAATCGATTATAGAAAATTTGGAATACAGAACCTCTTGAACCTATTACGTTTCCAAACCGAACAATTGAAAAAATTGTATTGTTATTTTCAACATATGAACTTGCATCTTGTGTAAGTCTTTCAGCTAATAATTTACTTGCACCTAATGTAGTAGTTGGATTTGTTGCTTTATCAGTACTGATAAAAACAAATTTTGATACGCCTTCAATTATAGATGCCTCAAGTATATTGCTAGTTCCGATTACATTAGTTTTAACAGCATCGAAAGGATTTTGTTCACAAATATCAATATGTTTCATAGCTGCTGCATGAAAAACAATATCAACATTTCTCATTGCTAAGTGAAGTCTATCATTATCACGTACATCACCTACTACATATTTGATTTGAGGAATTTCTCCCAATATTTTTCTAGATTCAAAAATTGAATTTTCATCATTTGTAAGTATCTTGATCATTTTTGGTTTTAAATGAATTAATTTTTTTACAATACCTAATCCTATCGAGCCGGTTCCCCCAGTTATCAGAATAATTTTATTTTTGTATTCATTTTCAATTTTTTTGTTAATTTTTATCAATATTTTTTATTTAATAATATTCAATAAAAAGTGTTCTTACAAGCAATTTATTTTAATTTGGGTTTAATAACAAACTATATTTGATTAAATTTTCACACTCGATTATGCCAATTAAGATATTAGTTATTGGTGACGTTGGTAATATCTTTGCTACATTAAGAAAATTTACAAACACTCAGATACATATTGTTAATTTTCCAAAAGATGGTCCAGGTATTTTTACATATAGTGATGATTATGAATTGTTTGATAATTCGAAGATATTAGATCAAGTAAAAAAAATAAACGAGATAAAAAACGATTTTGATTTTTGTATTACAATGGGAATGGGAGAAGTCATCGCATATCTAGCAGATCTAAATTATGCACCATTTTATGTTGGGCGAGATATAGATGCACCTAGATTCATAAAAAATTCAACAGAAGAATGGTATACAAAACCATTGCATAAATTAAATTTCCTTGAGAGAAGATTTTTTTACAAAACTTTTACTGGTGCAGTTGTTCATATTGGGGGAAGATGGATAGCACCCTATTTAAAAAAATATTCAAAAAAATTTTTGCGTTGTGATAGAGTTACAATAGATTCAACATTATTTCATCCTGAAATAAAAGCTGTTGATATTAAAAAAAGAAAATTCACATTTTTTTGTCCACAAAGAATGGGGTTGCCAAAAGGAACGAACATTCTTTGGAAAGCATTGAAACACTGTAAGTCAGATTTTGAGATATTACAAGTAAATTGGAGTGATCAGACAACTTCTGAAGAAAAAGATACTGCATTTAGATTAAAACAGCAAATACCTAAACAAGTAAAACTAATTCCAATGATAAAAAGAGATGAAATTAATACATATTATACTATGGCTGATGCAGTAATAGGAAATTTAAGATTAGGTACATTTGAGAACATAGAATTAGAATCTATATTTTGTCAAATTCCAGTAATAAATTATACAGATAAATCAATTGAGTTAATTTTGGATGATAATCAAATTGAATCTCCATTTTTACCTACTTCAAATAAACCAATTGAAATTGCAAAAATAATAGACAAAGTTGTTGAATCAGAAATATTTAGAAATGAATTACTTGAAAAAGAAACTAAATTTGTACTGGAAATTGCAAATGTGGGGAAAAATGCCGACTGGTGGGATTCTTTTTTTGAAAAAATTGTGACTGAGCATAAAACAATACATAAAAACTCATCAAAATTTTCATTAAAATTTGAACTTTTATTATTTTTAATAGGTAATAGAATGTATATTAATAAAATTCTTAAATTTTTAAAGAGATAAAGAATAGAATTGGAACCAATAATAATTAAAAAAAGTAATGATTGGAGAAGGATTGATCTACCTGAACCGATATTAGTGGCACATCAACCAGAATTTTTACCATGGACTAGTTATATTTCAAAAGCAACTATGGGCGATGTGTATTTTATTGTAGATACAGTTCAATTTATGAAGGAAGGTTTTCAAAATAGAAATAAAATAAGAATAAAAAATGAACCAGGATGGCAATGGTTAACTATTCCAGTGTTACTTGCAAAGAAAAAATTTACTAATTTATCAGAAGTAAAAATAAATGATAAAATAAAATGGCGACGAAAACATTTGAGTGCTATTAAATATTCATATGGAAGCACACCTTATTTCAATGAAATATATCCTGAACTTGAAAAAATTTATGGTGATTTTAATGGAGAGTTTTTAGTTGAATTTGTAGTTTCAATTATTAAGTACGCATTTAATAAATTCGGTATTAATATTCCAGTTTATAGAACATCTGAATTAAAAAAACTTGGATATAATTTAGAAGGAGAAAAATCAGACCTAGCTATCAATATGTGTAAAGTTGTTCAAGCGGGATCCTTTATTTTTGGTCAATATGGACGTCGATATATAGAAAAAGAAAAATTTCTTAATCATGATATTGAATATGCGTTTCAAAAATTTGAACATCCAATTTATTCACAGATTCACGATCAGTTTATGCCTGAAATGTCTTTTATTGATTTGTTATTTAATCATGGTACTAACAGTATTAAAATATTAAAAAAATCAAATTATGAAAAAGAGTGATAAATAATTTGGATATTTTAATATTCAGAAATAATATCTTCAGTTTCAATTAAAATTACATAATATAGGCATAACTAATAAAAATATTGAAAAAATTTAATTTAAAATTTAATACGTAAACAAATAAGATAACAGATACGGGAAAGAATTTGTATAATGATATTAAATTACTAATTGGTGCAGGACAAAACAAAATACAATACGTGAAAAAGTTTTCAGAGTATTTAGAAAAATCTGGAATAAATTGTAAATTAGTTATAGATACTGAAACATGTAATGGTTTTCCTAGTAAAAATATTTCCCAGTGGATAAATCCTTTTAAAAAAATTAATTTATTAATAGAATCATTCAAACCTGATGTAGTTTTTATAGACAGACAAACTCAATTTGGAATTGGTGCAATAAAAGCAGGGATTCCTCTTTTAATGCATTTAAGAGGAAATTACTGGAAAGAGGTAGAATGGGCAAAGAAAAATGGTTCTATTAAAGATAAGATAATTTTATCAATTAAAGAAAAAAGAGCAGAAGATTGTTTTAAAAATTCAAAAATGATTTTACCATTTTCTAATCATTTGTCTCAAATTGTAAGTGAAAGATATCCTGACAAAAAAATAAAAGTATTTCATGATGGATTAGAAATCAAAGATTGGTATAAAGATGAACCAATGAATTTTAAACATCCATGTGTAGGATTGTTACAAAATGCATCCATATGGAAAAAAGCACAAGAAATGATTTCATTAAAAAGTATTTTAGAAAAATTTCCAAATATAACATTTTATTGGGCAGGTGATGGAATCTATCGACAAAAAATTTTAGATGTACTTGAAAAATATGAAAATTTTAAGTGGTTAGGAAATTTAGAATATCCAAATAAAGTAAGGAAATTTCTAAGTTCAATTGATATCTATCTATTGCTTTCTGGATATGATACTTTTGGTATGACAATTATCGAAGCAGAAATAATGCAAGTACCAGTAATTGCTACTAATGTTGGTGGCACATCAGAAGCAATGATCAATGGGAAAACTGGATATTTAGTAAATCAAGGAGATATAAAAGAAATTGAGAGAAAAATTAATTTGTTATTAAATGATCAAAATCTTGCAAAACAAATTGGAAATGATGGGAGAAAATTCGTAATAGAAAATTTTAGTTGGGATATTACCGTGAAAGAATTTATTGAAAATATGAAAAATTCTATTAATGTTAACTAAATATCAAAAACAATAATGAAAAAAATGAATGTGAGAGAAGATGGAATCATTTAGATTATTGATGGGTGGATCTCCCTCAAAAATGTTTCATTTGAAAGAATTTTCTAAAAAACTAGAAGATTTAGGAATAGAGTGTAAGGTTGTACTTGATGTAGATTATTGTGATGGATTTCCAAGTAGAAGAATTTCTAAGTGGATTTTTAAAAAAAATAAATTATCAAATTTAATTTCTGAGTATAAGCCCGATTTAGTTTTAGTAGACAGGCAAAGACATTTTGGATTAGAAATAACAAAAACTAGGATTCCGTTATTAGTTCATCTAAGAGGGGATTTTTGGAAGGAGGTTGAAATGGCAAAAAAAACCATCTACAAAAGTATTCCAAAAAAAATTGTTATAAATGAATGGGAAAAAATTGGTGAAAAATGCTTTCAAGAATCGACAATAATTTTACCAATTTGTAATTATTTATCAAATGTTGTTAAAAATCGTTATCAAAATAAAAAAATTCAAACAATGTATCAAGGAATCAATCCAGAAAACTGGTTTGAAGCCAAGGGAATGAAACTAAAACATCCATGTGTAGGAATATTGCAAGGCGCAACAATTTGGGGTAAAACTAAAGAGATGTTAATTTTACCTAAAATTTTAGAATCAAATCCAGAAATTACATTTTACTGGGTAGGAGATGGGCCTTATAGAGATAAAATTTTGTCAATCTTGAACAAATATGAAAATTTTGTATGGTTAGGTTCAATGAATTATCCAGATAAAGTAAGAGAATTTCTTGATGAAATTGATGTGTATGGTTTGATAAGTGGTCTTGATATGTCACCATTAACTTTACAAGAAGCCCAATTAATGAAGAAGCCTATTTTAGCCACAAATGTTGGAGGTATTCCAGAATTAATGAAAGATAAAGAAACAGGATTTTTGATTGAAAAAGGAGATCATAAAGAATGGATAAATAAAATATCATTATTATTAAATGATGAAAATACTAGACGTCAAATGGGATTTGCAGGAAGAAAATTTGTGGAGGAGAATTTTAGTTGGAACATTATTGCAAAAAAATTTGTAAATGATATTAAAAAAATGATTTAGAAAATTCTTGACATTAAAAAATTTGATTCAAGTTTTTGAAAATTGTCTATACCATATTTCAAATGCAAGTAAACCTAGAAGTTTATTGATATGACGAACATCAATATTTTGATCATTCAGATTTGATTGAATCCAATCTTTATTTATCCAACCATCTTGAATAATTTTTGCATCAGAAAGATAATGATTAGCCATAGTTAATCCATGATTTTTCCAAAGATTTTTTGTATTAACTGAAAAACCTTGTTTCTGTTTTAAAACAAGATCGTTTATTCCAAATTTTTCTAAAATTTTTCTTAGAGGTAATTTTCCAATATTAGATATGGAATCATATTTTTGATTAGAATGAATTTTCATTGATTTTTGAATTAATTCTGGGAATAAAAGAGGAGTAATTGATTGGATGTTGAAACTTTTTGCAAGTGAATTATTAACAATAGAAAAATTATACAGTAATTTACCATTATAATCCGCTAAAAAAACTTGTTCCAGTGGAGATAATTCATTATCAAAAAATGGTACAAGTTTATCATAAATTACTTGCCAATTAAATTCCATTTTTTTGGTAAATATATTATCTTGATCTGGAACATGATCTCTTTCATGACAAGAAAGATACGCCTGAATTTTGTCATTTACAGTAGGATTAGGAGGGATTTTAGATAAAAATTTAGAATAACGAAAAGTGTATCCACCAAATAATTCATCACCACCATCACCAGAAACTAAATAATTTGAGAAGTGTTTTGCTTTCTCAACAATATAAAACCAATGAATATCCCAAAATGGAAGTCCTATTATTGAAATAGCATCAGGAAGTTTTTCTAGAAAATTATCAATTTCAATTATATGATGATTTACACCAATTTTTTTTGCAATTTTTGATGCTGTTTCTGTTTCATCAGAACTATCTCTAAATTTTATTGAAATAGCATCAATTTGATTGTCAGGAAAACATTGTTTCAAAATACATAATACAATGGATGAATCAATTCCTCCACTTAATGAAATAGAAATAGGTTTTGTATAGTCACTAGGAATTTGTTTTTTTAAATAAGAAGTGGATTGATGGATGATTTCTTCAGATGAAAAATTTTCATTGTTTTTCAGATCTTGCCATGCTAATTTTGGAAGAACCGGAGTCTGAGTAATATCATATCTAAGAGTAAGAATAGATTTGATGGAGTTTAGATTCATTTACTGTAATTTTCCTCTACCAATTCCTCGATAAATTAATCCAGCTTTTTTTGCCAGATTTTGATCGATGATATTTTTGGAATCAATTACGATAGGATTTTTCATTTTAGATTTTAAAAATATAGGATCAATATTGTGAAATTCTTTATGTGATGTAGCAATAATCAATCCATCAGAATTTTCTAAATTTTGAATGAAATCATTTTGTGTTTTAATTCCAAATATTTCTGAATTTTTATAATATGGATCATAGATTAAGATTTTTGCATTCTTTTCTCTGAGTAAATCAACAATTTTTTCTACAGGTGAAAGTTGAATATCTTTGACATCTGGCTTGTATGAAGCTCCTAAAATAAGAATGGATGAGTCTGATATTGGTTTATTGATTTCATTTAATGCATCTTCTAAAAGATCTACTGTATGAAATGGCATTTTTTCATTAATTTTTCTTCCATTTTCAACCAAGGCAAATGTTTTAGAAGTAAAATTCTTTGCAAAATTTATCATTTGATATGAATTTACAGGTAAACATGGACCACCAACACCAGCACTAGGATAATGTACTTGAAAATTATATTTCGTTTTAGCTGCTTCAAGAACAGTCATAATATCAATACCAGCTTTTTCAAATATTAATGCTAATTCATTAACAAATGCAATATTTAGATCTCGAAATACATTTGTTGTTAATTTTACAGCATTTGCAGTTTTACAATTTGGCATTGGAATTAGGTCAACTGTAAAAACATGTTTATAGATTTTTATAATTAAATTCTGTGTTTGTTCATCCATTGCACCAACTAGTCGAGGTAATCTTTCAAAATCATTTAAAATTTGTCCAGGATTTGCAGTTTCAGGACAAACACCCAAACTAAAATTTTTCCCTAGTTTTAATTTTTTATCATTTCCTTCAATTTTTTCTAAGAATTCCTTTTCAATAAAACCAGGTTCAACTGTACTTTCAATAATAATTAATTTTCCATCAAACATTTCATCATGAAGTTTGTTAGCGACAGAAAGTAATGCTGAATAATCAGGAATATTTTTTTCATCCATTGGTGTTGGAAGAGACAATATAATGACATCACTAGAATTTACCCCATCATTAAAATTGGTGGTAGCTCTGAATTTCTTTTCATGAATTACTTTATCAAAAATCATATCATAACCTGGTTCATCATTTAAAGGGAAATTTCCAGAGTTTATCATGTCAACTAATTTTTCATTAATATCAATTCCAATAGTTGGTAATCCAGAATTAGCAAATGAAAGAGCTGTAGGTAAACCTATTCTACCAATTCCTATTACACAAATATTTAATTTTCCTAATTGAATAGTATCAACTATTTCTGAATCACTCATATCTAGAATCTTTTTCATATTACTCATTTCTCCAGTTTTGTGGGATTATTTACTTTTTTATTTATCATTTATCAAAATTTAAAAATCAAACAAAATCAGTTCAACCATGAAATATGTTGTAACTGGGGGTGCTGGTTTTATTGGGAATAATATTGTAAAATTATTGGTTAAAAAGGGTCATAATGTAGACATCATAGATAATCTTCATACAGGAAAAAAAGAGAATCTCAAAGAAATTTTTGATGAAATAAATTTTTATCAAGTTGATATAAGAAACAAAAAAGATTTAGAAAAAATCATTAAAAATTGTGATGGAATATTTCATGAAGCAGCTTTAACAGCTGTCCCTGAATCTTTTGAAAAACCTCAAGAATATAATGAGGTGAACGTTATAGGAACAAAGAATATTTTTGAAGTTGCAAAAAAGGAAAAGATTCGTGTAGTATATGCCAGTAGTTCAAGTATTTATGGAGATGTAAAAAATACCCCTATCAAAGAAAATGCATATAGAAAACCAATTAACCCTTATGGCCAAACGAAATTAGATGATGAATTTCTTGCAGAAAAATTATCAAAAAATAATGTATCAATAATTGGTTTAAGATATTTTAATGTCTATGGAATTGGACAAACTGGATCATATGCAGGAGTAATAACAAAATTTCTTGAAAATATTAAAAATCAAAAACCATTTATTGTTAATGGTAATGGAAATCAAATTAGAGATTTTATTCATGTTAAAGATGTAGCTCAAGCAAATGTTGCTGCAATGGAAAGTGAAACTAAAAACGGTTTTTTTAACATTGGTACAGAAATTCCAATATCAATAAATGATTTAGCTAAATTAATGATAGAATTATCTAATCATAAACATGAAATAATACATGGACCTCAACTTGAAGGAGATATTGAGATTAGTCAAGCAGATATGGATTTTACCAACAAATCATTCAATTGGAGTCATAAAATCAATTTAAAAGAAGGGTTAAGGGATTTGATTAAAAATTATTTGTCCTTAAATTCATAGAAGTGAATTATAAAGTTCAAGATATTGTTTCCCAATATTTTTCCAATCATATTTTTTTACAGTTTCATAAGATAAAGTAGTAAATTTTTCTCGCAAATGTTTATCAGATATTAATTCAATAATTTTCTTACAAAACATTTCATGATTTGTAGGCTCTACTAAAATTCCTGATTCTTGATCCTGAATTAACTCTAAATTACCACCAACATTTGATGTAATAATAGCTGTTTTACATGCCATAGATTCAAGAATAGTTGTGCTTATTCCCTCTGAAAATGAAGGTTGAATCAATACATCTGAACCTGCGATTAAGGAAATTGTTTGTTGATGATTCTTTGAGCCTAAATAATGAATATTGTTTTGAGATGATTCAAGTTTTTTGATGTTTTCTACTTCAGGACCATCTCCAATAATTATTAGATGTATATCATTTGGGATGTTTTTACATATCTCAATTAATGTTTTAACACCCTTTTCTTTAGATAATCTTCCTGCAAATATTACTTGTTTTTCATATTTTCTATCTTCATTAAAAGACAAAGATGAAATATCAATGGCATTAGGAATTTGAATTACTTTGTATCCTAAAGATGTGTAATAATTATATGATTCTTTAGAGATTACTGTGATTACATCAGCCCAAGATAATACATCTTTTTCATATTTTTTTGAAATATTTCCAGTGGTTTTTCCATGTAATTGATCTATTTGTTCAGAAAATATTCCATGTATAGTAAGGATTTTTTTCCCAGAAGAATTTTTCATTGCTAATGCTGAGGGAATATTATGAGCATGGACAATATCTTGATTTTTTTTAAATTTAGCTTTCAAAAATGATGAAATCATGAAGCTTGGATTTTTTAATCCTTTTATTGGAATTGTAAAAGTATTTTCTGAGGAAATAATTTCTATAGTATTGTTGTTTTTTTCTAAGAAATTTTTTAGATTTGTGACATGTTGAGCAATACCACCAATTCCAGATTGTGTTGGAGAAATAAGTAAAATTTTCATATTAAAAATTGAATTTAGAACTTTTAAGGTCTTGTATTAAAAAATTCTTTTACATTGTTGCTTGTGCTGCATCATGGAACATTTGACTCTTAGCACAACCAGCAGCTAATTCATCACCAGCACCACGTCTCATTAATCCTCTGTAAAGACAATCTTCTAGTTTGACATCTTCTCTTTGTTCCCATTCCTCAACAGTAACTGAGAATTTCTTTTGAATTCTATCTCTATACCATTCAGGAATTACATTAAATGCACAAAATGGAACTATTCTAAGGTCTGGAGTAACATAGTGAATATCACATCTTTGTAATCTTTCCAAATCTTCATTGTATTTGTCTTGAAAGTGCATCATACCAAGAAATAGTCCTTTTACGTGCCATGAACCAACTGAATCAAATGATCTCTTCATGAGAATATTTCCAAACATCTTTGCTAAATCTAATCCTGCTGGTTGTTTTTTAGAATCAACAAATCCTTTGAGTTTTCTTACAACCTCTAGCATTGTAAAGTACTTGTTTTTACCAGAACGGATTTCTTCTGCTTTATCTTCAAATAATTCCAACATTCCTTGAATATCACAGAATTTGGTTAATGGAACAAACTTTTTTGTATCGGCATCCTCAAAGATGTAAGTTCCTGCACCACATGCAAAGTGGATAGATAATTCGTATTTTGGTTTACTTGAAAATGCTTCAATTACATTTGTTAATGGCATACAACTAGGAACTGGGAACCAATCATCAACAGTTACATCACCGTTTGTCTGTTCTTCAATTCTTTGAATACAATCAGGAACTGTAATTCTATATTTTTCACGTTCAGATTTACCCATTCTTCCAGTTAATGACACTGGTTGAAAGTTTACAGCATGAACTACATCCATATTCTTTTGTGCATATCTGATGATTCCACCTAATTCATGATCATTAATTGATTTAATCACAGTTGGGACAAATACTACCGTAGTACCAGTTTTTCTGCAACTATCAAGTGCATATGGAATTTCCCAGTGATTCTTTGGATTGGTTCTTGCAGTTACACCATCAAATGAGAGATACAAGTTGTTACATCCTGCAAGTCTTACTTCACGTGCAGCTTCTGGATCCATCGCATGTCTAATTCCATTTGTATTCATTTGAATATGATCAACACCTTCTTCTTTCATAATTTTGATAACATCAGCAATATCTTCTCTAAGCATTGGCTCACCACCAGTAATCTGCATAGAATTTCCAGGAATTGGTCTTTCTGCTCTTAGAGTTTTCATCATTCCTCGAATTTGAGTATGATCTGGTTCATACATGTAAGCACCTTCAAGACCTTTCTTTACATAGAAAAAGCAATACCAACATGTCAAATCACATCTATTAGTTACGATCATGTTTGCAAGTCCACTGTGAGAC
>Ga0233439_10000980_pt1 | contig 38614 bp, 33 predicted proteins | sample SI_123_September_6_FD_182713 | JGI IMG/M metagenome (GOLD analysis project Ga0233439, IMG submission 182713) | Seawater microbial communities from Saanich Inlet, British Columbia, Canada - SI_123_September2016_100_MG | ecosystem: Environmental > Aquatic > Marine > Inlet | place: Canada: British... | reverse complement strand
ACGCATATCGGGTACGGGTGCGCCAACGGGTCAGGCGATTACTTCGGTTGGCTGGAGTTTCTCGAACGGAATCGATAGCGCGTGGAACCAAGTGGAATCTGGTGGCGATGCAGTTGGTGAAGTTGGATTTGTGACGCAGGTGCACGGCACAAAAGGCAGTTTGACGGTGTACGGCGAGGGTGGCGGTGCGGCCAACGGCTTGCCACAGCCCGCAGCGGTAATTTTGCATCGTGACGGATTTTCTCGTGCGATCGATGCAGGCAACTCGGGCGACCGTGTGTGGCTATCGAACAACAACTACTACGATGCCTCGCATCAGGCCGCTATCGAGCACTGGGTCGATTCGATCGTCGCTGGCGAGCAAGTTCGCTACTCAGGCGAGGATGGTCGACTCGAACTGGCCGCAACGCTAGCAACGATCAAAAGCGCCGAAGAACGGCGTTCGATAGCGCCGGACGAAGTTCCAGAGGACTGGAAGGCGTACTAGGCGGTCTTCCTTGACCGTCGGCAACAGTACGCGACTTAGCTACTGTCATTCTGAACTTGATTCTGAATCACGCGAGACGGACGTATCGTTAAATTCGGGGCAAGACAGCATCTGCTGACAATGTCATCCTGAACTTGTTTCAGGATCTTTCTCCCCCCTGCAACGCTTGTCCTGCCAGCGATTCCCATCACGAAACCGCTGCAAGGGGTAGAGACATACTGAAACAACCCTTCGACGGGGCTCAGGATGCAGTTCAGCACGACACCTAAAGGCAGGTTTGCTGCGAGCTAATTCGAACGTTGGTAACTGCTTTGGATGCTGATCCTGAATCTAGTTCAGGATGACAATATGTCGACTAGTGAATTCATATGATCGTTTTCACAGTTCGGAGAAACGAAAAATTATGACCGGTCCGATTTCAGGTTCAAGTGAAGAAAAATACACGCATGGGCACCATGCTTCGGTTGTAGCGGCTCATGCTGTGAGACGTGCGAGCGAGGCGGCGGCGTTTGTGCTGCCTCAGCTGAAATCACCGATGCGATTGCTCGATTTCGGATGTGGGCCGGGGACGATTACGGTCGATCTAGCCGAACATTTGCTTCCAGATGGTTCTGTGCTTGGAATCGACAACTCTGAAGCAGTGATCGAGCAGGCTCGTACTAACGCTTCGTCAAAAAGCCTGAATAATCTCGAGTTTGAAACCAACAGCGTCTACGAAACTGGATATGAAGCCGATAGTTTTGACGCTGCCTATGCCCACCAAGTTCTTCAGCACTTGTCAGAACCAGTAAAAGCGCTGAAAGAAGTGCAACGAGTCCTCAAACCCGGCGGAATTTGCGCTGTGCGAGAAGTCGACTGGGGCGCATCGGCGTTGTTCCCGCCAGATGAGCGCCTAGAGAAATTCCTCGATGTCTACTACAAAGTCGCCGAACGAAACGGTGGCGATGCACACGCAGGTCGCCGAGTGAAGCAGTGGTTCACCGAAGCTGGGTTCTCAAATTTGCAGGTCACCACTTCCACGTGGACATTCTCAGATGAAACCGGGCTCAAATGGTGGGGCGAACAATGGGCAGAACGAATCTTGCGATCTGATCTCGCTAAACGTGCGGTTGAGTACGGAATTGCAACCGAAGCCGAACTTGCAGAAATCTCGCAAGGCTGGCTCGACTGGGTTCAGGCTGAAGGCGCATTCTTCGCGTTCATGCAGGTCGAGGTGGTCGGGACGAAGTAGCGTTTCACCCTAACCTGTGATTTCAAAAATCTCGGTGTTGTGGGTCTCGGCTAGAAGCGGGTAAATCTGATCGAAGATCGTTGTGATCCCAGGCGTCTTTCGAACGGCGCTTCGCGATGCCTCGTAATCGGCGATCGAATCCCACAGCTGCTCGGTTTGCAGCATCCCGTGCGATCCGTGCCAGCCCTTGTACACCGTTGGCTTCTTGTACCCAGCAGCTTCCATCGCAGCACTCGCCTCGTTGACCAAAGCGGCCAACTTGCCACCGGTTCCGGGCTTTGGAAGATATGTACGTCGAACTGCAATCATTATTTTGATACTCCTGAAAACGAAGCTAGCTTCTAGATTTTGAAGCTGCGCCAGTCACGTTCGAAGCGATCCTTGCTCTTCATTCCTGAAACCGTGGGATCGGTCAAGATAGTCTGCGGTCCGCCCTCTGCAAGGAACTCTCCACCAACCGTGGCAGAACGTCCACCCGAGTAAGCCATGTAGCAGAACCCGATACCGTCGTACGGTTCTGGCTCGTCCGATTCGTTAATTCGGCTAGCAATCACTTCGCCGACCTTCGTTCCCTGACCTGCGGCAAACACACCGGCCTTAGGAATGGCGAAATCGCCCGAAGGAACAACGTTCACATCGCCAATGGCAAATACGTTCGATGTTGCAGTTTCGAGATTCGTCTTGTTCACAGGAACCCATGGCTTACCGTTTGAAACGCCAGATGCTGCAACGATGTCGGGCATCTTGTGAACTGGGACCGTAGCGATGATGTCGGCAGTGGTCGATGATCCATCGGCAAATGATGCTTCTCGTCCGTTTGCCGAAACTTCCGTCACACCAGCGCCAGTAACGAGTTCTATTCCGCGCTGATCGAGAGCGGCTCGAACTCCCATCGATGCCTCTTTTCCTGCAACTCCCAGCGGGCCGGGTTCAGGAATGTACACAGAAATATCGAGATCTTTTCGTATGCCCTTTTTCCTAGCCCACCAGTTGATGATCATGGCGGTTTCGAGAGGAGCTGGCGGGCACTTGTACGGTGGCTTCGAAGCGGCGAGAACGATCTTGCCTCGCTTGAGTCGGCTTAGCCGACGTCGCAAGTGGCGGGCGTAGTCGAAATCGTAGAACGAGTAGGCGTCTTTGGCTCCGGGTACGGCGTCCCAATCGTAGGCAGCACCGAGCGCAATAACGAGATAGTCGTAGTCGAGTGTTCCAGCGGATGTCTCGACTTTTTGGCCAGTTGTATCGATCGAATCGATGTTCGCTTCAACGAACTTGATTCCGCGGTTTGCGAGTCGGCCGAGCGAACGTCCGGTTTTATCGGTATCTCGTTCGCCAACGATAAGCAGTGGGTTCATTCCACAGAGGTGAGGAACCCTATTTCGATCGACGATTGTTACTTCATGTGAAGCATCGAGCGATGCACGTGCGCTGATCGCAGCTTGCACTCCCCCGAAACCACCACCAAGAACGAGAACTTTGCTACCGGCCATTTATGTCTGCCCCCGAGATCCTTACGCGATCAAGACAAAAATTTGACCGCGGGGCGAAAGCTTACCGCTTTTCTTGGGGCATCTGTGAGGCTAATCGCTACCGGGAAGACTATTTGCGACCCGAATTAGCCGTTCTTTGGCGTCGCATGCAGTGTCGAACACCTCTGAATTGCCTGTTTCTCGCTGAATTACCTCAGGGTCCATGAACGCAATTTGGGTTCCGTCATCGATTTCCTGAACAACTACGTTGCACGGTAAAAGCAGTCCCGCCCACGGCTCGGCATTGAGTACGTTGTTAGCAAGATTCGGGTTGCAGGCACCGAGTATCAGGTACTTTGGACGATCGATATCGAGTTTCTTCTTGAGTGTCGCTTGAACATCGATCTGAGTGAGGATTCCAAACCCCTCTTCTGCCAACGCAGCAGTTACCGCTTCGACAGCGTTATCGAATTCAAGGTTGGTGTTTCGGACGATTCCGTACTTGATAGTAGCCAGAGTCATTTGAGTACCTCGTGAGATGTGATTTCGACTCGAAGTTGATACGTTCAAGATATGTGTGGGCGTATGTGGAAGCTGTGATTCTTCGTGAAGGGGGCATGTAAGATTCGCCTGAACTGCTTTAGCAACTCGTGCTGAGTTGAACGGTGCTGAAAGCAAGACCGAGAAATTTCGAAGGACGTAACTTGAACACCCGATCTACCAAACCTCCCTACTCTCTCGACTGGGACGAATCGTGCGACACGATGGTCGCTCTCGGTGGCGCTACTAGTGGCGGCAACACTGTATTCGCGAAGAACAGTGACCGACCTCAAGACGAAGCACAGCCGCTGATTCTCGTTCCTTCTGCCGATCATGCAGGTGGCAACTCAGGCACGCAGTTCGTCGATGTTCCACAGGCAGAGCACACATACCGCCACGTTGGATCGAAGCCGTACTGGTGCGCCGGCTACGAGCATGGATTCAACGAGCATCAGGTAGTAATCGGAAACGAGGCACTGCCATCGCTGCTGCCTGAAGTGAAAAAGCCGAAGCTTGTTGGAATGGAAGTGTTGCGGCTCGGTCTTGAGCGTTCAAAAACAGCCGAAGAAGCGGTCGATGTGATTACTTCGCTTGTTTCGGAGTTCGGTCAAGGCAAATTCGCAAACAATGCCGGGGTTCGAACTTACGACAATATTTATCTAATCGCCGATCCGACTTCCGCTTACGTTGTCGAGTGCGTTGGGCACGATTGGGCTGTGAATCAGGTCGACAGCGTCACAACGATTTCTAACGTTGGCCAAATTGGCAAAGACGCAGATCGTGTTTCGCCCGGCGCAAAGTCGGTGGCCACTCGCAATGGCCTATTTGAGATGGGCTTTGGCGATAGTTTCGCGTTCAATAAGTTCGCCGATCCTGCGAATTCAGCGAGTGGACTTGCAAGGCAGTGTCGCTCAGACGCAATGCTGGGGTTGGGGGCTGGTCAACTCGACGTGCGTTCAATGATCAGTGTTTTGACCGATCATTCTGATGGAGAAAATCCAGACGAAGATCAGGTTGCCGATGTAGCCGGAGAACTTTCTATTTGCCTACATCGTCGAACTGGCGAGACGACGGGGGCTTCAACCGCGAGCCTCGTTGCAGATCTTTGCGCTACCGACGAACGACTTCCGATCTACTGGACCGGTCTCTACTCACCTTGCATGACCGTATTCCTGCCGAACTTCATTGAAGGCGAACTGCCGAGTGCGCTTGGAATTGGCCGTGAAGAGGCGAGCAGCGATAGTCCTTGGTGGGATTTCTACAAGCTCACGCACCATGGATTGCAGGCGGGGGCAGATGTTCGAGCGGAAATACGCTCTGAACTGAGTATTTTGCAAAACGAGCTGTTTGAATCGGCTAACGAGATCGCCGTTGAAGGTCGCAATCTTATTGGAAATGGCGCGAATGGCGCGGCAAATGAATTGCTCACGAAATACATGGCGGAGAACGCTCAACGAGCCATTTCGAAAGTAAAATCGATGATTCCTGCCACCACTTCGGTCGGATAACTTTCTAATTTACGGACCGAACTCGTTGAACGACTCAAATCAATCCGATCTCAATCTTCAGCTGATACTCAGTGCTGCCGATTCAGCAGCTGAATCGGCAAGCGAAGTGCTTTTGGCACGCTTTAGGGCCGAAGATTCAGAAGCGCTCGATACGTTCTATAAATCGCCAAACGCGCTTGTAACCGACGCTGATCTAGCTGCCGACAAGGCGATTCTTCAGGCATTGCAAGCTGCCGGTGCTCCGGGACGAATACTTTCTGAAGAGAGTGAAACAAAGCTTTCCGATGACGAATCGCTGACTTGGTTAGTCGATCCGCTTTGCGGAACCGTGCCGTTCAGCATGGGTATGGATCACTGGGGAGTGAATATCGCACTCAGGCGCGGCGGCGAACTCATTGCAGCCTCGCTGCCGTTGCCTTCTTTAGGCGAACGCCTCTCGGCGACCAAAGGTGGCGGTGTAACTCGTAACGGCAAGCCGTTTACTGCCTCATCTCCTCAGAAAAAACTATCCGAGTCGGCAATCGGACTCGAAGTCGATGGTCCTGAGGAGTGGCGCCAACGACTAGCGGGCGATTTGGACTGGATTCCATTGGTGAGCCAGATCAACACGTTTGCTTCAGCGGCATACCCAATTGCGCTCGTGTGCTTGGGTAGGCTTCCAGCTGGCGTGTTCTACGGCATCGAGCCGATGCACTTCGCCGCAGGAGCGATGATCGCTCAAGAACTGGGCATTCTCGTTACCGACGAACGAGGTGAACCGATCGATTGGTCGAAAGACGATGAGTTATCGGTCGTAGTAATTGGCTGGCCAGAAATCCACTCGCAGCTTATGGACGCGATGAAGTAATCGGCAGCTTCGTGGGCGAAGTATCTAAACCCGTTTCGAGAAAATCTTCAAGTCGGAAGCGTTGAAGCCGGCAGAATCCAAGAATTTCGAGTCTCGATCATCTTCCGCGAGTAGCACTGAGTAAATCTGCTTGATGCCCTCGTTTCGAGCCTGCCATTCGAGAGCTTGAACGAGCATTCTGCCAATTCCAGCTCGACGCAGCGACGGTTCCACGGCCATTGCAACTATTCGTGCTCCCGGCGGAAGTCCGTATGCGGTGGTTTGACGCTCGGCGAGTAAAAAGCCCACTAGTCCCGATTCGTTCTCGGCGACAAAGCAGCCCCACGGTGGATATTGCAGCCAGTCGAGCTCGATGATCGATAGCAGCCGTTCAACATATGTATCCCACGTTGTTGATCGATCTGCGCCCTGAATACTTGAATCGAGCGCACGAACGGCGTCTGAGTCGGCCTGCCTGATCGGACGTATGTTGATATCTGGCGTTTCTGGCAACTGATCCTCCGTTCATCGTTACTTGGACATCGGGCGTTGGCACTGGGCGCAGTATAGCCGCCCCCAAGCGATTGTTTATTTCAGGACGGTATTCGTTCATTTCGTTTGACGAGCGCGCCCTTTGAACGTAGCCTCGGCAGGCGATTTTCCAATATTCGATTCGCGAACAACTCTTACGTATATCTAGATCGAGAAAAAAATGCCGTTCAACGTAAACCACATTCACCTGAAGTCCAGCGACCCTAAGAAGACAGCCGATTGGTTCGTCAAAGCTTTCAACGTCGAGATCATGTCTGACAATGTTCGACCTGTTGGCGACCGTTTCATCGTCACTAAGACCGAGGGCGGTCTGGCGATCAACATTTCATCCGAACGAACTGGTGAGACTCTCGGCCCAGCCGACTCTAACCCGCACTACGGTCTTGAGCACTTTGGATTCGACACTGACGACATGGATGGCGACATCGCTCGCTTGGTTGCCATGGGTGCCGAGCACAAAGAAGGTCCGATCGACAATGGCGGCGGCGTATCGATTGCGTTTATTTCAGCCCCCGGCGATATCCGAATCGAACTAATTCACCGGCAATAGGTGCCAGTGGCACGTTCTCTGCGAGATCGGTCGTTGATGGCCGATTCGTGGGGATGGCTCCGCTGAACGTTCTCACTCAGTTGTCATTCTGAACTTGATTCAGAATCTTGTTAGAAGAGACGACTGGTCTTGATGGCAAGATCGTTCATGGCCGAATCGCCATTTGGAAACTGCGTTGAAGGTTGATCCTGAATCAAGTTCAGGATGACAACATTGGCCGTTTTTGTTTTCGAAATACCGTCTGTCAAATACTGATAAAAAGCTCCAATCCATTTTTGGATTGGAGCTTTTCTTTTGGTCACTTCTGGCTATTCAATGCGGGTGTTAATACGGCAAAATTCACTGCATGAAAATTTCTGACATCGTGAATCGCCAAAATCCTCCGCAACCGTGGGAGGAAGGCGAGAAAATTCCGTGGGATGAACCCGACTTCAGCAAGCGAATGCTGAAAGAACACCTCTCGCAGGATCACAACGCCGCTAGCAGGCGCTTTGAAGTCGTTCACAGGCAGGTCGACTGGCTGGAACGACTCGCTGGCGGATTGGAAAAAGACTTAAAAGTGCTTGATCTTGCATGTGGTCCCGGTCTTCACTCGTTGGACTTTGCTCGACGTGGTCATTCGACGTACGGGATTGATTTCTCGCCAGCGTCGATCGAATGGGCGCAATCGCAAACCGAAGAACAATCTCTCTCAAGTGATTTCGTTCACGGTGACATCAGAAACGCAGAATTTGGCACTGGATACGATCTGGCAATTCTGCTGTTCGGCGAAATGAACGTGTTTACTGCTGAAGATCTCAGCCTGATCGCTAGAAAAACACGTGCTGCGCTCAACACCGGCGGCATGCTGATGCTCGAACCACACGAACCGGGAGTTATTCGCGCCAACTTCGAAACTGCACCATCTTGGAGCGCTCAAGAGTCGGGGTTGTTCAGCGACCGACCCCACATGCTGATCGACGAAGGTTTTTGGCACGACGACGTTCAAATGGCAGTGAAGCGTTGGTACGTTGTCGATTCGGAAACAAACGAAGTTACAAACTATTCGCAAACCGTTGTCGAACACACCAAAGCTGAACTCGTGAAGCTAATCGAAGCAGAAGGGTTTACAGTGTCGGATGCTCCAGGCGGATGGCCGGCCGGCAACGATGATGGCTCGCCAGAGTTTTATCCACTAGTGGCAGTAGCGAAGTAATCACAGGCGACAGGATTTCGAATGACGATAAAACTGGCAGTGGCTGGCGGGAACCGAGGCGCACGGTTTGATCAGGTACTTGGCGGGTTGGAAGATCAGATCGAACTGGTAGCGATTTGCGATCCTGAAGAACAAGTTCGTTCGCAGTGGACAGAAGGCCGACCCGAGCTAAAGGCCTATGCTCAGTTTGAAGACATGGTCGAAGATCCCGGAATCGACGCTGTATTTATCGCCACGCCAATGCTGCTTCACGCGGGCCAAGCACTAACCGCACTGAACGCCGGAAAGCACGTTCTTTCCGAAGTAATTGCCGCCGCTACGCTTGACGAATGCCATGCTTTAGTCGAAACGGTTGAAAAGACAGGTCTCACTTACATGATGGCCGAAAACTACTGCTATCGCCGTGAAGCCATGATGATCAAGAACATGGCTGATCAGAACGTTTTTGGTGATCTGACCTACGCCGAGGGTGCTTATATTCACGATTGCCGTGACCTGATGTTCAATGCCGATTATTCTCGGACTTGGCGTGGTGGCGGTGCTGCCATTGCCGGAGGCACGAGTACCGGGAATACTCAGGCGTCTCGCGGCAACGGATATCCAACTCACTCGCTGGGTCCAGTTGCTCAGTGGCTAGGAATTAACCGGGGTGATCGCCTGAAACGAACAACCACGTTCGTCACGAAATCTGCCGCCCGGCAAGAATGGGCACGATCGGTGCTTCCAGAAGGCCATTTCGATACTCAGGATTCAGCCTGGACTGACTTCACCGATTCAGCAACGACGTTGATCGAAACCGAGCAAGGGCGAGTTATTTGCTTGCGCAAGGACTCAGCTAGCCCGCGACCCCACAACATGGCTCTGCACACGCTTCAAGGCACAAACGGGGCGTACATGTCGGGTCGGTTCGATGGCGAAGATCCGCTTGTGTGGCTCGATGGCGTGTCGAAGGGTGTGAGCCCTGCTAATTTCCGATACGAGAACAAGGCTCGACCAAACGGACCCGTGAACGAAGTTCACCCCGAATGGCAGCCGCTTTGGGATTTGAGCGATAAGTACGAGCATCCGTACTGGAAAGAGCTTGGCGAAGAGGCGATTCAGGCAGGTCATGGTGGTGGTGACTATTTTGTTATGTACGACTTCGCCCGAGCTGTAGCAGGCGAAATCGCACCACCAATCGACGTTTACGACGCGGTCACTTGGAGCAGCATCTTCCCGATATCAATCGAGAACGTAGCCCGAAACGGCGAACCGCTAGACATCCCCGATTTTCGTAGCCGGTAGAAAGCTTAAACAAGCAGGCGGATGCCAAACGGCATCCGCCCTGGGGGCACGTGGGGCATGAGGCTGTCCGTGTGCCCTTGAAATTTGAAACTGGTATTCGCCAGCTTTTGATTTGTCGTGGACGAACTTAGCTCTAGCCTCGGCCTAGCTCTGGTTAGCCGCTCGTTCGATCCACAGGTTGCGAAGTCGGTGAAGCAAGTTTTGCAACTTGTCAGTCATCTTCTCTACGTTTTTGGTGAGTCGTTCCTCAGTACGTCGGAGTGAGTTTTCAGCTTTCGTTTCAGCTTTATCGATTCGCTTGGCAGTCTGCTCTTCGGCCTTGGAAACTCGTCGATCAGTCTGTTCTTGCGACTTCTCAAGTCGGTCGGAAAGCTTTTCGCCAGCTTCGTTCAGTCTTGCCTCAGCGCGTGCTCGAAGTTCTTCGTAACGCTCTGTGCCTTCGGCTCGTTCAAGCTGCTTTGCGAGTTGATCCTGCAATCGGCCGTACCAATCGCGAGCTTTGTCAGCTTGGCGACCGTTCTGTTCGTTTGCCTTTTCGGTCACTTTGTTCAAGTGATCGTTAGCTCGTCCGTGCTGCTTGTCTAGCCATTCGCCGATGCGAGTCTCGTTCTTCTCAAGCTGCTCACGTGCACGTTCTTTCGCCTTCTCAAGACGCTCACGGGCTTCGTGAGCTAGTTTGCGAAGGTGTAAACGCAATCGTTCGAGCTGCTCTTCGTCGAGTTCGAGTCCGGATTCAGGAGTTATCGGGTTCGACGGCGCAGAAACTGTGCCAGAACCTTCTTCGTTGAAGGCAACGACTGTGAAGGTGTACTCGGTGCCATTGTCGAGCCCTTCGACGATTACGAGAGTGTCATCTCCGGCAGTTTCGACAGATATTCCAGAAGGGGTCGCAGTAACGATGTATCCATCGATTTCAACTTCAGGATCTGCTGGGGCTGGTTTCACCCATGCAACGGCTGCTGATTCATCGCCCGGCTTTGCGGTAACGAATCGTGGTTCGCCCAAGGTCGAGGTTGGCGGCGGATCGGGATCGGGCGAAGTCGTTCCCGAATCTGCGCTCGCCCATTGGCTAGAGCCAAGTACTGAAATGAGTAGGGCTGCGAAGGTCGCCAGCATTGCGGCGATGAATCGATTGGAAACAGGATTTCTGGCGATTGAAACAGCGGCCATGGCGCCAGAATCAGTGCCCGTTCGAAGACCAAAGTTAGGTCGTGAGAAGTTCATAGTGGTGTTTATCTCCTCCGCTTCGGTCTCCTCAATACCGCTGCGGTGGTTGCCTACAAACTATGATCTTTGGTTGGCGGTTACATAAGTGTTACTCGCGTACGGGACGATAGTCCTATTCGTGAAATCGGCTATGTACTAAGTGGACGATTTGTCCGGTCGAAACTATGGAATAGCGTGTCCTGCCATTACGCCGGTTACCTGTTCGTTCTCAACCACTAGTTTGCCGTTTACGAGAACGTGCGGAACGCCTTCGGGATGAACTGCGGGATCTTCGAACGACGATCGATCGTTCACGTTCTGTTCATCGAATATAACCAGATCTGCGAATTTTCCTTCTGCGATCACTCCACGGTCGGTTAAACCGAACCGTTCGGCAGGGTTTTGCGTCATTCGCTGAACGACCTGCTCGACTGGGTAGTTGTATCGGCGGCGAAGTCGGCCGACCATTCGCACGAAACAGCCGTACGCACGAGGGTGTGGCATCCCGCCGACTGGAATCGAATCGGAACCAACCATGTAGTCGGGTCGAGCCATGAGTTGCATCACGTCTTCTTCGACCTGACGCCACTGCCGAACGTTGCCGGGAGGTGCAACTCGCATTCCGCACGCCAATGATGTTTCAGCCATCATCCTGGTCATCATTTCTTCTACGCTAACGCCCCACTTCTTGGCAAGATCGTCGAACAGCCAGCCTTCGAATTCTTGATTGCCACCTTCGCCAATATGAGTCCAAACGTTTCCTTCTGGAGCCGTGTATGAAATTTCGCTCATTCGCTCGATGAGTTCGGCCCGTTTGTCCTCGTCATTGAGAATGGCGAGCATGGCTTCGGGTCCACCTTCGTGGAAGTAGCCCGGGAAGAAGGCTTGCGGGAACGACGATCCGACAGGGTACGGGTAGGTTTCGAGAGTGATATCGACTCCTTCAGCCTTCGCCTTGTCGATTGGCTCCATGAGCTTGTCGATTTCGCCTGCTGAATCGACAAACGTTCGATAGTGCTCGAAATGGAGTTTTGTGCCGGTTCGGCGGGCAACTTCGATAGCCTCAGGAACTCCGCCACCCTCGAAAGCTCGATCTACGTTGTGATTTCGCAAGTGAATCGACATAGGCTTGCCGTATTCGCCCGCAACTTCCATCAGAGCACAAAGCTCGTCAGTGTCTGACCAGCTGTTTGGGTAATAGGAAAGCCCGGTGGCGAAACCTACTGCACCCTGTTCAAACGATTCCCTGAGCAAGTTTTTCGCCGTACCAAGCTTTTCACCGGTGAGCGGAACATCGTTCATCCCGGCTGCTTCGAGCCTGATTGGTCCGTGACCCGCAAAAGTAGCTACGTTGGGCGCAGTTTTCTGGTGATAGTTCTTTCGAGAAGCCTCGATAGATGACATATCCAAGCCTTCAGGAGCCCATCCGAGAATTCCCGAAAGGTACCAGCGGTACATCTCATAATTCTTTGGCGAAAGCGGGGCAAGAGTGAGGCCGTCGGGAGAAATAATCTCGGTCGTAACACCCTGCCTGATACCGCTTGCATGCTGCCCATCGTTCAGCAGTGCAGCATCGGCGTGAGAGTGAACATCGATGAACCCGGGAGAAATGTGAAGGCCTGTGGCATCGATAGTTTTGGCAGATTCGCTAGCTGAAGCAGGAATATCGCCGACGGTCGTGATCCGCTCGCCAGATATTCCTATGTCGGCTTTCATGGGCGGTGCGCCTGTGCCATCGACTACGGTGCCGCGGCGAATAACTACATCGAATGCCAAGTTTTTTCTCCTGAGAGATTAGTCGTTGAAACCTCGAACGCTGGCAGGTTACGCCGCTACCAAGCGTTGGTCGAGCAATTGTTGAAGAATCATTTGGAGATTGGGGCACACATGAAGATAAATATCTGGAACAATGACCTCGTTCAATTCACACACACTTTCAGGCGATTACCAGAGGCGAATTAATGGGCAGATTTGATGACCGGAGCGCAATTGTTACTGGTGGAGCGCTTGGAATCGGTGGCGGGTGCGCGAGACGAATAGCGGCCGATGGCGGCAGCGTGTTGATCGTCGATGTGAATGAAGCTGCAGGTGCCAATACTGTCAACGAGATTCGCGCAGCCGGCGGCAAGGCTGAATTCTTGGCTGGCGACGTTTCGAAGGAATCAACTGCCAAGGAAATGGTCGAAAAGGCCGTTTCATCGTTTGGTCGACTCGATCTACTCGTTCAAAATGCCTACGCAGGTGCCGATAACGCCGGCAGTGCCGTGGAAGTAGAGCCTGAAAATTGGAATAACGGCATGGGACTTCTCGTAGGCGCTTTATATCTCGGAGCCAAGTACGCCGTTCCTGCGATGGAAGAATCGGGAGCCGATCCTAATTTCGAACAGGCTTCTTGGAGTGGTGCTGGGCGTCGACACGGAAATCCACCTGCTCAGAACGTAGGTCGTATCGTGAACATGTCATCAGTTCACGGACTACATCAGGCACCTCGCTCGCTCATATACAACGCTGGTAAGGCGGCTGTGATTGGTCTGACAAAACAGATGGCAATCGATTTTGGTCCGCTTGGGATTACCGTGAACGCCATCGCTCCGGGTCACATCGTTACCGAACGAGGTGATGAGCACTGGAACGAAGTCGGAAACGACGCCGGGTTCAGACTTTTCGAACTGCACTACCCTGTTCGTCGAACCGGAATTCCTGAAGATATCGCCAACGCCGTTGGTTTCCTGTGTTCGAACGAAGCATCGTTCATCACAGGTCACGTTTTGGCTGTTGATGGCGGAATGACAATTCAGCTACAGGAAAATCTAGTAATGGATTCGAAAGACTTCATCGTGGCAAATCCCGATCTCAAGACCCACTTCGACTCAAGCAGAGGTTCGAGCAGGTTCTAAGCAGCACAGATAATGGAAATTCGCACATTTCAAGAATCTGACCGTGGCGCCGTGATCGACTTGTGGCGAAAGTGCGAACTCGTTCGTCCGCAAAACGACCCCGATCAAGATATTGATTTGAAGATGTCGTTCCAGGCCGAACTGTTTTTAGTGGGTGTCGACGGTGACTCGTTAGTTGGGTCGGTTATGGCCGGCTATGAAGGCCACCGTGGCTGGATCAACTACTTGGCTGTCGACCCTGACCAGCAATCGAACGGTCTGGGTGCCGCCTTGATGGAACGCTCGGAGGAATTGTTGCGAGAACTTGGCTGCGTAAAGATCAATCTTCAGGTGCGATCGAATAACGACAAGGTAATCGGGTTTTACGGTGCGATTGGATATTCGCAAGACGAAGTCATATCAATGGGGAAGCGACTCTCGTGAAAGTAATTGAGCTATATCGACATCCGGTGAAGTCGTTCACACCTGAGCGGCTCGAACAGCTGCAGGTGATCGACGGCAAAATTCAAGGTGATCGGATACTCGCGTTCAGGTTCGCCGATCAAGGCGCTCCCGACGATTGGTCGTGGCGTCGAAAGATCAACTTTGTTGCACTTTCAAACACGCCTGGAATCCCGCAACTTGAACTCGGTTTCAACGACCAGTCGCGGGTACTGACGCTCAAATACGAAAGCGAAATATTTGCTGAAGGATCGATCGATTCAGAAGAAGATCGTTTCGATCTCAGCGAAGCCGTCGGTGAATTCGTAACTGCGCTCGAGATCAATCCACTCGTCGGCCACCCCGAACGAGTGCCATTGAACTTAATCGGCGATGGTCGGCAAGGCTTATTTCACGATTTCGAAGACGGCGGAGTCACGCTTCACAGTGTCGAATCGCTAAAAGCTCTCGAATCGCACATGTCACTGGAGCTAGACGGTCGAAGATTCCGAACAAACGTCGTCGTCGAGGGCATAGACGCCTGGGAAGAACTGGCTTGGACTGGCCAAATATCGATAGGCGAAAGCTCGTACAAAGTGAACCGCCTCGTGCCTAGATGTCTGGCGACACACGCCAATCCGGTGAACGGCGAGCGTGATCTCGACATCATGAAAAGTCTTATGTCAGCTAACGGCCACGAAGAACCGACATTTGCAGTTCAGCTCTCGCCTGTTAGCGACGAAGCACTAATTCGTATTGGCGATTCTGTGCAGGTCGGATAGCCTGAATCTCCATGAGTAGCAGCGTTCGAGACCTAATCATTACCGGCTGGGCGATTATTTTCGCCGTCACGATTGGCGTGGTGGTGTTTCATCCGTCATTCAAAGAAGAATCGGCGATATACGCAATTCGAATTGCCGGATTAGCGTTTATCTCGATGATGGCGGGAATTCTTCTGCTGAGATTCACTGAAATCACCGGTCGATCATCGGCTCGCACCAAGAAAACTATCCTAGGTATTTTTATTGTTTGCATGTTGCCGTTAATTCCGGTTGGTCTAGCCACGTTTGGCATGCCTTGGGCGGGGCTAATCATCGCAACGCTTGTATACGTCCGATGGAAATGGGCGTTGGCTGCTTCCTCTAGCTCGGAATGACGCCAGTTGGCGAGTACTAAAAGCCCTTCTCGCAGCAGTCACTCGAAAGCATTGGTAAAATTCGCCACTTGTTGCGTGTTCCGCGCGCACGTAAGCAAGCTAAATTGATTTGATCGCGAAGTTCACACGGCGATCACGAGCAAGTCCGGAAGCGAATTTTGACTACAACGGGTAACGATTTCGAACGCTACACACCTAGCGATATCGAGAAAAAGTGGCAAGCAAAGTGGGAAGCCGACGGCGTTTACAAAGCCATCGACAAGGTTGAGGGCAAGGAAAACTACTTCCACCTAACGATGTTCCCGTACCCGTCTGGCGACCTTCACATTGGTCACTGGTATCAGTACGCCCCTTCCGATGCTCATGCACGTTTCAAGCGAATGCAGGGCTTCAACGTTATGCAGCCGCAAGGTTTCGACTCGTTCGGACTTCCAGCTGAAAACGCCGCTATCGAAAACGGCGAAGACCCACGCAAGTGGACGAATATCAACATCGAAAACTTTCGTCGCCAATTCCGCGAAATGGGCGGATCGTACGACTGGGATCGTGAACTTGCGACGTCGGATCCCGAGTACTACAAGTGGAACCAATATTTCTTCCTGCAGTTCTACAATAACGGAATTGCCTATCGCGAACACGGACTCGCCAACTGGTGCCCAAAAGACCAGACCACCCTCGCTAACGAGCAAGTAAAAGACGGCCTGTGCGAACGATGCGACACCGTTGTTGTAAAGCGCGCACTTCCGCAGTGGTTCTTTGCGATTACAAAGTACGCTGACGAGCTTTTGAACTTTGACCAGATCGACTGGCCAGAGCAGATAAAGACCATGCAGACGAACTGGATTGGTCGTTCAACCGGAACGACTATCGGTTTTGATGTGAGCGAATTTGCTCCCGGCGAAAAGATCGAAACTTTCACCACTCGAATCGATACCGTCTATGGCGTTACGTTCGTGGTTCTTGCACCTGAGCACCCTCTTGTTGAAAAGCTCACCCAGCCTTCGCACAAAGCGGCTGTCGATGAATATGTCGCAGATGCAAGCCGACAAACAGAGATCGACCGAACGTCGACCGAGCGCGAGAAAACCGGTGTTGAAACCGGCGCTTACTGCATCAATCCGCTCAACGGCGAGCGTGTTCCCGTCCTAGTCGGCGATTACGTTCTTTCAACCTACGGAACCGGTGCTGTGATGGGCGTTCCAGCTCACGACTCTCGTGATTTCGTGTTTGCGAAGAAGTACGGACTCGAAATTCGAGTGGTTGTCGCACCTCCAAACTGGGATGGCGGAGAGCTCGAAGAAGCATGGATTCCAGTTGGAACTCAGGTTAATTCTGGCGAGTTCGACGGTCTTTCGAGCACCGACGGCAAGGAAGCGATCGCCGACAAGATTGAAAAAGAAAATATTGGCACTCGAACTATTACCTATCACCTGCGTGATTGGCTGATTTCAAGGCAGCGCTACTGGGGCACGCCAATCCCGATCATCTATTGCGACGATTGCGGCACTGTTCCCGTTCCCGAACAGGATCTGCCGGTAATTCTGCCCGACAACCTGAAATTCGACGCTGACGGAAAGTCTCCGCTTAGCAAAGATCCGTCTTTCCTGAATACAACATGTCCAGATTGTGGCAAGGCGGCGAAACGAGAATCCGACACTCTCGACACGTTCGTGTGTTCATCTTGGTACCACTTGCGATTCGCGAGTCCCAACCACTCCGAAGTTCCGTTCGAAAAAGATCAAGTGAACGCATGGTCGCCGGTAGCTTCGTACATCGGTGGTCGAGAGCACGCAGTAATGCACCTGCTGTACTCACGATTCTTCAACAAGGCGTTGCGTGATCTGGGATTCGTCGACTTTGATGAGCCGTATGCCAAACTCACGAATCAGGGAATGCTGATTAAAAACGGCAAGAAGATTTCAAAGCGATCTAACCCGCTGAATCCCGACCCTGTGGTCGAACAGCACGGTGCCGACACGCTTCGCCTGTATCTCATGTTCCTTGGACCTTGGGATCAGGGTGGTGACTGGTCGGACTCCGGCATCAACGGCATTCGTCGTTGGCTGACCCGAATTTGGGACATTTCACAGCGAGATGCTTCCGTTCTTGGCGATACGGGAACTCCCGAAGCCGAAAAAACTCTTGAGCGGGCATCGCATGTAACGACCAAGCGGTTCGTTACCGATATGGAAGTGTTTAAGTTCAACACTTCTATCTCTGCACTGATGGAGTTCACGACTGAGCTGATTCGTTCTTACGATTCGGGCGATATTTCCGCTTCGTCATTCAAGTCGGCAGTAGAACGATTACTGCTGCACGTAGCGCCAATGGCTCCACACGTTGCTGAAGAGCTTTGGGAGCGAAATGGGCACACTGGTTCAATTCACCTCGAACTACTGCCTAGTTTCGACGAATCACTGACTGTCAGCGACACGATTACTCTTGCGGTGCAGGTTCAGGGCAAACTTCGTGATCAGATCGAAGTTGCAGCAGATATTTCGCAGGATGATGCGATTGCAGCTGCGAAAATGGCGGAGAACGTTGCACGTCACCTCGAAGGCATGGCAATCGTCAAAGAGATTTACGTGCCTGGCAGGCTCGTAAACATCGTTGTCAGGCCAGCGAATTGAGCGATTCGAAAACCGCTAGCTCATCGCAAAAAATCCTGATGCCCGGAGATAAATTTCCTGAGTTGGAAATTTCTTTGCCGAGAGGCGAAAAGCTATCTATTCCCGGTGATTTGAATGATTCGTGGGCGTACGTAATGTTCTATCGAGGCGGCTGGTGAGGTTACTGTCTGCGCCAGTTGGTTGCAGTTCAGGAACAGTACCGACTTCTTAGTCGATTAGGCGTCAAAGTAATCGCTGCAAGCACCGATTCAGAAGCCGCAGTTCGAAAGACGATCTCTGATGGCGGCTTCAAGTTCCCAATTGGCTTTGGCGTGACTGAAGCCGATATCGCAGCAGTCGGATCGGTTCAGGGCGAACGAAAAGATTCTCCCATTACGCAACCGGCAGAGTTCATACTGAAACCCGGTGGCGAAGTCGCTGCGTCGTTGTATGCAACGACTCAAGTCGGGCGAATGAACCCACGTGAAATCGCCGTGTTCGTCAAAGACCGTTTGTAGTTTTTTGGGAAGCATCCCATTTGTAATAATTAACTGGCGGGCTGGAAATTCGTAATCGAGGAAATTTTGAATCGACGCTCGCTGATATTTGTGATCATTGCCCTGATTTCCGTCTTCCTTGTTGCATGCGGAGGCACGGCAGCCGAGCCAACAGAGGTTCCGGCTACTTCAACTCCGGCGCCAACATCGACACCCGCTATTGGGATCATCACTGAATCTCCCGATATGGATTTCGAAGCCTTTCTGGCTCAAATTCCAGAAGCCGATGTCGAGTGCTTCACCGCCAAGCTTGGCGAAGATCGCATGAAGGCCCTTGCTCTGGGCGAAATAGAACTGAACGACGACGAAGAATCATCAATTCAGGGCTGCTTTTCTAACGAGTTCGTCGTGGGATTCCTAGCGGGGCAAATTCAGCAGTAATTAGGTACTTTCAGCGGTTCTTCGGCGGCTTGCGCAGCTTCGTTGCTGGATGACATTCAACCGGGAGTGCTCACCGAGCTGATGATTGGTGACGATGACGATGCAAGTCCCGAAGCGCAACTGGCTATTCAAGGCTTTACCGAATGCCTCACTCAAGTAGAGCTGGCTGCATTGGCCGCTTCGAATGCTGATGACGAGAACACCAGTAGCAGTGATGAACCGCAGCGATATTCTTCGCCAGACGAGCAGTGCATGATTGCTGATCTTGGCAATTCGTTTGCCGATGGCTATGGCGAGTTGCTTGGTGGTGGATTGCTTCTTGGATTCTCGAACGCAATCGATTCGTGCGGCATTGAAATGTCAGTCGAAGAGATGATCGCCAAAATTGAAGACACCGAACGCAAATACACAGTTGCCGATCTCGAAGCGATCGGTTTCAAGAAGTCGAAAACCTACGATGTAGACGGTTTGGATGAGGCGAGTTCAGCGCACTACGGTTTCTACGGATCAGACCCTTACAACCGGCTCGAATACGAAGCTCGATTCTACTTTTCGCACGAAGCTGCAAAGTCAGCGGGAGTCGAATTCGCTAACGAGGCAACTGGCGCAGGTGCATCGTTGTACAAAGACGATCAACGATGGCAAGAAGGTCTATCTGAACGTCGCAGGTGCGATTCGAACGGCGGTCACCACGTCGGTAGATGCGGGTTCCCAAAATATTTCGATTATGTGATTGCCGGCAACATGGTTCTGATGTGCCAAGGCAAGGAAACTCTCGAATCGCTGAGCGCATGTGCCGATTTACTCGCCGTGATTGAGTGAATCGGGCAGAATCTTCACATTTCCTGAAAATTTGCCCCATAGGATGTTCATACTCGGGGCTTCCGCGTCTAAATACGACCATGTCACATGGTCACGTGGTTAGCTCATCAATCAGAAGTAAATGATGCCAAGAATTTCACGATCAACTCTACTTATTTCAATAGCAATCATGATTGCCGTTGTATCCGCTGCTTGCGATAGTGCTGCCGAAAAGCCAACGGCAGAACCAGAGCCGCCAACACCGATTCCAACGGTTGTTACGGAGTCGGAAAGTATCGGAGTCGATAACGCCGCTGGCGACATAGCAGGCAGAATTCGTGGCGGCGGTGGATTTGTTGGTAGCGGACTTGCCGATCCCGAAGTTAGGGATTGCCTTACCGGAATTCTTGGTGACGATGCACTCGATAATCTTGGGCAGGGTAGTGGGCTTGGGCTCGAGCCTGAATCTTTGGCTGCCTTCGAGGAATGCGGCCTAAATCTTGGTCGAACTGGTGGCGGAGGATTTGCAGGAAGGGTTATCGACAACCCGGAAGTTCGCGAATGCCTGGGTGGAATTCTTGGCGAAGATGCGCTCGACAACATTGGTCAAGGCAGTGGATTTGGTCTTGAGCCAGAATCTTTGGCGGCGATGGAAGAGTGCGGCCTGAACTTTGGTGACGGTGGTGGCGGATTCCGATTTGGTGGCAGCGAAGGTGGTTTCAGCGGAGGTCTACGTGGTGGCTTTGGCGGTGATGGATCGTTCTTAGAATGTATGACTGGCGAACTGGGCGACGATGCACTTAGTTTGCTGCGTAATCCTGAAGGGGGCGGGCCTACTGCCGAAGTACAGGATGCGCTGGCAAAGTGTGGTCTTGGCGGAATCGCAATTCCGGTTGAGCCAGATGGCGGCATTGGCGATGGCGCAGGTCCGATTCCAATCGAGCCTGCCGAAGAGCCAACGGCCACAGAGATTCCAGTTAGCGATCTAACTATTGAGCAACTCACGTGCCTCTCAAGCGAACTCGACCCATCGGATCTTGCAAGCGCAGTCGTCGCTACTAGCTCGGGCGATCTATCTGAGATTCCAGACGAGGTTCTGGCGGCATTACAGACTTGTGGCGTCGGTTCCTAAACTCGCTTCGCTTCGTAAATCTTATGAACTTACGTTGAACTCACGTTCACTCGCGCCTAATATCGGCAGCAAGCGAGCAACTTGGACGAAACGAGGCGACTACATTGATGCGACTAATGACCTGGCACGGCGGCGACAAGTTCACGCTTGATCAAGTTCCCGATCCCGTAGCTCGTCCCGGCAGAGTAGTTGTAAAAGTCGACACCATAGGCGTTTGCGGCACCGACGTTCACATCACGCAAGGCCTGTTCCCATCGACACCGCCAAAAGTGCTTGGGCACGAAGGTTCTGGTGTGATTGTTGAAGTTGGAGAGGGCGTCGACAAAAGCCGAATCGGTGAACGAGTTGTGATGAACACGACGAGTCATTGCGGAGTTTGTTCGGCATGTACCACTTGGTCGGAATCACGCTGCGAAAACGCCGATCTTACATCTGGAATGTTCGCTGAATATGCAACTGCTCCCTCGCAATCGGCGGTGAAAATCCCAGACAGTCTCGATCTTGAACAGGCTGCTCTTACTGAACCCGCTTCTTGCTGTCTCTCAGGTGCTGAGATGATGCGCATCGACGACAACGGCATAGGAGTTGTGATCGGCGGAGGCATCATGGGTCTGTTCACACTGGCGTTTCTAAAACGACAGGGCGTTGAGCGAATGGTGATGTCGGAACCGGTTGCAGCTCGACGAGAGATGGCCACTCAATTTGGTGCCGATCTGCTGCACGATCCCACCGAAAGCGATCTCACTGAATTCATTAAAGATCACAACGGCGGTTACGGAGCCAATATCGCAGCCGAAGTGGTTGGGCACCCAAATCTAGTTGCCAAGTGTGTTGAAGTTGTTCGGCCTCGTGGTGAGGTGTTGATGATCGGGGTGAACCCTGAAGGCGCCCCGCTACCGGTAGATATGTACGACCTTCACTATCGAGAGATCACTCTGAAGGGTGCATTTGGTCGTGGCGACGTGTTCGCTCGAACACCTGCTGAGATCGACACGATTAATCTCGATGGCGTGATTTCAGGTCGCTACGAACTGCAAGATGTACCGCAAGCTATCGTCGATTCAGGCGAAGGCAAAGGCGTGAAGTTCGTAATCAAACCCAACGGATAGTGCCAGTGGCACGTTTTCTGAGACAGGATTGGTGTGGGCTGATTCGGTTGCCGGGAGCTTCTGGCTAATCTGTCAGGATTGGGGTGTTAAGACTGTCACTCTGAACTCGATTCAGAATTGTTTTCGATTGGGTTCGTCGTTCTTGCTATTCGGTGGTCGTGGGTTGGCGTGGTCGGAAGTTGCCGACAGCTACAACTGATTCTGAATCAAGTTCAGAATGACAACTTCCAAGATCTAGAGAGTCTGGACATATGACGTCCTAAACCCTCGCCAGCAGTTGCTCCACTGACGCTGTGTGGAACTCACGAACGTTCTTGGCGGTGAGCGCAATTCCGCCGAGAGCACGATAGCCCTCGACCCATATTCCGGGATCGGGCATCTCACTCAAAGCGACAACCATTCGCCAAAAATCGTAGTCCTTCAACATTCGACCCGAAGTTCGCCTGTGCTGACTAACAACAGCATCTTCGATATCCATTCCGAAACACGCCGCATCTTGAACGATCACCGCTATGTCCCAAGTCGGCTCGCCCAATCTGGGCTCTTCCCAATCAACGATTGCCAGCAGTTTGTCGTCACTCCAAAGTGTGTTGCCGGGCCAGTAGTCGGCGTGGACGATGTGATCTTCGGTTTTACTGACCGAAGGCCACAGATTTTTTGCTGCTTCCCACAGAGCATTGCCGAGAGGGTGCTGAGCGATGGCTTCGCTTGGCTCATCACGGGTGAAAAGTCGTTCGAATCCGGTGTAGAGACTCGGCAGTAGTTTTCGTACTTTCGGCGTAAGCGGAGTTCCGTGAACCTTCGAAATGGCTCCGACCATCTGCTCCGACCAGTCGAAAAGATCATGCGGAACCAGCTTTGGCCTGCCGTCGATAAACGAAGTGACGATCGTGCGGTTGCCCATGATCGTCGTTGCTTTTTTATCGAGAATCAAAGACGGAGCGGCGACGGAGTTCTTGCTAAGCAGATCGAGCACGACGGCTTCGATGGCTCCGGGATGCGGATCATCATCTTTGTGCCAGGGTCCGTACTGCCTGACCACGACTTTGTTGGTCGTCCCCGCTTTTCCAACGCTAGATGTGAACTCAAGCACGTCCATTCGACAAGATATGCCGCCGATTAGGCGTCGGGTTGAAACTACCTCCGCAGATGCATCGATTGCGCGAGCGATACGGGCGAATTGTTCGGTCGTCGGCTTCGCTGCCAGCTCTCGAATTTCAGGCATTCGAGTGGAACTCGCTCAGCAGGTTTTTTATGTGGTTGGCGTGCGCCTCACGAATTTGGTCCGCATCCATGTGGCGCATCCCCAATTCCTCGTAACCCTGCGCCCATGGGCCTACATCTGGCAAAGGCATTGCGGTGGCAAACATCTTCCAGAACAGCAGATCGGTAACTGGCTTGCCTGAAACTTTCTCGTACGTCTCGAGGAACGTGTTTTCGACGTCGAATCCGGTGTAGGCAGCATCGGAGAGAAAATATCCGACATCGTCGCTGGGTACTCCAAGAGAAGGCCATTCCCAATCGACTATCGCTAGCAATCTATCGGCGTGCCACAGCATATTTCCAGGCCAAAAATCAGTGTGGATGATCTGGTTTTTCGAAGTGTCGACATTAGGCCACATAGCCCGCATGGCGTTCCACAAATCGGTGCCTAGTTCGTGTTTTGCAAAACGTTCAGGTGGGCTATCTGCTGCCATCCATTTTTCAAGAGAAACGATGTGCGATCTCGGCAGGTCTTCGAGTTCGGCTGGAACTTTGGCAGTATGAATATTCGCCATAGCGGTGGCGAGTTGCCTTGCCCAATCTTGTAGATCGGCGGGTCCAAGATTCGGCATTCCGTTTATGTACGAAATCACTAGACCCGGTCGACCGAATATTTCGCTAGCTGCCTTTTCATCGAGAATAGGTTCTGGAACTGGAACACCGTTGGCATTTAGCGCAGCAAGAATTCTCGATTCACCGATAGGTCGTTTGTCGTTAGATGGGTCATCTTTCACCCAGTACTGGCGAGTAACGACTCTCTGCGACTCTCCATCGGCTATCTGATATTCGAGTACGTCCATCCGGCAACCAAGCCCGCCAAGCAGCTTGTGAGTCGAAACAACTTTCGCGTCTGAATCGATCGCCAAAGCGACTTGTTCGAACTGTGAAGGAGTTGGTGCTGGTGGGATTGGCATAACGAACGCTATTGTCGCCTAACCCGGAACCTAGAGCGTAGTTAGAAGTGGTTAGCGAATTGCCAGTTACCGACTAGCCGCCAGCAAACGAAGCGCTGGCTTCGGAAATCGAACCAAACGATCCGTCGGCAACAGCTGCGCACAACGCTGCACCGATAGCGGCTTCTTCGTTGTGCCTTCCGAGTTGAAGCGACATACCGAGTTCAGCTTCAAGAGATTCTCTGAGCACAGCGTTTAGCTTTAGACCGTTGCCTGAACCGACAAGCTTTGAACGTTCACCTGCGCCCAGCTTCGCCGCCTCACGATATGAATCGGCTAATTGGGCCGCCATCGCCTCGAAGAGAGCACGTGCCATGTGTCCGGGTGTGAACGTGCCCGGAGTGAGTTCACGCACCGCTGCCTTCGCCAGAGGGTTACTGCGGGAACCCGTGAACAGTGGGTCGACCACCACTCCTTCGGCACCGGCAGGAACTTTGGATGCTAACTCGACCAGTTTTTCGTATAGAACGTCAGGGTCGAGCTCGTATCCAGCGATTGCCCTGCTGGCATTGTTGAAGAAATCTCTCAGCGTGCGGAAGGTGCGACCGCCGACTACACCGACACCTGCTAGTAAGTAGCCGCTTTGGATATACGGTCGAAGTTCTAGCCAACCTCTTGGAGTTGGCTTGTCGACGTAAACGGACGCCTGCCCGCCTGTGCCGATATTGATTGCGACCGTGTTGTCGTAGTCGGATACGGTGCCAGCGAAGCTACATTGATGATCGCCAGAAGCTACTGAAACGGGAATTCCGGCCTTCGCACCGAGCTTGGCAGCCATTGCTGGTGTGAGCTTGCCAGCTGGAGTGCACGAATCGGCAAGATTCGAGAAAATTTCTCTCTTCAGGCCGAGCGAATTGATTAGATCGTAGTTCCAGTCCATTTTGGTGAGATCGTAAACACCCCAACTAACAGCGTCGGTGGGATCGGTAACGGGTCGGGTGCCAGTGAGCCTCGAAACGACGAATTCAGGAGCGGTTGTGCCGTGAATATTAGGAACGTTCGTTGGGAGTTCGTTGTTGGCTTTGAGCCAGTAGAGAGTGGGAGCGGTGTATCCGGTGACTATTGGGCAACCGGTGTTATCGAAGGCAGGAAGTCCGTTTTCTTCGGTTACAGCACCGCCTAGCTCGCCCATCGCATCGAGATATGTGCGGTTTTCGCCAGAGCTAGAGCCAGGGAGAGGATCTTTAGATCGCTGGTCTTGCCACGAGATAAAATTTCCGACTGTGTTGAGGTCTTTGTCTAGAAGCTGAAGACCCTGTTGCTGTCCGGTGATGCCTATCGCCGCGGGCTGCGTTTTTGTACTGGAGATAAGGTTCGCAGCGTTGGTGACCGCAAGATCAGTCATTCGAACGAGATCCCACTCAGACCGACCGCGCTTTTTGTCTTGTGGCGAAGTGATTTCGGCGTTATTGGCGATGGTCGAGCTACCGACAACCGATTTAGCCTCGATGTCGATGATCAGAGCCGTAACCGAAGTAGAACCAACATCGATAGAAAGGTAGTGAGTGGGCATCAGGCGATTTTATCGAGTTCGAATATTAACTTGGATAGATTCCCAAACTTGGTCAGCCTTATTTTGAGCTTTTTTCATGGACTCAACGACATTTTCATGTTCGGCCCAATACTCATCCCATAATTTTGGATCAACTACCGCTTCAAAGTTGATTCGTTCAGTTTCGAATATTGATTCGAATGCTGTCAATCTTTCCACACGAGTCTCAATGTCAGGGATTCTTCGTGAAGATGGTGATTGAGCTGCGGTACCCAACATCCAGATTTTCCAGTGCTTAGCACCTTTAGATTGATTGCAAGTACCACACGCAGGAACCAAATTGGCGATATTGGTTATATAACCAGTTGGTCGCTTATTTCGCACGATTGCGTTCAAGTGATCCCATTGTGTGGCCTCAGCGCCACAGTACGAGCATTCGGTACCGGTATCTGACATTCCTAGTACTTCGAGTACCAAGGTGATCTCTTCGTCGGAAGGTTCTATCTGCGGGATAATTGCCTGGACAAATGAGTTGGTAATTGTCGATGTTCTGCCCGTGATGTGGACCTTTGAAGGCATTTTGAAGGCGCTATGTTGTGATTTTTGCGGCATGAATGACCCCTTCAATTTCTATCGCGACAAGTCCATCGCCCGAACACGGTTCGCTAATTTCTCTTCAAGATCAGTTATGTCCTCCCAGATCAGGTGATTGTATTGACGTGTGTCAAAGTTAACTTTGTCGAGGTGGTCAAACTTGCATGTCCAGATCACTTGGATTCCGATTCCAAAAGCGAATCCTGCTTCAAAATAAACCCCCTGATTTTGGTACGTGAAATCAGCAACCATGAGGCCGGCGCTGCGTATTTGCGATATCACCAGATCATCTATCGAACTCGCATGCTCGATCCGATCCGCACGCACCGGGTTCCATCCTGTCGCATTTAGAGCCGGGGCAAATCCTTTATCGAATACAGGAGTCAGTTCTGGTCGAAAATCCATGGCAACAAACGCACTTGAGCTATTCTGAGAACTTGAACTGAGCGATCGTAAATATTCCCAGCCTTTGGCCGAAATCGTATATTCAGCAGACCGCCCAATTGTCCTAGGTCGGGCTTCACTTATTAAATCTAGGTCTAGAGCAAATTCTAGAAGTGATTCAATTTCAGTCGCATCTCTTGCATATATAACCTGCCTGGTGATGCTGTTTTGACTGAACATTTGATCGGGTCTGTCGAGGCTACGCCTGATCATCATTAGGCATAGGTCAAGTTTCTGAAGAGGATCTTGCTCGGAAATATTCGAGACAATTGATGCGGCTTCATCGATTGTGATTACTGGGCGCTTTTCGGTGCGACTGTGAAACATGTAACCCGCAAGAAGATGCCTCACATTGGGCATTTGTTCACTAATATCTCTGTCTATATTGTGTTCGGCAAAATATTTGCCGCAGAAATCGCACTCAACTGATTTAGCATCATAATTCTGTGCGGTTCGAACATTTGCTCTCTCGTGACAAATAGGACACTTTTGAAACATCGCGACCTCTCGGATTCTTCATCAATAGACCGAAAGGTGAATTATGCATGAAGCCAGTATGGAATGTAGATAATGAGTGGCTATGTTCTCCGAATCATGCCTACTTAATCGAGCGCGAGAAAGTGCAGGCGACGGTTTTTGAGAAGCCGAGTAGTGCGAGGGCGATTGTTAGTAGTTTTTGGAGCACTAATCCTGCCCATCAGGCACGATTGGTGCGAAGAAGTGGCTTACTTTTTGGCCGGGATCTTTGAATCCGGTGGCTTCCCACTTATAACCCTCGGTGGTTGCTTCGACGTTCACGTCGGATCGGTTAAATACTTCGTCTTTCAAGCGTGTGCCGAGTCCGGGACCTTCAGGTGCGAGCAAGTATCCGTCTTTGATCACGATATTGGGTTCGATGAACTTGTCGTACCAGCCTTTGTAGTAGGCGCGGTTGGTCTCCTGAATCATCACGTTCGGTGCGTTCATCGAGATGTGAGCACAGGCAAAAACGTTGATCGGACCCGTCCAGTCGTGAGGGGCGATGGGCGTTTGATATGTATCGGCCATCACGGCAATTTTCTTTGTTTCCGTGATGCCACCGGTCCAAATTAGATCGGGCATAACGATCTCGGCTGAGCCGTTTTCGATGTACTCCCTGAACTCGAATCGAGTCATCAGTCGCTCAGCAGCGCAAATAGGCGCCTTCGTTTCCTGCGCAAGTTTTAGGTGCGTCTGAGCGTTCACGGGATGAATCATCTCTTCTTGCCAGAGTAGGTCGTATTCGTCCATCGCCTTGGTGATGCGAATAGCCGGAGCCAACGCCCATTGTCCGCCGCCATCGTGAGCGATTTCGATCTGATCACCCAACGCCTTGCGCTGTTTGGCCAGAGGGGCGAGTCCCTCTTTAATCTGCTTCGCTGAAACGAAATTTCCGCCCGATTCAGCTGCATACGGAGCCATGTAGTACGCCTTGACCGCCGTGATTCCTTCGTCGATCAGACTTTGCAGGAAGCCAACAGGGTCTTTCTGCTCAAACTCGTTGTCCTGATAATCGCCGTAGCTACCGATCGTGTTGTAGATGCGGATTTTGTCGCGTGTTTTACCGCCGAGCAAGTTGTAAATCGGCTGATCGAGTGCCTGACCCACGATGTCCCAAAGAGCGATATCTATTGCTGATAGCGCACGTAGTTCAGCTCCGGAATAAGTAAAAATTCCTGAAAGCTTGAACAGTTCGTCCCAAAGACCTTCGCGATCCATGGGGTCGCGACCAATTAGCGTTGGTCCGAACAGTTCGTGAACAACTGCGGCTACCGATTTTGGCAAATACCAAGTTTCACCAAGCCCGATCTCGCCCGAATCGGTGTGAATACGAACCCAGCACATCTGCCAGAACTCATCTACGTGAACAGTTTCAACTTTGGTTATTTGCATGCGTTATTAGCTCCGGGCGTGGCGTTTAAGGTCCGGGCGTCGTCGAACGACTTGGGACCTAGCGGCAGTCTACCCTCCCTCGGTCCCTCCCGAAGGAGGGAAGGGCGAAAAAAAGCCCCCGATCAAATGATCGAGGGCTTTTCTTTTATCGAACTAATTTCTTCACCGGCTGAATGCTTGCGACTTAGCCGCTAGTAACCCTGCCGGAGAAAACGTGGCTAACGCCACTTAGCGGGCGTTGTCCAAGACGATGTCGAATACGAGATCGGCGTTAGGTGGAATTGCTCCGCCAGCGCCCTGAGCACCGTAGCCCTGATCGGCAGGAATGTAGACACGTCGCTGCCCGCCGACCTTCATGCCCAAAATAGCGTCGCGGAATCCAGGGATTACGCCGCCAACTGGGAACGAAATCGACTGACCACGTGAGTAAGAAGAATCGAACACACATCCGTCGGCTACAAGCCAACCGGTGTAGTGAACATCAACAGTCTGTTCTGGGCTAACAGAAGCACCGTCTCCAACCGTTGAATCGAACACACGAATTCCGGAAGGCTCATCTGAATACTGGTCTTCAGTCACATCATCGTACTGAGGAGCGGAATCTGGGTAACCGGGGTTGTCACAAGACACGATAGGCCCTCCTTCGGGCGTTGCAGTAGGAACAGGAGTTGCGGTTGCATTGGCTGCAATAGCAGTAGCCGTGGCAATTGCCTGTTGCGGGGTAAGAACGTTCAGAAGTTCAATTTCAAAAGTAAGAGTTGAGTTTGGCGGAATGACTGGCGGTGAGCCGAGCTCACGGTAGGCCTTAGCAGGCGGAATCTCGACTCTTCGAGTACCACCAACCGACATCGTCAACATTGCTTCACGCCAACCTGGGATCAGGGCAACGAGCAGCAGTTCAGCATCTTCGCCACGAGCGTGTGATGAATCGAACACACAGCCATCAGTTAGCCAGCCGGTGTATCCAACCGTCACCATATCTTCGATGGTTGGAGTATCTCCATCACCGACGACACGGTCGAAGATTCGGATTCCGTCTGGTTCGCCTGAAAGCTGATCGCTAGTGATATCTCCGAACACTGGTGCGTCCGATGGGTACACATCGTTCTGGCATAGCGAGGCATCGACCGTTGGAACAACGACAGGTATCTCGATGTTCTCGGGGTTTTTACCCGCAGCTTGGCATGCTGTAAGCACTACCATCGCGAGCATTCCCGCAAGAACCAACATTCGCTTGGACATCACACTTTTCAATTCGAAAAATCTCACAGTTTGAGTTGTTATTAGCTAAACGCTAATTTTCGTACCAAATTCGTAAACGTCTAATTGTCTACTTTTTTCCAGAGTTTGCACTGGCAACGAACTCGTCGTAGCCCTTTGAAATCCATGGACCTGCGCCGGTCATGAAGAACCTGACACCCATTTCTACGTACGCAGCAACGTTTTCGGTTGTTGCTAACGCACCAGCATGCTTGCCAGCCGCAACGATTCGCTTGAGTGAGTCGTTGATCTTCTCAACAACGTCAGGGTGACCAAGATCGCCCATGTGACCCATCGATGCTGCGAAGTCGGAAGGAGCAACGAAGAACACGTCGATTCCTTCTACGGCGAGAATTTCGTCGAGGTTCTCCCACGCAATGATGTCTTCTAGCAAGATCACCAATAGAGATTCGTCGTTTGCCTGGTCGAAGTAGTTTTCAACTCCCAGACCCTGTCGACTGGTGTACATGCCACGCTTGCCGATTGGGGTGAACTTACCGCCATCGACAACGTTCTGTGCTTCAGCTGCATTGTTTACGTGCGGAACTACGATCGACTGTGCACCACGGTCGAGTGTTCGGTAGATAAGGCCCTGCTCGTTGAGGTTGATTCGAGCGACCGAGGTCATGCCCCATAGGTCGCAGGCTCGGGTTAGGTTTCCGAGTTCACCGGCTTCGGTAGATCCGTGTTCGCCCTCGAACCAGATGCCGTCGAAGCCCATAGGCCCAACTGCGTCGATGTCATCTGGATGTGTAATCCCGCTGACGATAGTTACTACTTCGCCGTTGGCGAGTTTCTGCTTTGCGCGGTTGGTCCTGAGTTTCACGGGGAGTTGCTCCACAAATGTGATGAGTAATAAAAGGGCTAATGAATTAGCCCACGGAATTCTACGCCGCCACGCGGGTGTTCGGGGTGAGGGTTGCTGTGTTCGCGTCCCGAGCGGTAGCCGAGGGATCTGGCGGGGTGCGGGTTTGAGCGGCGCGTTCGTTCGATGGTGGCAGCTAACTATCAGCTGCAATCTATCGTGTGTAGTCGGCTACTGAGCGAACTTTCACCGCTCCACCCCAGATCCCTCCGCTTCGGTCGGGACGCGAGAGGAAAGTGCTACTTAGCAACCCCGTGACAACGTTTGAACTTTTTGCCTGAATCGCAAGGGCAGGCGTCGTTGCGACCTACTCCGGCGTAGGGATCGTCTGATCCGGCAGTTTCCGGCATCTGGCTCGTCTTCGCCATGATGTTCGCTGCTGGCTGGCCGCTTCTAAGTTCGCTAACCATTGCCTTCATGTACGGCTCGGTGTGGCTGAAGAATTTCTTATATCCAACGCACAAGTAATTCAAGCCATCTTCGCCATCCGGCGTCTTCACGAACCGCTGCTTAGGGCAGCCACCGTTACAGGCGAATCGGAACTCACAGCTGCGACAGTACTCGGGAAGCGTGTCTCGCTTGTCGGTTCCGAACTTTCGTTGCTCTGGCGATTCCGCCATCTCGCGAATGGTCGTATCGGCAACGTTTCCGAGGTTGTACTCGGGATAAACAAAGTGGTCACACGAGTAAACATCACCGTTGTGCTCGATGATCATCGCATCGCCACAGGTCTCGGCGAATATGCACAATCCGGGATTTTGACCCATCCAACCGGCTAGAGTCGTATCGAAAATTTGGATGAAGTTCTTGCCAATATCTTTTCGAACCCACTGATCGAAAATTCCGTTCAAAAAGTTTCCGTACTGTTCTGATCCAACCGACCACTCAGTAACGGTCGCTCCATCTCGGAATTCGGGACCTACCAACTGCAAGAAGTGCGCCGGGAGCTTGTCGGCAACACGCTCAACAATCGGGATGAACTGTAGAAACTGGCTTCCAACCTCTTGGGTTAGGAATTCATAAAGCTCTTTTGGGTGATCGGCATTGTGCTTGTGGAGCACGGTCAAAGTATTGAACTCAACCTTGTGCTTCTTCAGCACCTCGATACCGGCCATCACCTTGTCCCAAGTTGGTTCGCCGCCGCGACCTACCCGGTACCTGTTGTGAATATCTTCCGGTCCATCGATAGAAACGCCGACCAAGAACTTGTGTTCAGCTAGGAACTCGCCCCACTCATCGTCGATGAGAATTGCGTTGGTCTGGAAAGCGTTCGTGATCTGCTTTTTGCCAGCGTACTGCTGCTGAAGCTTGATCGCCTTCTTGTAGAAATCGAGTCCGAGCAGAGTTGGCTCTCCGCCCTGCCAGGCAAAACTCACGACAGGAATATCGTTGGCTTCGATGTACTGCTTTACGTACGCCTCAAGCTCTTCATCGCCCATTTTCCACGAACCACGTGCCTTGTCTGGGTACAGCTTTTCTTTCTCAAGATAGAAGCAATACGTGCAATCGATGTTGCAGATGGCGCCACTTGGCTTCGCCATTACGTGAACGGCGAGCGGGCGTTTCATTGGAGGACGTTGTGTAGGCGTGGTCATTTTGTGGCGAGGGCTATTCACTGCGAATCGGTGCGTGCGTACAGAAGATTCAGGTTAGCACCGCTCAAACGCAAAGTGAGCATTATTTTTCTATTTGGCGCGTTTGGCTCACGGGTCGATGCGAGATGGGAATGAACTGATTGAGATGGTATTTTCCGCTCGGTAACCATCCTGGTACATCAGCCGCTTTGGGTGTGGTATCCAAGTTGTTTCAGCCTGACTCACACGTATTTAAGTGCCCCTGATTGGGCGATCAAGACAGTGTTTTCAGAATTCTAGAATCCTAATGTTCAGTTACGGAATCCTGATCGAATTGAGTTGAACGGCTGAGCAATGAATTTTGTTCGGCCACTTGAGCCTATTAGAAGTCCGGCATTACGCCGCACCTGTTGTCCGAACAGGATCACTGCGAGCGATTTAACACACTTTGGGGGTAAACGTGTCGTTTAGAAACCTTGGTCTTGGCACCAAGATATACAGCACGGTAGGAATAATGGGAATCGCTGCGATTGCGATTGCTATTGTTGGAATTCTTCAGGCCAGTAACTTGAGCCAGTCGATGACGTCTATGTACGAAAACCGCTTTGTTCCTTCCCAGGATTTGAGTAACGCTGCTCTCGTAGCCGAACGAATTAACCTGCGAATGGAAGAGTGGATCAACGCCGATGACCCTGCTGAGCAGGCGCGTGACGGTGAACTACTTACTGAGTTCCAGAACACTCTGCAGAGTTCCTTCATTGCATACGCCGACGCTGCGTACGCTGTGGATGTTGAGGCAGGAAATGTTGTTCGGGCGAGTTTCGACGAATCGTTCGATAAGATGATCGCAGGTCGTGCGGAAATCACCGCATTCGTTGCCGGTGGCGACGTTGAGGCTGCTGATGAAGTTCACGATGGAAAATTCGGTGAATCTATCGGCTCTTTCGTAGCTCTATTTGAACAGCTATCTGCTGCTGACGGACTTGCTGCTTCTGAAGCTGCAACTTCGGGGAAGTCATCGGCTGAAACGGCTCGAACGCTACTGATCGCAATTGTGGTTGCAGCAGTAGTCGTTGGTTCTGGTGTAGCGATCTTCACAGTTCGAGCAATCATCAAGAACGTTCGATCGGTACAAGAAGTTTCCGACAAGGTAGCGAATGTTGCCCTTCCTATGTTCACAGGCAATCTGCAAGCAATCGCTTCTGGTGACCTCACGAATGAATATGACATTGAGATCGACAAGATCGACATCAGTTCACGTGACGAAATCGGAACTATCGCATCTGCATTCAACGAAATTCTTGACCAGCTCGATGAATCTGCAACTGCCTACAACTCTATGGTTGAAGGTGTTTCAGGACTTATCGTAGAAGTTAGGTCCACAGCCGGCAAAGTTGGCGAAGCATCTGGCGAACTATCTGAAGCTGCTAACCAGGCTGGCGATGCCACGCAGGGAATTGCAACAACTTCTCAGCAGGTCGCATCTGGTGCTCAGCAGCAGCAGGTAAGCATTCAGTCGTCAGTTGATTTGATTCAGCAGATGAACGAAGGCGTAGGCCAGATCAACGAAGGTTCGCAGACACAGAGCACATCGATTAGCGATGCGCAGACAATCGTTCAAACGGTATCTGACGCCACTCGAAGTGTTGCTGAAAACGCTAAATCTGCAACTACTGCGGCTTCTGAGGCAAACACAGCAGCCGACAACGGTGTCGACATCGTTCAGAAGAACGCTGAAGGCATGGCTCGAATTAGCTCAGCCGTTCAATCGGTAACCGATCAGGTAACTGGTCTTGGTGAGAAATCTGCAGAAATTGGCAAAATCGTCGCTGTTATTGACGATATTGCTGCTCAGACCAACTTGCTCGCATTGAACGCCGCTATTGAAGCAGCTCGTGCCGGTGAGCAGGGTCGTGGATTCGCAGTTGTTGCGGATGAAGTCCGACAGCTTGCTGAACGGGTTACAACGGCTACAACCGAAATCGCAACTTTGATCGACACCGTCCAGAAGGGCGTTGAAGAATCGGTCAAAGCAACTGCTGAAGGATCTGAACAGGTCGAGCAGGGTTCCGAGCTTGCAACTGAAGCTGGAGAAGCCCTGGCACGAATCATCGAATCCGTATCGCAGGTTACCGATCAGATCGAAGCTATTTCAGTTTCGGCTGAAGAAGTTGAACGATCGAGCTCCGAAATGGTCGACAAGATCGATTCTGTCGATCAGGTCGCTCAGAACAACGCTGAAATCGCAGGCCGAATGGCTGAAAACACAGGCGAAGTTCGATCATCGATGGACGGTATTGCTGCCACAACTGAACAGAACTCAGCTTCTGCTCAAGAGGCTTCTGCCAGCACTGAAGAAATGAGTGCACAGGTAGAAGAAGTTGTTGCTTCTTCAGGCGTTCTCGCCGAACTGGCAACTGGCTTAGGCAATTCAGTATCTGTGTTCAAGATCAACGAGCCTTCGGTTACTTCGTTTGATCAGGTGGACGAAGACGCTGATACAACAGAACAAATCGCTGCATAGTCGAGGAATAGCCCTCTTCGTATAGCAGGAAATGGCCGATCTCTCAGGAGGTCGGCCATTTCGCGTCTGTCGAATTCTTTACCTTGCTACGAAAACCACAGGCGTTCGGCCGTTCTGCCTAAAATCGCCTCTTGGTCTGAGTTTGAAAGACCAATTTCATCTGTGAAGAGAGAGAGATTCTGGGCGTAGCTCGTGCCTTTCGACCATAGTGCGTTCGGAAAATTCGATCCCCATGCGCATCTGTCAGGCGTGAACGCATCGATTACTCGCTTGAGAGGGGCGTGCATGTCTTCGTGCGGATAAACCCTCGAAGAACCGTGTGTTCCGCTCGTTAGCTTGGCGTGGATGTTTGGCTGCTTCGCGAGTCGTTCGAGTGCTTTTAGGGATTCTTCTGTTTTTCGAACAGTGTTGAGCATGAAGCAGTGATCGATGACGATGTTCAGATCGCTTAGTTCGCGTGCAAGCGCTTCGATTTCTGGCACACGATCTAGATCGTCAAGAACCATGCAGTTGACCGTGATTCCGAGATCACGAGCCTTAGACCAAAGACGCTTCACGTTTGCAGAATCGATCCTGCCGTGCTGATCGGAAGTACCTCTGAGACCCCGCACCGAGTAATTTTCGACCGCGTCTTGAAGTACGTCGAGGTGCTGCGGATCATCAGGGCTGAGCGTTACTACTCCGGTCGCCCATTCTGAGTATTTTTGGGTCGAATCCATCACGTAGCGGTTGTCATAGGCGTAATACGTGCTGGTTTGGATGAACACGGCCTTTGAAACGCCCGATTCGTCCATTTTCGACTTAAGGTCTTCAGCAGTAGCCGGTTCGCCCGGATTCCACGGATCGTCGATTACTGGGTATTTTGCTTGGTCGCTCGGGTCTGCGTAGATATGCGGATGTGCGTCGATGATGTTCATGGTGCAGGCAATTTATCACCGGAGCCCGACCGGGTCACACTCTTCGAATTTCTTTCGAGAATACGACCGGTAGCAAGATCATCGTCATACTCCCGGCAACTGCTAGGAGAATCGTTTCGAAGTTTCCAAGTACATCCAGTGAAATTCCGCCAAGAAGCCACCCGAGCGAAACGCCCTGCATAGCAACCGCGTACACCGCCATCACTCGGCCTCGGTATTCTGGCTTCGAGTGTTGCTGTAACAGAGTCAGCCATGAAGTTACGTGTAGTGGAAATCCTATCCCGTTGATGAACAAAAATACGAGGCTCAGTAGGTAGTACTCAGAGAGGCCGAAACCGATCAAACCTCCTCCGAATAAGAGCGAACCGATCACGATACTGACAGTCTTTCGAGGAAGGCCGCCTTTCGATGCGATGAACAGCGCTCCTGTTGCCTGTCCTACCGCCAACGCACCCCACATCAAGCCAAATTTCACCTCATCGACTTCGAAAACGTCACGTGCGTAGACCGGGACGATTGGAAAGATCATTGCGTAAAAGATCACCGAAAAGCCGGAAAACAACGTCCAGAAAAGCACCGGATTCTGTCGAATGTGCTTAAGGCCATCGATTATTTGCCGACCAGAAGAATCGGTTGATGTAGATGTTCGCGTGCCCCGTGCCGCAATACCGAATGTCGCTAGTAACGCCACGCCATAAACTACAGCCAGTCCAAAAAGAGCGAGAGCCGCACTGCGAATCGCTATCAGCACACCGGCAGCAAGCGGGCCAAGGGTTCGGCCAACTGCGTTTCCAAGCTGGTTCATAGAATTCGCTGGTTGCAACATATCTTTTGGAACAACGTCAGGTACCAAAGTCTGCGTAGCTGGCAAGCCGAGTGCGATAGTGGAGCCCGCGATGGTAGAAAGCACAATCACATGCCAGACCTGAACTTGATCGAATAGAAGAATCAGCCCGGTGATTGCCGCAAGAATTATTAAAAGGGCTCGTTCTAGAATCAGAACGCGTCTGCCACCAACTCGGTCGATCAGTACACCTGCATACAGCGTGATCACGACCACTGGTATTACTCGTAGCCCGGCTGCTACGCCCATCTCAGTCTTTGAGCCACCTTGATCGAGAATCCACCACGACTGCGCGGCGAGCCGCATCTGCTCGCCACCGAACCCGAGGGCGTTCGAAACGAACAACGCCACGAAACTGCGCGATGTGAAAAGTCGGCGTAGTGGTGACCGGGTGTCTTCGGGTTGTGGTGCGGAATCAGTCGACATCTAAGCGTTCCTGAAATCTTTGGATGCTACGAACGTCGCGCCGACGATAAGCCAGCCACCGCCGATGCATATGAGTACGGTCGGAAAGCTGCCAAGTACATCAAAGGAGACTCCGCCTAGGATCCATGCAAGCGAACTTCCCTGCAACACTATGGTGAACACCGCCAGCACCCGGCCGCGATATTCGACCGCTGAATGGCTCTGTAATAGCGTCACGACCGACGTACCCCACAATGGGAATCCGAGACCGGCGATTGCCAGGAAGACGAGACTGACCCAGTAGGTCTCCGAAAGCCCAAATCCGATCATTCCGATGCCGAAAACGAGTGAACCAGACAACACTCCGTATGAGCGTCGCTTGAAGCCGCCTTTTGACGCAATTGTCAAAGCTGAAACGCCCTGCCCAATCGCCAGAGCTCCCCACATCCAACCGAACTTCACTTCGTCGACCTCAAGCACTTCCCGGGCATACACTGGGATTATCGGCATATACATCATGAAAAAGATGACGCTCAGCGCCATCAATAAAGTCCAGCGCAGCAGCGGGTCTTTCATCATGTACTGAAGACCGTCGACGATCTGGCGTGTGGCAGATTCGGACTCGACCGGCGGTTTGGGCTTCGCTTTGATGCCGAATGTCGCCAACATCGCCACTCCATAGACAACGGCAAGGCCGAACAGTGCAAGTGCCGCGCTTTTGATAGCAATCAAGATCCCGGCAGCGAGAGGTCCAAACGTTTTACCGAGTGCATTGCCCAACTGATTCATGGAATTGGCAGGCTGAAGCAAATCGTCGGGAACAGCATCAGGAACAAGAGTCTGGGTAGCCGGCTCACCGAGTGCGATAGTCGAACCTGCAAGCGTGGCGAGGATGATGATGTGCCATATCTCTACATGATCAAAGAGCAGGATCGCTCCGGTGATGGCCGCCAGCACGATCAGGATCATGCGTTCGACGATAAGGACTCGCTTTCCTCCGATTCGGTCGATTAACACGCCCGCGTACAGCGAGATGATTATCACCGGAATTACTCTGAGTCCGGCGGCGACTCCCATCTCGGTTTTCGATCCGCCTTCATCGAGAATCCACCAGGATTGTGCGGCAAACCGCATCTGCTCCCCACCAAAACCGAGAGCGTTCGATACGGCCAGCGCCATGAAGCTCCGCGACGAGAAAAGTCGGCGTAACGGGGAGCGTGCGTCCTTGGTTGTGAGTGGTGAATCGTTCGTCATGTCAGCCCGTGCATTAGATCAGTACGAATGATCGAGCAAGTTCGGCAGACGTTATCACATCTGGTTATTTTCGTTTGAGGGTGATGCTGTCTCCTAAAACCCTGGCCCACGCCCCGGCTCCCAAACATGCTTGCGTGCTACGTCTTCGTCGAGGTCTACTCCCCAGCCGGGTTTGGTTGGGATTTGTAGCTCTCCGCCTGTGTAATCGAGAGCACCGCCAGTGATTTCGTCTTTCCACGGCACATCGTCGATATCGGCTTCCATGATTCGAACGTTCGGCACGGTTGCGCACAGGTTGATCGAATGCATCGTCGAAAGGTGCGAATAGTAGTTGTGCGGAGCGATATTTAGCTCGTAGCTTTCGGCAAGCATGGCGATATCACGTGAACGGGCAAACCCGTTCC
>Ga0233439_10000979_pt1 | contig 38637 bp, 55 predicted proteins | sample SI_123_September_6_FD_182713 | JGI IMG/M metagenome (GOLD analysis project Ga0233439, IMG submission 182713) | Seawater microbial communities from Saanich Inlet, British Columbia, Canada - SI_123_September2016_100_MG | ecosystem: Environmental > Aquatic > Marine > Inlet | place: Canada: British... | reverse complement strand
GAACAAACCTATTAGACAACAGATGTTATTTGCAGATGTTAACAACTCTAAGATATACCTACAAGGCAGTACTAATCAGTTTGATGGCACTAGCTTTAAGTCTTGGGTGGCTAAAGAGGATATGGCACTAGGCACTTCATCTAATAAATCAGTAGATAAGATTGTACCTATTATTGAAGGTACTGGTAGTGTTGACTTTTATATTGGTTATAAACAAATACCCAAACAAGCAACTACTTGGAAAGGTCCTTATACATTCACACCAGGTATACATTCAGATATTCCTGTCAGAGCTACAGGAAAGTATATTGGTATTAAGGTAGAGACAGAAGACTCTAATGGCTGGTCATTAGATAGCTTAGAAATTCATTGGAAACCTTCAGGTAACAGAGGTTCAGGTGTCTAATAGATATGTACCCTCACCAGTACCTAACAATACTGAAAACTTAGCTAGTTACTTACAAGAAGAACTGAAGAGAATATCAGAGGCTACTAATAATATATCTGATGGACACTTGGATAAAGCACACGTAGAACCACCGAGACCTAGAGCAGGTGATATTAGATATGCTGATGGTTCTGATTGGAATCCTGGACAAGGTGGTAACTTATATTATTATAATGGTACAGAGTGGAGAGCTTACACAGGTGGTTCAGGTGCTGGTGACTTTGCACAGATAGATGATACGACTATACATACAGCAAGCTCAGTAGATACACCAACAGCAATTACTTGGAATACTGTGCCATATTCACAAGGCATAAGTGTTAACTCAACAGATACATCTAAGATAGAGTTTACAAATAGTGGTAAATATTATATGCACTTCTCTTGCTTGTTGGAATCTAACAGCAGTAGCAATAAAGAGATATGGATATTCCCTAGGATTAATGGTACAGATGTTGATGGTTCTACTATATATCATACACTAGCAGCTAACGGTCATAAACGTACTTTATCTAAAGGTGGTATATTTGATGTAACCGCAGGTGATTATTTACAGGCTATGTTTGCAGTGGATGATACAAACTTAAGATTAACGACACAAGCAGCAACATCCTTTGCCCCTTCTGCGCCTAGTACATCTATAGAGATTATACAACTAAGCCAATGATACAAGGGATAACATCTAAGTTTGTAGAACCTGCTTGGGAATACGTAGAGGACTATATAGCTGACTCACTTAAGCACGGAGTAGGTGAGTACACAACAGATGACATCAAACAGTTATGTCAATCAAAACAAATGCAGCTTTGGATTAAGTGGGATGATGAAGAAGTCAAAGGTGCATTCGTAACACAGATATTAAACTACCCTCAGATGAAGATACTATTAGTATTACTGTTAGGTGGAAATGATTTTATAAAATGGAGAGATGAAGTAGATGAAGTATTACTTAAATTTGGTAAAGAACACAATTGTAAATTTGTGGAATTCTTTGGGCGTAAGGGATGGACTAAATTCCTTAAAGACATTAATTATAAAGAGCAAGTGAGAATGCTCTCAAAGGAGATAGTATGAGTAAAGGTGGTGGTGGTTCAGAGACTACAGTAGCAGAACCTTGGGCTGGAGCACAGCCATATATTAAGAAAGGTTACGAAGAGGCGTCAGGAATTTATGATAAGTTCAGCCCACAGTTCTATGGTGGTCAAACACAGGCATCATTCAGTCCTGACCAATTAACTGCACAAGCAGGTGTGAGAGACTGGGCAACTAAAGGTGCACCTAATGTAATGAACCCTGCATTATCTGCATACAAGTATGGTACTGGTGGTCAGGTATTGGATGTGGCTAACAATCCTTACGTAAGAGGTATGGCTAGTCAAGCAGCTAAGGATGCTTATGGTCAATTAACCCCACAGCTTGCAGGTATCCGTAGTGGTGCTATTCAATCAGGTGGTTATGGTGGTGGTAGACAAGGTATTGCAGAAGGATTAGCTATTGGTGGTGCAGCAGATGCAGCAACTAAGGCAGCTGCTAATATCTATGGTCAAGCATATGGTCAAGGCCTAGGGCATCAAGCACAGACACTAGGTCAAACAGGTGCTCTTATTGGTGCAGGCTTCGACCCATACAAAGCATTAGGTTCTTCTGGTGGACAACAACAAGCTAGAGAACAGGCACTTATTGCAGATGCACAAGCTAAGCACCAGTTCCAACAGAACTTACCTTATGAGAGACTTAAGCAGTACACTGGTTCTATTGGTGGTACCTCGGGTCTACTAAAAGGTGCTGGTACAAGCACGGCTCCTGGTCAATCTACACTTGGGCAGTTGGGCGAGGTAGCTAAAATATACTCAATCTTTAAATAAGGAATAGTATGGCAGAGAACACACAATCACCCGTCACTATTGATAGTGCTCAGTCACTTATAAACCTTGCTAATAATACACAGCCTATACAACAACCATATCAGTATGGTAACTTAGGTCTAACAACCTCTGACTACAGTCTATGGGGTAGTAAAGGTAATCCTTATATGACAGGTGGTCCTGGATATAACCCAGGTACTAGATGGGGTACTCCTATTAACCCACAACCAATAGCACCAATTGCTCCTCCATCTAATGGTGGTGGTGATAGCAGTCCTATTCCTGATTGGGTAGACCCTAGCACTCCTATATATAATGAGGATGGCTCTGAGTATGACCCTAAGTTTGATGACTACCCTTGGCAAAACTCTAAGGTTTTAGGTGATTTAGCACCAGGTGCTGGGCTAGCATATGGCTTAATTAATGGCAGAATAGATAACCCTTATGGTGAGGGATATGCAAGACTACCGTGGTACGAAGGTTCAGCAGGTGGTGGTTATGGCTATACTGAAGAAGGTTATGACCAGTATGCTCCTGGGGATGTAGACAGGGGAATCTACTCTAACTACTATGATGCTAATGGTAATTTAGTATCTGAGCGTGGTTGGGATGATTCGTTCGATGACTACAATACTGGTGACAACTGGGCTAATACTGGCTTCTGGGAAGGTATGGGTAATATTATTGGTGGGCGTACTTGGGATGGTTTAGAAGAGCCTGCTACATTTGGAGACCCTGCCAGTGACTTAGCTAAGCAGTCAGATGCAGCTATTACACAGGCAGAAGCAGCTAAGCAAGCAGAGAAACAGGCAGTGGCACAGGCTAAACTTGATGAGATATCTAAGTATACTGGAATGCTTCAAGGAGAGTTTGATGCTCAGATGGCAGCACAGGAAGACTTAAATGCTGGGCAGATTGAGTTAATGACTCAGATTAAAGGCGATATGCAACGAGACTTTGGTGACTTCACTACACAGAACAGTCAACAAATGGCACAAATGGCAGCTGAGAATGCCAGTATGTTTGACTCTATTGAAGAGTACAGGGCCTGGCAATTAGATACGGATGCTCATCAACAATCTTGGATGGAGAACCAGTTCAAAGACCAAGCAGCTACACAGAATGATTTAAATAGTACACAGACTGACTTAATGAATCAAATTGCTATGGATATGCAAGGTACTTATGGTGAGTTCTCAGGACAGATGGGTGAACAGTTAGCTAATATGGCAGCTGAGAATGCGTCTATGTTTGACAACTTTGCTGAGTATAAGCAATGGATGGGCGAGTCATTTACTACACTAGAGAGTGGTCTTAATGAACAACTAGCACAACAGGCAGCTGTTAATGAAGGTCTTAATAGTAATCAGATTGACCTTATGAATTCTATTGCAGAAGATATGCGTAATGATTATGGTGACTTTGAGAGTGGTATTAATGGTCAGTTAGAGCAGATGGCAGCTGAGAATGCCAGTATGTTTGATAGCTTAGAGGAGTACCAACAGTGGATGTCTGATAACAACGCTACAGCTCCTGCAACCCCTAGTAATCCTCCTCCTTCTACTGTAGCTGATGCTGTTAAAGCAGGTAAGCCTTTCGGTAAAGAGGGTGATGATACTTGGTCTCCTGATGGTAAGAATGTATATCACGGACCAGGACATAACTGGAATACCCCAGACTCTGAGAACAAAGCCCCTCCAGGCACAGTGACTCCTCCCCCTTCCTCAGGTGGTGATGATGGTTATGGTGATAGTTCTGGTGGTGGCGGAGGCTGGGAAGGCTCAGATGCTCACTCAGATATGGATGAAGACTCTGGTTGGTCAGGTGCAGACAGTGACTTTGATGACAGCGATTCAGGTGGTGGTGACTCTGGTGGCGGAGGTGGTGGTTGTTTCATAGCAGACACTTTAGTTACAGACTCCACTGGTAAAGATAAAGCCATATCTGAATATAAGATAGGTGATAGTGTTATGTCTATAGATGGCAAGACAGCCAACAAAGTTAAATATATTGAAGTTATGTCTTGGGATGATGAATATGAACTGTATTCTCCAACAACAAAACTCAAGCCATTCATTACTAAGAATCATCCTATTAAGGTTGAAGGTAAATGGGTCAGTGCTGATTTAGATTATACAGAAAGAAACCACCCTTGGATTGATGCTGTAGATATTGATACACCTGTCATTAAGAAAGGTAAAGGTATTGTAGTTTACAACTTATGGGTTGATGGTGACAATACATATACTGTAAATGGCTATGACACAGAGACATTAATAGGTGATGGTGGTGTTGTCAGACAAGGACTAGAGTATGGTAATATTAATATGGAAGATTTTAAGAACATTATAAAAAGCTCATTGTCTTCCACACCTGAAGTTACATATGGTATGCACATTCTTAATATGGCTCTTGCCTTCATTACAAATAAAAAGGCTAATGGGTTTATACTAGATGTAGTATTAGGTAAAAGGAAATTTATACCACTTGATTTATTAATATACTCGGTAGGTAAAACAGCTATACTACTTAAAAACAAAGATACACAAATGAACCTAACTAACAAACTAATACCTCAAAGGAGATAAGTAATATGTTAACAGAAGAACAATTGAGAATGGTAGCCCAGATAATGAATCAGAACCCAGGCATATCAGAACAACAGGCTATTCAGGCTGTTATGGGTATGCCCCCTGGGGCTATGACAGGTGAGGGTACACAAGGTGCACCACAAGGTCCTGCATTAGGTCAAGTACCTGGTGATGTACCTCAGGTCAACCCTGGTTTAATGACACCACAAGGTATACAACCTAGACCGCAAGCACCTCAATCACACCCTATGTGTGGACCAGGTACTGTCTTTAATGGTCAGCAGTGTGTACTAGGTGGACAGCTTTAATTAATAGGAGATAAATATGCCTTGTAAATTCCCAGCAGGACATCCTGATGAAAACAATAACTTTGGCAATGCTGAAGTATGTAGTAGGTATGGTGGTCAGTGGATACCTGGGCTATCTGAGCCTACTTTAGATAGACCTCCTCTAGTTGAGCCTTCTCTAATGAGAAGCCCAGCAGGTATGACATACCCTAATTCTAACTTGGGAGGTGCTTCTATGAACTTACCTACTCGTACTCTAGGCACACCTTACACAGGAGGTCCTACACAAACACCTGGCTTCTTTAAAGACACTGATGATTTTGGTCAGCCATTGGATTATAATGCTGGACCACAAGGTGGAGTGTACAATCTATTTGGTGAGAGAGACAGGATACTGGCCAAGTCTGAAGCAGATAACTTTGGACCTAGGAAAGTTGCTTTTGACAGTAAGAGTATTCCAGAGGACTCACTTACAGATAGAATTAAAATGCGTAGAAGAGCACAGCTAAACCCACCTAAAGATAGTATGGGTTTGTATGGTGGTAAGCCAACTATTCCTTATACTGAGGAAGATGCACGTGGTGTTACTAGATTTGAGCAACAAGATGTTGATGAGATGAGAGCCAGGAAGGAGCGTGAGAAAGTATTAGCTAGAGTCACACGCACACCTGGGGAGAAGACTACGGAGACACCTGCCGAGAAGGCTGTGGATAAATCTTTAGATGTGGGAGAAGGTGGCTTACTAACAGGGAAAAAGGATGAGGTAGAAAGTGGACTAGGCGGCTTATGGTCTAATATGCAGAAGCCTGGATACTGGTCAACTAAAGTTGAAGGCGGTGCTGGTGATTGGGATAATAGATTATTCCGCTTAGGTGAGATGATGTCTTATATGGGTACTCCTTTGAGTAAGAGAGGCAAGAACCCTGCTGAGAGATGGACTACTGCTAGTGCGGCTAGTGCTAAGGCTGCAGGAACAGCTGCTGGTACACTTACTAAGAATCAGAGAGACTCTTACAATAAAATGATTCCTAATAAGGATACACTTATTAAGATGTTCCTTAAGAAGAAGAAGGGTATCTTCAGTGACAGTAAACCTGGTACCCCTGAGTATGCAGTTGCTGCATCACAGGCTGCTAGATATGCAGAGATTGGGCACCAGTTAATTATAGATGGTATTGAGCCAACATCTGCTAATATTGAGAAGAGAAGAAAAGAATTAAAGGATAAAAAGAAATAGATGGGATACTTTTGGGAAGAGGATAAAGAAGAAGATGAGAGTTTTGATTTCTCAAATACTGACTTCGGTGCAGCTGATGATGATGTAAGTTTCGACTTCTCTGACAGTGCCTTTGGTACTCAGGAGATGACTCCTGTTGAGTCCTCTATTGAGAGAATGCAGAAGTCATATGGTTCTTTTGCTGCTGATTACCTGCCTGATATATTAGGTGGTGATTATGTTCCTGATGAATTAAAAGGATGGGGTGAGGTAACTCAGGCTGAGTCACAAGAGAGACTGAATGCTTATCGTTCTAAATACCTACCTGATATTACAGATGAAGAGTGGCAGAATGTACTTCCTTCTGTATGGGAGAAGGTACAAGAGAATGCTGCTGTTACTGGTACCCAGTTAGCTGGTGCTACTGTTGGTGGTAGATTGTTCTCTATCCCTACTGTACCTACTAAAGTAGCTGGTGGTGTTATTCTTGCAGGTACTGCTTTATCATCTATCCCTCCTATTATGGATGAGGTTATATCAGAGCACGCTCAGATTGCTGGTATCTCTGTTGATGATATGACAAAAGAACAGAGGTTTAACGCTTATTGGACAGCTAGTGAGAACTGGTTGTTTGAAAATCTAACACCTGCTCGTTGGGCTAAGATATCTAGTAAGGGTACACCTATGCCTAAGAATGCTAGAGAGATGGAGACACATCTCAATACTGTAGAGAAAGAAGGTATCCTTACTCAAATGAATAAGGCTGGTAAAGAAGCCTTGAAGTCTGGTGCTACCAGTGGTACTGAGGAAGTTATTCAGAAGGCTAATGTTGCACGTACATCTGCTAAGGGTATGGATGCATTTGATGCTGGTGAGTATATTACTGAAGGTGTTGTTGGTGCTGCTGTAGGTACTGGTGCTGGTGTTGTTCCTGGTACATCTGTTGCCCGTTCTCATAATAAAATAATTAACCAGGGTACCAAATACCTTGAGCAATTAAATCAACAGAATCTATTACAAGCAGGTGCTGATTATCAGGCTGCTATGAATGTTGGTCCTAACTTACCTGGCTTTGATGTTATCCCTGAGAGCTACGAGGTACCTACTTTAGAGAAGAGTACCCTCCAGAATTTAGGTGGTCTTGCTTATGAGAAACTACTGGGTAGGTCTACTAATATCTTTGAGGATATGTTATCTCGGGCTAAGACAGGTAAGGAAGCTAGTACAATTCATAATGACATCTTCAGTATGTTTGGTGATGTAGAGACAGGCTCTGGTCTAGCACAAGAAGGTAGCTCATTCAATACAACCAAGCACAGTAAGCTAGGCGAGTATGCTACTGACTTTGCTAAGATACAACAGAAGTGGGCTAAGATGTTCTTCCCTGGCTTTGGTGAGATGGGTAGTAAGATTAACCCTTTAATTGACCAATATATTAGAGCTAGGTTGGAAGGTAAATCAACAAGTGAGATAGGTATTAATTCTATCCTTAACTCAAAACAAGTTAAAGAATTAGATGCTGATGCTGTACAGTTAAGAAAGATATACAATAAGGTACATAAAGATTTATCCAGTATCTTAGGTGAGTCAGACTTGAAGTTTGGTTTCACTAAGAACTACCTTACTCGTGGTATTGATATTAAAGCTATTGAGAAAGACAAGGAAGGTTTCATTAATGACCTTGTTAATAATGTTGGTGTACTGCCTAAAGGTAAGTCAGAAGAGACTGCCACTATGGAAGACAGGTATGCTGAAGCAGAAAGAATTTATAATGATATACTGAATGGTAAAGACCCAGCAGTAATGTCATCAGAACAAATCAGAAGGTCAAAGACCAGGAAGGGTGAGACTCGTAAAGGCTTTGAGAAACACAGAGACTTACGTTGGGATGCATTAGATGATAAGTATCGTAAGTCAGGTGCCTTTGAATCTATGCAGGATTACCTAACCCGAGCTGCTACAAGGGCTGCATCTGCCCAAGTGTTTGGCGGTAACAGAGCAGAGAAGCTAGCCTCTGCAGTAGATAAGTCTATTAAGTCTGGTGTTATGACAACAGATGAAGCACAGACTGTATGGGATATGTATGATGCTGAGCATAATATTTATAAGAGACCTAAGAATGAAAGAGAGAGAGCAGGCCAGAAAGCATCAAGAGGGTTATCATCTGTAACTGCAGTCAGCTTACTGGGACTGGCTACCATATCTTCGATTACAGAGCCCGCTTGGATATCAGGCAGGGTTGGCCTGGCTAATATGTTAAAGGCCACTCCTACCGTAGCTACGCACGTCCTGAAGGGTATTGTTCGTACACTCTATAGCCGTCAAGGTAAAGAGGCTAATGCTTCATTTGGTAGAGACCTGCTGAATGTTATGGGTATGGCTATCAACCCTCAGGTTAATGAGAGAGTTGAGATGTTAATGACTGGTGATGTTACACCATCTATGACAGCTTGGTTCAGAAGCCCAGGTGGTTTGTTCTTAACACAGTACACAAACTTTGTACGAGTATGGACAGCAGTGGCTGGTCTTAAGATGATTCAATCACAAGCTAATAAAGTAAACTCACTTAAAGGTACCAAACTAGCTGCACTTACTAGGGAGCTTAAGGAGAATGGTATGTCTATTGAAGACTTTAAACAGATGATACGTCTAGGTAAAGGTACAATAGATATTATGAATGATGAGTTCTTAAACTCACGCTTTACAAAATCTAATGGTACTCAAGTTTCTGTGAGAGATTTACTAGTGCCTTGGGTACGTAAGATTACAACTGATGTGGCACTAGAACCACACGTTGGTAACCGTCCTTTATGGATGTCTAACCCTAACCTTCAGTTAATATCACAGCTTAAATCATTCCCTGTTCTGTTTGGTAATACTGTTATGAAGAGAACGATGAGACAATTAAATCCTAAGACCTGTACTCCTCAGATAGTAGGAGCTGTTGGGGCAATAGGTTCAGCAGCTACAGCTATTGCCCTAGCCTCCTTAGCTATTGCTTTGAAGGATGCTATTAGGGGTAATGAAGAAGAGATGAAATGGTATGAGCCTATTGGTGCTATGGGTATTCCTTATGCAGGTACACAATCATTGCAGCAGTTAGTTACCCCAGCTGGTGCTACTGTTGTTGATAGTTGGATACGTACACCTTTCCAAGATGAGGGTTCAACAGCTGAGAACATATTAGATTTATTAACTAGAGCTACTATTGGTACAATATTTGCGGAGCAATTAGATGAGTAAATGTTTAAAAGGTATTCCTTTTTATAATGATAAGATTACTGACAGCGGGCAGGAGGATATTATGGAAAAGGAATTGGATAAGGTAAATACAACAGGCAAAGGTCTAGGTTCTCTTAGCCCGATGCTTCCTACTATCAATCAATCAATTACTCAAGTAACTGAAGAGCTTAACTTACCACAGCCCAAGGAGATTGGTACAGTCACAGAGGCACAACGTAAGAAAGACCCTGGTATCTATGCTAATATGAGTAAGAATAAACTGTCCTTTGATGTTAATAATATAAAGATTAAATATTATACAAAAGAACTGGATAATGTAATAGCATTAGCTGAGGGTAATGTATCTAAAATTAATAGGTACCTATCTGGTGAGCCTATGACAAAACCTGTTTACAATTTATTTGCTGGCTTATATAGTACAAAAGAATTACAAATACTGGCACACCTGTACCACGAGATGGGGCATCACCTGGTTAATTATTATAAGAATCCTTATGGTAAGATATCCAGATTAAAGAAAGCAATAGATAATATAGATGTAGAAACAGAGAAGCCCCGCACTAGAAGTTTACGAGCAGGCAAAGATTCTAACGAATGGTTTGCTGAGAACTTCTCTTACTGGGCTATGAATAAGTATCAAGGTGTGGCTCCGATTGGAGCCCCGAGGTCTTTGTTAGATACCAGGTTTATGAATCTTATAAGACAGATTCTAGATGGGAGTCTGTAACATCTATATAACCTACCTTCTTGGTTCTCTTATAAGTACCTGCGAAGTCAGTGTTACTAGGTAGATACTTATTCTCCCAGTTAAAGTTGTAGTCCTGTTGACACAACTTACTGATATTAAATACATACACACCCTTAGGGGTAGACACACAATAAAGGAACTCCTTACCTGTCTTGTCTGCTTCCTCCTTCACGCAATCTAACTTATCATACTCAATCATTTGTGTATCATAGTGTGCACGTCTACACTTTAATTCAGCTAGGTACTGGGCTGAGGTTGCATCCCATCTACAGAACTTATCTTTCTTTGTAGATTCTAACCCCAGTTTAAACTCTGTGTTTAACTGTTCTAATAATTCCTTCTCATTCATTCTATATTCTCCACATCAAATTTAATGTACCCTTCTTTAGCCCAGAACTTTCTGGCTCTTATCATAACAATCTGTTTATCATTCTCATAGTAATGACTCTCTAATGAATCAAGTGCAGCCTTAATATAATTATCAATATCTGCATTGTTATCACAGTACTGTTTATTCTTTTCTTCTTTCTTTTTATTTGACCAAGACTTAGCCATTTGAACGTGGAAGTCTAACCGTACAAATAAGGTACCAGTATGTACATCTTTCTTGTGATGCTGTAGTAATTGTTTGAAGTCATCCCTAAAGGTTTGGTACTTCTTAGGAAAGAAGGTTGCCCATCTGGTTACCCTGGCCCTACTGGCTGGTACTGGTGATATATTAAATCTAATCATTTAATTGCTCCCCCGTGTGCACCACCGCTACAAGTCTTAAAGCTAGGGGCAGACATAATCTTCTTAGTATCTTTAGAGGTACACTTAGGGCACCTACCACTCTTCTTACGGTGTTCTATTGTATTACTCTTAGTGTAGTGGTGCTCACATTTGTTGCACATATAGTCGTAAGTCACATACCCTCCTTGTCTTCATAATGCAGACCATCGTTTCCATTCTGACCTACTATATCCATACGCTCATCGTCCCAAGGTTCATCTAAATCCTTAGCTAACTTACCCAACCGCTCATAGTATCCCTCATCAATCTTCTCGTACTCTATGGCATTCATAAGAGCCTTAACGATACCTACCTGTACTAGTGCATCAGCTTCAGCATCATCAATCTCTACTGTCAGCTTATTCTCATTAGGTATAGCACCTTCTAGTGCCTCAGGTGGCAGTACAATAAACTGTGTCTTACCTTCTCTAGCTTCATCAACTAGTGCCTGTAGTCCTAGCTTGAAGAACACTTCTTGTTCTTCTTCAGTTATATTCTCAACCACGAAGTCATTGGTAGTTCCTTTCTTCTCTTTAATCTGCATCATTGTTCTCCTATAGCAATCATATGTCTCAGCTCATTAGCTTCCCAGAAGTGCTTCCACTGGGAAGGTGTGGATACCATACGTATTACATACTCTAGTGCTATACTATCCCTATCGTCACAACAGGTATACATATTAAGTAATTCCTTACGTACGAACTCATCAGCTTCATCAGTGTTATGTCTAGGTGTAGATAGGTTAAGGAACTCATCATACTCTTCTAACTTCTCAACCCTCCTAACTAAATTATCATATCCCATATCTTCATCCCTTAGTTTATCAATCTCTTCTTTACTATCTACCCATTTGTATCTGTCGTGGTCTCCACTCATATCCTTCTCCTTTAGTATTAATCATCTTAATGGCTCATATAGTAATCATTATCCTAGTAATATAGGACTAATGACTCTTATATGATACATTACAGTATCTTATGTACAGTATAGTGTACACTTTACAGCACCACTTTGTGTCATTAAGTGACACTTCTATGCGGTATTAAACTTCAACCTTCATATGTCATACTATATATCTCTATCCAATTATATCCAATAACGTATACTCATACCCAAATCTCGATATGCGATATCAGTCATAGTCCTTAGCGTAGTTCCTCAGAAACCTATCACCACAGTCTACGTTATCTTTACCTTGCTTACGTATCAGTTTAGTCAGCTCATCATACCGTCTACCTAGTAATTCATTCTCCCTCTCTAGTTCCTCTAGCTTATCTACTACCTCGCGGTAGCTAGGGATAGTGGTAGTAGTAGTAGTAGAGTTACTTTTTATCTTGGCTAATGCTCTATGGAATCTCTCTTGTTTATCCCAGTAGGTATCACTCATATCCTCACACCTCGATGTATGCTATTACTTCTGACCAATCAGTATAATCAGCATAGGTTTCGCTATCGTAAAACATAGTGACTGAGTTATCTTTGTGGTAAAGGACTCCCTCATCTTTAAATTTAGGAATATTATCACCTTGGAAGTAAGGTTGTTTAATACCCTTCTCACGTAGGACTTCGCAGTTGTCCCATACATCACCGTCGTCATCTAAAAACTTATCACCGTTCGTATCTACTAGGTACTCAAGTCGCCAGTGGTCACCAATATTATCTCTAAACTTACACAAGTAACCCTCGTCAATAACTCGTTGCCATTTGTCTTCTGCTTTAAGTGTGTCTTGTGACTTACCCAAAGTCTCTATATAACTAACAACTCTGTCAGCCTGCTCATCATTCAATGTTGCCATTGCTGTACATAATTTATTAAAATCATTCATCTTCATTCCCCTTCTCCACTGTTATCTCTAACATCTCAAGACAAAGTCTAGTTAGTGTATCATCGTGAGCCAGTACCAACTTACTCATACTATTAAGAGTCTTAGTCAGGCTATCTATATCCTCACGTAACATCTTTAGTTCATCATTCATAGGCATCGGCATCTCATATTTAGTTGGTTCACTTAATTTATGTTTATTCATCTTCATTCTCCTTATTGATATTTGCGCCACCAAATTACCTTACCATTTCTCTTCATCACTAGTGACACACAGTACTGTTCAGCACCTCGTGCCTCATACTGTAGAGACTTAATGTAACAGTGTCTAGCACTAGGACAGGTGTATGTACCGCTCGTACCGTTAACCATCTCTACATCCATAGTGATGTTGTCCTTAGGTGGGAAGTTATAGTTAGCTTCACTCTTCCCCATACATACTAATAGTAGAAGGAATACACCTGCTGTAATCCAGCCTAAGTTAATACTATTACTCTCACTCCAATTCTTATTCTTCACTTCATATCCCTCCAAATCTTTAACGCTATCTTCATCTTAGTCCTCTCTAACAGACACCTAATGCATACCTTATCCCACCAAATACTAATAGTATACCACATATACTTCATTATAAATCTCCTAACTCAAAGTCTTCATCTTTACTTAAGTCAATAGCAGCCACATAGTTAACACTTTCAATCTCCTGAGGTGCTGACTTAACATTCGTACTATCTAGGTAGTTATCTACCCACGGTAAAGGATTCTCACCTACCTCTAGTCCTAAACGCTTAGGGTCTAGTCCGATGTTAGTTAGTCTAACTGCAAAGATGTAATCCATATACTGCTTTAATATTGCCTCATTCATACCAATTAATGGTGAGCCCTTAGAGAATAGGTATTCAACCCACTCCATCTCTTCCTTATAACCAGTAGCATACATCTCATACACCTCATCCTCTAGGTCCTTAGCAATCTCAGTGAAGCCCTCTGACTCATCAGTGTTCAACATCTTGATTACTCTTTGGAATACATCTAAGTGTACCATCTCATCACGAGCAATTAACTTAAATACATTACTACTACCTGCCATTAACTTCTCAGGTTGCTCAGAGAATGACCAGTTAGTTACAAATGTACAGAAGAATCTAATGCCTTCAAACATATTAAGAATTACTGCTGATTTGTAGACTGCCTCTTTGACCATACGTTCATTAACTTCAGGGAAAGGTTTGACAGCCCCAGGCTTAAGAGATAAGACAGTAGAATTAGCATCCATCCTATCAAAAACACTGGTAGCCCAATCAAAGCCAGCAAGAATAGAAGTAGCCCGTCTCTGTACGTACTCATCATCTATGATTCCTCCTATGAATTCATCTACATTATTGTATAGAGCTCTCACCATCTCAGTGTATGACTCTGAATGCAGTAGCTCGTTGTTCTGATGGTTAGTTATATACAATTCCCACTCAGGGTTATTAGATATACCACCATTATTGAAGAGCTGAAGAGGAGCACGCCCAGCACAGCTATCGAGAGTGATAGCAAACTTAAGCCCTGATTCATAGATGTGTTTACCTGCTTCATCCAATGATTCAAAGTCTCTCTTCTCCTTTGATAGGTCAATTTCATTCTTACTCCAGTTACCAATAGCCCTCATCTCTTCTGCGAAGTCTAGTATCCAAGGGTACTTAGGGTCGTGGTACGTCTGTATGTTTCTATTACAGCTGTCCTCACCCAGGAATAACCTGGTGTTCTTACTTACTACTGTCTCACCTAATTTAAAAATCTTACAACTCATATGCTACACGCTCCTGATTCACATCCTGTTACAATTTCCTCACTCTTGTTCTCTCTGTCCTTACTACGGATGTAGTATAAAGACTTAAGCCCATACTTATAGGCGGTGAGGATATCCCTCTTAACTCTATTGCTATCTAGTATCTTACCATCAATCTTAGTTAGGTCATACCACTGATTGACTGACATACCTTGGTCTATGAACTTCTGTATCACAGCCATCAACTTAATATATTCACTACTGTTGTTGTCTGGCATATCCCAAGCCTTCATATAATAGTTAGCCTTATCTACATCAGGTACTAATGACTTGACTGTATAAGCAGCTGACTCATATGTATCTGTTAGAGATTGAATAGGGTCAATACCTTGTGTACTATTACTGACTAAAGAACTACTGGCTGTTGGTGGTACAGCAGACAGGGCTGTGTTTCTCATACCCCATATCTGTACCTGTTCTCTCAACCAATCCCAATCACAGTGTAAATCATTGTCTACTAACTGGTCTACGTTCTTATTGTATGTATCGATAGGCATCGTACCATCAGCATACTGTGACTTCTCTAGGAAATACTTACAAGCACCCTTCTCCTTAGCTAACTCCATACTCGCTTTGATTAATCCATACTGGAATCTCTCAGCCCAAGTATGTGTCAACTCATACGCCTTCTTAGTACCTAGTCTAGCTTCATTCTTAGCAAGGAAGTGAGCGAAGTCACTGATACCAATACCTAGGAATCTGTAACCCTTAGTAGCCCACTCAGCTGCATCCATAGGATACTCTTGCTTATCAATTAAGTTATCTAAGAACCTAACCATAAGTCCAGTCAACTTATCCATACGTGTGATGTTATCTAACTTACCAAAGTTAATACAACCTAAGATACATAAGCTAATCATACCATCATCTAAGTTGTACGTATCAGCAGTAGCTTCCTTCTTAAGACCATCAAACTTCATAGGTCTAGTAGGTAGGAATATTTCTGAACACAAGTTAGTCTGTGTTACTGGTTCTTTGAACATCCCTTGTTTATTGATGTTGTCAATGAAGTGCAGATAAATCCGTCCAGTCCCAACACGTTCCTTGATGAGCTTGTTGAAGACTTCCGTTGCTGGAACTCTAGTCTTTCTAATGAATGGTTGTTGTTCATAATGTTTATACACCTCGTCAAAGTCTGCTTGTCCATAGGATTCAAATAGTTTTGGCACGTCCTCTGAGGAGAATAAAGTCCACTCTCCTTTGCTAAGGACACGCTCAATAAAGATTGAAGGGATGCCGATAGCGTAATCAATAAACCTAGCCCTAGTAGTATTACTACCTTGATTGTTTTTGTATTCCAAGACATCCATTATCTCCCAATTAAATACAGGATAGTTAACTACAGTAGCACCACTACGTAATGCATTCTGTGTGAACTGTTTACTTGCAGCCTCTACTGTCTTAAGTAGTGGTAGTGCACCTGTGTGTTTAACAGTATTGTTCTTGACTGGTGCTAGGATACCTCTGACTAGACCCATATCAATACCAATACCTGCTCTCTGTGCTGTCATCATAGACAACGCATACTCAGTGCTGAGGATAGACTCAGACGAATCACCCATCTTAATCTTACAACAACTAGAGAACATCTTAAGTCTAGTACGTACACCTGAGATAACAGGAGTAGGTAAACTAATCTCATCGTTCTTTAATGCTTGATAGAAGTCCAACACATAGCCTAGCTTGGCATCTCCTTCATCAGCAAAGATAACCATAGGGATAATCATAAACGTCTCTTGAATCATCTCTAAGGCTTTATCAGTCTTGACATCCTTAATCAGGTACTTACTTTCTAGTTGTGTGACACTTGAGTGTACTCGTTCTAAATCATTCTCATAATCTAAGTAGCTACCTAGGTATTCAATCTCTTCCTCTGTGTACTTCTCCAGTATCTCAGGGCTATACAACTTAGACTTAACATTCTTCTTAATGTAGTCTAAGAAGTTGATAGGTTCAAAGCTACCATACACTTCCTTTCTCATATTAGTGACTAACAATCTACCCGCTAGTACACCATAGTCAGGATGTTCAGGTGTTAACTTCTCACTCGCACTCTTAATAAGTGTCTGTTGAATAGCAACTGATGACATCTTATTAGCAATCTTTAGATGTGCATTAAGTGCTACATCAGATACAGATACGTTTAAACCTTCAGCACACTGGGATAACATCATATGAATCTTATCATAGTCTAGTAACTCTAGTGTACCATCTCTTTTCTTTACGTATACTTCTTTAGCTTTCATCAGGACGTACCTCCATCTCAATCATCCTATCGCCATTCTCATTCTCATAGACTGCATAGGTTAACTGTCCTTTGTTGTGCATAATAATAGCATCCATAAGACCCTCGTTGTATGCTCTCTTATCCACCCAGTACATAACCAAAGCACCTAGGCCCATCCATATACTACTGATAATCAATATCTCATTCATTAAAAATACTCCTCATTAAATTCCTCAAACCTTTCACGTTTAGCCCATAGATTTTTCTCAAAGGCATCAAGTATATCCTCAGGCTCTAGCTCTAGCTCATCACATATGAGACACACATCATAATTCTGTGCTACTCTTTCCTTAAGTTCTCTGAGAGTTATCATTAGAAACTTCCTGCTACCTGGTCAACATAATAAGATGTGAATGCACCTTTTGTTGTAGATGTTAATGCACCGTAACAACTTTCTTTATGTCCGCAGAATGCACAGTTCATATTCAATCTCTCTCTACCGTCCTTACCTACTGTTGAACCCTTAGCTAATCTCATAGGTGGTGTATCAGAATCCATCTTATCTTTCAATTGAATAATGTGCTGGTCAATATCAGTCTCTAGTTGCTGCTCACATAGTTTAAGTGTTGACTTGTTCTTATTGAATGCTAAGAAGTAACCTACCTCTCTACCCTCTGTCTTACCATACCCTGATAACTGTTTGATATATCCGAAGGCATCATCTTTAATACCAGTCTCAGTAAACTTATTCTTGTATGACCAGTCACTGGCTGTCTTAACGTCTACTAATTCATCATCAATATAACAATCTTGTGAACCATTAACACCCTCAACTGTGTGCTTCTTCTGTTGTCCTGTTACCTTATGACCTGACAATTCAATCAGCCCCAGTAGCACAGCCTCTAGGATATGCCCTTGTAAAAAGGTTAGGTATACACTACCTTCAATAGGTTCCTGTTCATATCCTTTAACGGAGTACCATTGTGCTCTCTCACATCTACCAATACCTGACATACGTAGACCGTCTGACTTCTGTCTCTCTTTAAAAGATTCAACCAAGGCATCAGCTACTTCTGTACCCACTTTATCCGCAATCTTCTGGAGGTCCCCTGTGTATTTCTTACCTTCCATTAGTTTATATACATCTGTTACTACTGTGTTAATTGTTTTCATTACTGTACTCCTCAGTTAATAAATCAAGATACCATCTTGCTTTGTTTAAATCTTCTATACCATTCTTATATTTATATCTTGATATATATTTTATCACATTCCCTTCTAGGTAGTTTAGTTTCTGGTCTAAAATAAAATCAATTACTTCTATGTTACCCTGCTTGTAATGGCTTGGGTTAATGTTATCTTTAATGTGTGTCATTCCAACTGCTCCCTATTTGATACTCTCCATCTATTGGACAGTTTAAATTATAGTATTGTGTTGTCTCTCTCATTGCTTCTACTACCTGTTGACCAATAGCTTCAGCATATTCAGGCAGACATTCAATCTGAATCTCATCGTGTATCACACCCAGTTGTTTGTATGGTAGCTTACACTTCTCGTGAAAGATAACCCAAGACCTCTTAGCTATTATACTACCTGCTGATTGCAGTAGAAAGTTTAATGCTGAATGAGATGAACGTATCCTGATATGTCTACCATCAAGGGCTTTGATGTACCCTCTCTCTGATGCTTGTTCAACCAGCCTGCGTAACTTCTTAAGGGCAGGTGTGTTGTCTAGGAATTTCTTCTTAATCTTTCTACCTTCCTTCTTACCACCACCTACAATCTTACCAATCAACTGGTCACCCCCACCATATAAGTAGGCGTAGATAAAAGTCTTTGCCTCACCTCTGGTACGTAGCCCTGCTGACTGTTGGTTCTTAGTATGGATATCACCTGTCAGTATCTCCTTTGTGTATGCAGGGTCATTCATATAATGAGCCAGACATCTCAACTCCAGTCCAGATAGGTCAGCACCTACTATTACTTTGCCCTTAGGTACTGTGAATAAGGAACGCATCTCTTGGCCATACTCTTTATCACTAGCTACTACCTGTTGTAGATTAGGATTACTACTGGACATACGATTAGTCACTGTGCCTAGAGTGTGTACCCTACTGTGAATTGAGTGTGTGTCCTCGTTCAATGCATCAAGCCAACTGTTTAACATACTGATACGTTTCTGCAGCATTAAATATCTTGCAATAAGTTTAGCTTCAGGTATGTCCACATCCTCAAGCACAGCTTCATCTACCTTAACACTGCCTTTATCTGTTAATACCGTTGGCTCCCATCCAAAGTTAATTAGATACTTTGCTATTTGTTTACGACTTCCTAGATTAAACTCATCATAAGTATTGTAACCCCACTTACCATTAGGGTGCCAACAACAACCCTTAGCCAATTGGTTCTGATAACGTACACTTCTACTCCCTGATGCGTTGAACTTATCAGCCTTCTTGACTTCATTAAAGACTGCCAAGGGTTTGAAGACTGAGCGTACCTCTGACTCAACCTCTGTAATATCACTACTAATTTGTTGTAACAATCTAACAGCATTGTCTTCATCAAAGTACCACCCATTCTTTTCTTGTACACTACAGTGCTCCTTTGTTTTGTATTCTAATTCAATAGCATCCTTAGGCATACCACAAGACATCATCTTATGATACAGCTTGGTTGTTATCTCCACATCTCTAACACAATAGGTTAACATCTCTTCTGAATAACAAGACCAGTCCTCGTGGTCTCCCTTAGGGTACCCAAACCTATCACCCCAACTCTTGAGACCATTACCTCCCTCTCTTCTAGGGTCATCCAACTGACTGAGTACCAGTGTATCCTCAACCTTTGTATTGGTGAAGTCTGTACCTAATAACTTCTTCATCACAGGTACATCATACCCAATACCATTATGAAATATTAAGGTGTCAGCTTCTACCATCCAAGCATTGAATGTACCTACTGTGTCAGGTGTGAAAGTAATAACTTCTTTTGTGTCTACATTCTGTACTACAATACACCACACCACTGTAGGGTCTAGCCCATCAGTCTCAATATCACAAGACCATTTAGAATTTCCCATAGTCATCTACCTCCTTAAGCTGTGGGCTTGTGCCCTTCTCCAACCTACCAGTAATAGGATTGTAGCTTGTCCAGCCTGCTTCACCAGTCTGCCCAGTCCTACGTAGTTTAGGTACTCTAATGCGAGTGGAGTTTCTTTCATACTCATCCTCTGCCAGTTTATCCCTACTGAATAGAATATTATTATGACAAGACTGAGGGATTGCACCACTACCTTTCACGTCATACTCACTGATTTTATGTGGGTGACTACCATCATCAGGCTTACGTGTATGTGTACTCAAAATAACACAAGCCTTAGTTTCTTTACACAGCTTAATGAATCTATCCATCACATCCTCAATGTTCTCATTGCTCAGGTTCTTAATGGCAGTGTGTAGAGGGTCAACTAATATCACACTACAACCCAAGCCTTTAACAAAGTATCTAATCTTAGCAAACATCTCATCAATATCAATTGAACCACCACCATCATCGTGTATCTGTACCTTACTACCTAACCCTACTGTCTTAGCATCCGCCATAATATCATCAACATCTAACTCCCTAGGGTTTACCAAGGATAGGTTGACTCCTTTATGTACTGATACTACCTTACGTACTGTCTCATCAAGACTATCCTCTACCATAAAGCAACCAATCTTTTCATTAGTAGCAGTAGCGAAGTGATAGATGAGCTCATTAAGAATAGTTGTCTTACCAATAGAGGTATGTGCAATGATAGATGTTAGCTCACCTCTAGCTAATCCACCCCTTGTCATATCATTTAGATTACCAAATGAATTGGGCAAGGGAATGAGCTCAGTGTCCCTGTAATTAAGGAGGGCATCATACATATCTGATACTGTTGCCACGCCTGATACTACATAGGGCTTAGCATCCCACCAAGCATCAACAAATGCCTTGGATTGTTTGTTACTTAGATAATCTGATGCATCCTTATAGTCAGGTAACGTCACAGTCTGTACCTTATTAGGTCCAAGCAGTGGTGAGATAGCCTCAGTTGCTTTCCTTCCTGCCTCATCATTATCAAAGCACAGTACCACCGTCTCAAAGGAATCAAGCCATTCAAGATTAGCCTTGATGTTCTCTACACAATTAGCACCGTTGTTAACTGATACCACAGGGTACCTACTACCAAGCATCTCATATGCAGCTAATGCATCCAGCTCTCCCTCTGTTACTGTTACAAACCTACGCCCTTTCTTGAACAGGTGTTGACCAAACAAAGGATTACTTGCATTAGTATCACCAACCCCAAAGAATTGCTTGGTCTTCACAACTCTGGTCTTGAGACCTACCATCATACCCTTATTATAGTAAGGGTAATGATGCTTTGTTACCTCACCTGCTGTGTTTACTTCTACCTTAACACCATACTTCTCTAATGTCTCAGCTCTCAGGTTTCTATCAACAAGAAAGAGAGACTCTCCCTTGTAACTATCCTGCACCTTACCTGCAGAGACAGATATATTACTTATGGTACCATCACCTCTTACGTTATACCCACAAGAGAAACAATTCTTCCCTCCGTTGTCATACAATACTAAGTTGTCTTGCGACTTATCCTTACCATTCTTTGCACACTCAGGGCACTGGGTGTTACCTATCTTTTTACTGTTGTCTGTATTGTTATTCATTTAATAACCTCCATATCTCTTAGATTAAAAGAGCCACCCTAAGGTAGCTCTAGTTTATTAATTAAATCATATGGTTAGAAGGCTCCACCAGCAATAGCATCACCAGCTTCCTCATTCTTCTGTAATAATTTAATCTTATCCACATATGCATACTGTGAATAGTCTCCCTTACCTGCCTTAGCTACCACTCGTACCAAGTCTCCAAAGCGTGATAGTTCATCAGCAGAGATGCGTTCACCTTCAGCATCATACACAGGTGGTTGACCAAAGTCTGTCTTACGGCTCATACTTACTTGTGGTTCACCGTTGTACTCCTTTAGTTTAATACCTGCCTTCTTGAATACCTCTGCATTCTTCTTGTCCAAGGTTAAAGTAATCTTATACTTTTCTGAACCTTTAAAATTATCAGGCTGTGCTACGTGTACAAATCCTGATACACCTTCTGCTACTATCTCATTGCTTACTGTTGTCATATATAACTCCATATCTCACCAGTTTTAAAAGATATATTAATGGTACTGGTACCCATCAATACATTACTAAGTAGTCTAAGTATACCTTCTTGAATGTTAATCAAATCAACAGTCTATCTAGTATTATTAGTTGTTACTTAGGTTTTCTTATTACTTCTAGTTCTATTGTACCATACTTATTATTAACTGGGGTACTTAATGTCATACTCTTTTATTAATCTCATTCTTCAGTGTACTCCAATTAGTCAGGGCTAGGTCTAACTCAAACTCTGCACGTTCAAACCTGTCAAAGATGTCTTCACTTTGATTATTGTTTTGGTTGCGAGGTACATATTGTGTACCATTAAATACAATCTCACCTTTAGCCTCTTGTTCCAGTACCCAATCTGTTGTTCTACTCATCATCTGACTCCTGTCGTAGTATATTAGCTGTGATATTATCCCTCTCAACATACAAATCTTGCAGTTGTTGAATGGATTCTTTTGTTTTCTTGTGTTGAATGTTAATTTTATAGTTAATCTCTTTCAGTTTGTTCTCTAAATTATCTAACCACATTACATATCTCCTGTAAGTATTATATTATCTATTTGTTCTTGTCTTTTTCTAGCCACCTCTTGTCTTTCTTGTGCTAATCTTGCTTTCTTTTTCTGATAACTCCTTTGAGCATACAATTTCCTTGCTGCTAATCTCTCCTCATCAGTGTGATAGAGGATAGGTCTACCTTTATTGACTTGCTTTTGTCCTCCCTCCTTATTAAATCTCTGTCTTTCCCACTGAAAGTAAGGAATGGTATTACCTCCTTTGCTCTTTACTTTAGGTACCCTATTAACACCATTTAGATTCCTGACTAGTATACCATCCTCATATGGTGCGTTCAAGGGCATCCCTAGGTACACCTCTCCATATATCTTATTATCTACCATATCTATCTCTCTTTAATTGTTTGTTCTCATTCACCAGTGTCATAATTCTCTCCATATTATCCATAATTGTAGTAGTGTAGAACATATCTTTCAGGTTGTCCATCCGTATGTCCCCCTCAGTGTCCTTAGGATTAGATTCTAGGGGTTTATTGTACCTACCCTTACTCATCACCTTAGTTTCCTTTGTTCTGCTCTTTATGCTCATCCTTGGTCTCCATTAGTTTACCATATTTTTTATATAACTCTACATTTTCTGACATATAGCCATCAATCTTAGAGGATATTTCTGAATAGGTTGTATCAGATATACAATACCATTTATCTTTTTCTCTAATACAATACATTACAGTACACCATACCAGATATCTACAAACATATCATACTCTTCTACTGGTAGTTTCATCAATCCCTCAAAGAATTCATCAGCAGATAATGTCTCCTTGGCTAATTCAACTATTTCCTTGGCCGTTTCTTCTGTCATTTTATCTACTCCTTTGTTCTGCTTCTAAATCAGCAATCGCTTCACTTACCATATCCTGTACATAATACATATCAATCATTCCCTCGCTACTGCCCTCCATCATACCGACAGCCCAATTCCACTGCTCCTCGGTATCAACTTCTGCTTGGTACTTGTCTATCCAATCAATCATTAGTTCATCAGTTGGCTCATATGTATTTTGTAATAGCTTAATTATGTTATCAACTCTCATTTTATTTCTCCTTTAACTCATTAATTAATTCAATCGCTTCATCAATTGCTCTCCACATCTCAAAGGATGTACCATCTTTATGCCATCTATCCATCCAATAGTTTTTATTAGCTACTAGATAATGCAGGTCTGATAATGTATTCTCTTGCTGTTCTGTCATTTTATTCTCCTTTAATATTCAAATGTATCTAATGGTTGGTTGGCAGCACCATCGAGGTTAGCGTAGAAATCTTCTTCGCTCTCCCAAACAGTAACTAAACCCTCACCAATAATCAATACTCGTGAGTTATCATCTACTTGTATTAAGTAGTTACCTCCACCCGTTTCAATTCGTTTAGTGTTCATCTAAATCCTCCTGTGGTGTTGGTGAGTGTCCTGTCCTAGCAACCTCCTTAATTTGTCTTTGACTGTAGCACCAGTCATTACTTAGGTACTCACTGAAGTTCTTATTCTCATCAGCCAACATATCTCTCTCCTCTATAAGACTAGAGATTTTACGGTATAGTCTATCTATTTGTTCTTGTGTTGTTTCTTCATACATATTATTTCTCCTCATTTGCATAAGGTGACAACTCAGAAAAGTGTACCTCGGCTGTAACAAACGCACCACAACCCTCAGTCCTATTTTCTACTTCCCGTAGTGCTAATTCTTTTGCTTGTTCCTCGTTCTCAGCATCTATAAAAGTGTAGACTGAACGTGTTATATCTATTCCTACGTGATATTCTTTCATATTAATCCTCCTCGTTGGCATCATTAGCCACGTTCATAATTGTCATAAGTTTACGTTCAAGTTCTTTGATACGCTTATCTTTATCCAAATCCGTTGTTCTATGTGTATACCAACCATTTGAAATGTTATCTATCTCACAAGGGCTGTAATCCATACGCTCAAGGAAGTTAGCAAAATGACCGTTCTCTTCTGCTAGAGTGTCCCTCTCTTCTTTTAGCCCTTCAATCTCCAGGCCTATATTATATAAGTCACCTGTTAAGTATTCTATAGTCTTTAATAGGTCGTCTATAGTGTCCTTAAGTGCCAGCTCTGGCCTATCTTTTAGATAGTCTTCAAATTTATACATTTTACTTATCTCCTAGTTAAATTGTATTTTTAAAGTCAGAACCTAGCTCTTCTATAACAACGTCTTCTATATTATCGTTGTAGCAGTCCCATAAAATCTTTATCATATTTTCTCGTACCTGTCCAACATCATCATTAAACTCTTGCTCTCCGATGTCATCATCAAGGTACATACCTGACCCTCCAAGGTCATATCCTATTTTCTCATCTAATAAATCAGTTAATACTAATTCAAACTGCTCATATTCTTCTTTCTTATTCATAATATCTCCAAAAATTTAATCTTATCTGCTAAATACCACAGTCCACCTTGTGATACTGGTCTTTTTATTGTTTCATAATCCAAAATCTCTACCTTTATCCATACTCTGCCTTTAGGTGACAGATGTGGTGCATTAGGTGAAGAGGTACAGTGCCAACCTTGTCGTACCTTAAAGCCCTTGGTAGGGTGGCATTCAGACTTATACCAAGTGTCAAACTCTATCCCTACGGATTTATTAATAAACAAAGGCGTTAACTTACCCGACTTCAGTTTTCTTACTAGTTTATATGCAATCATATTTTACTCCCTACCACTATCAGCAGTAGTATTATTAAAATTATATCCATTATTGAATAACAGTATACTCAGCATTATTTGCTCTAACAGATACAATTGTATGTAGATTAATTGTTCTGTATCCCATTACCTGTACATCAAAGGTCGTATCATAGGTGTTATCGTATCTAGTTACCTTATTTACACCTCCCTTTAGGTATTTTGTTACGCCAAATCTACCATTAGACCGCCTAATTGTACCATCTTTCTTAACAAATTTAACCGAAAAGAATCTACCTCTTTGGTCTGTTAATAGTTTGTCTAGTTTCTCTCTAGTTACATTCAACTTTTGCATATGTATCACTCCGTCTTATTATTATTATTAATGTGCTAGATAAGAGATATTCTTTATCCCTTTATCCCAGCACTTCCTACACTCACCACACTCACCATTATTATCGAATGACTTACAAGTTGCCTTGCTTTTATCCGTAACAACGGTGCTTGTGTTGCTATATAAAGGTGCTTTACCGTCCACCATACTACCACTAAGGCGTATGACAATATTATTAGGTAAATTCCCTTTATAATTCTTTATAATCCTACTTTCTTTAGTAGGTAACCAATGTTTAATAGTTGGTGTTTGTCTTACTACTGACAATATCTTATCAAAATGTTCTACACTTTGCAAATCACCACTATCGTGCCATCTAAAAACACCTTTATCCCTTATATCCTTTTTATTAGATATTAGATATACCATAGCACTAACCCATTCAGGCTTATTTATTGACAATAATCTACGTTCTTGTGCTTCTACAATAGCAGGGTATCGCTTATAATTACCCTTTAAAGCATAACAACTTGAACATACACTATTTTTAATTTGTCTTAATCTACTGCCTTTAATACATTTATTAGCAGGTATTGAATAACTACTAGAGGGCATTTTACTTGTGGTAGTTAATCCCTCCACCACTGATAATGCTTGTTTAATTGTATTTATAGGCGTAAATAAATTGTTTGTTATATCCATTTTATCCCCTCTTATGTTGTAATAATAAATCACCATAATATCTGTTAGCATCTTGATATAATGTTTCGTAATCATTCATACTTTCGAGTGTATCAAAATCACTAGCATCTAATTCATTAAATCTTGAGCCTTTTTTATACCATTTAATTGCTGACTCAATATAAATCTTTTGTTTTTTATTTAACTTTCTCATAATTCTTTATCCCTGTTGTTTTTGTAACGTGTTATAAAAAGTTGTTTATCCATATATCTCCAATAATTGTTTATCCAAGTAAAAACAGGACAGTGTCTTGGTTATGTAATCAATCCAAAGGTCTTGTTTTCATTTATAAAGATTTGTTTATCCCAATAAAAGGTTATCCCAATCTTTACTATATGTTACCCGAAGGGCAGGGGATTGTCAAGTCCACAAAACGAGAAACATATAGAAAAAATCGGGGCTTTCGCCCCTGTAGTTATGCTACCATTCTAGCTATTTCTTTGTATGCTTTTTCTAGCTCATCGTTTAGTTTCTGTAACTCTTTGACAAATTCCATTCTAGTCTGCAAATCTTTCTCACTGGCTTGTTTGTCAAACCATTTCCTAAAGGTTGCATATTTATCGGTACCACCTACTGACTTATTAGGCTTGCCAATCTTGCATTTTTCGTCTTTCTTGCCTTTATGTAGTGTTAACTTGTCAATATTTAATGCCTTGCTTGCTCTTTCTATCTGCTTTTTAAGACTGTCTGTTGATGCACCTTGCAGTTTTAAGTCGGTGGCAATTTGTTCCAGGTCATCAAAACCAATTGCAAGGCGGTCTGTAACTGCCTGTTGGCGTGATGTGCTGGTGTTACTTTCATTTAAGTAACTTAAATATAATTCTTCGTTTGTCATTTTTAACTCCTATGAAAACCAGGACAGTGTCTTGATTTTCTTGATTTCAATCGGACAGGATTGTCCTATTGATACTGCGTATTGTACTCTCTTTTGGTGGGTCTGTCAACACCCTGAAGCAGGACAGTGTCCTGTTTTTCATTCACAAATTTATTAATTTGTCAAGCCTGGTATCTAAATGCGAATGAAACAGATTTACGTTTGTTTATTATTCTCAACTGCAAATGATAATGATTATTGTTTACATATACAAGGACAAACGAGAATGATAATGATTTACAAATGAGAATGATTATCAAGTGATACCCAGTATCAAATGAGAATAACTATCAAATGCGAGTGATTATCAAATAAGAATGAGTACCACCTGCGACCCATTCTCACCTGGGAATGACTCCTATATGCGAATGATTCTCATTATCACCGAGGCACCCCACCTCTTTTTCAAAGTCGCCCACACACTGAACCCACCTAGACCTAAAATTCTACATTTTTCATTGTATATTATAATAACCTAATATGCGGGCCAAGTAAATAATCAGTTATTTAATAGGCAGCTCAGAAATATTTCTGGTATAATTTGTTATGTAGTTAATACATACTTAGTCTCAACTAATTAACACTAGAGACAACATTCTGTCATTCATTAATAATCATAAATGATTGATATCATTTCAGATTAAGAATCAACGAATGTTCACTGTTGTTATCTAGGTACACTAGGTCTGTCTAAGTTTGTATATATACACTTTAATTATACCATTAGGAATACCTTATGGTATAATTGGTACCTATAAATATATTTTTTATAAGAATTTCATATGAGTATTAAATCTACAGGTAAGAATATCAGTACCCTCAAGAGTAAGGACGAGGAGAAACAATTAATTAAAGAATTGAAAGAGGATGCCAAGTACAAGGCAGCTGCCCTTACAGGTAAGAAACCTTCTGATATTGTTGTTGAGGTAAAGAAGACTAGAGGTGAAGGTTATGGTAAGATATCCAGAGGAGCTGGAGGTAAGGCTGCCAGAAGACCTAAGGGTAAGGTGTACAAACCTACAGATGATGATTATGATAAGGTAGAGGAAATGGTAATCATTGGCTTAGACCAGCATACTATTGCTAAGATTATGGGTGTGTCTAATGCTACACTATTGAAATATTATAGGCATACATTAGAGACAGCTAGAGATAAGCGTACTGCTAATGTAGCTGGTGTTGCTTATAAGATGGCTATGAGTGGTGAGTCTGCCAGTATGACTACCTTCTGGTTAAAGACACAAGGTGGCTGGACCCCGAAACAACATATTATTACTGAGGACCGTAACTTTGATATTAGCTGGTCAGCAGATGAAGAAGATATTGCTGATGCTAATAACAGAATAGAGAATCAGACGGAACACTGAGAGGATGCAGGTACAGGAGAAGCGTAAAGGGGTTGTGATACCCTATACACCTAGAACATTACAAGCTAAGCTACATAATGAGTTAGGTAGATTTAATGTGGTAGTATGTCACAGAAGATTTGGTAAGACTGTATTTGCTATTAATCAAATGATTAAGTCAGCTATACAAGACTTACAGACAGGTAAGAAAGCACCTAGGTATGCATACTTAGCCCCGCTGTTTAAGCAGGCTAAGACTGTAGCTTGGGACGAATTAAAGAGATTACTGAGGGAGTTTCCTGATGTTAAGTTTAATGAAGCTGAGCTAAGGGCTGACTTTATGGGGGCTAGGATACAACTATATGGAGCTGATAATCCTGATACACTACGTGGTATCTATCTTGATGGTGTCATCTTAGATGAGTATGCACAGATGAATCCTAAGATGTACTCTGAGGTTATTCGTCCTGCACTATCAGATAGAAAGGGTTGGGGTATTTTTATTGGTACCCCTAAAGGTAAGAATGAATTTTATGATATTTATCATTCAGCCAAAGAAAAGAAGGGCTGGAAGAGATTCTTATTCAAAGCCAGTGATACTGGTATTCTGGATGATGAAGAGCTAGAGATGGCCCAGCAGGATATGGCTGAGACAGAGTATGCTCAAGAGTATGAGTGTAGTTGGTCAGCGGCTCTAAGAGGTGCTTATTATGCCAGGGAGTTGGAACTTGCCTATGATGAGGAGCGTATTGGTAAGGTACCATATGACCCCTCTAAGCAGGTAATAACAGCCTGGGACTTAGGTGTATCTGACAGTACCTCCATATGGTTTGCTCAGTATGATGGTAAGGCTATTAATTTGATAGATTACTATGAGAACTCTGGTGAGGGACTGCCTCATTATATTGATGTCTTAAATCAGAAGGGCTATAATTATGGTGCACATATAGCACCACACGATATTGTAGTCAGAGAATTCAGTACAGGCAAGAGTCGTAAAGATTTAGCTTTCTCTTTAGGTATTGACTTTCAAGTTGCACCTAAGTTAAAGGTAATGGATGGTATTGATACTGTACGTACTACATTAAACAAGTGTTGGTTTGATGAGGATAAATGTAAAAAGGGTTTAGATGCCCTTTTGCAGTACCGTAGCTCTTATGATGATAAGAAGAAGATATGGAGTCAGAAGCCAGTACACGACTGGACTTCACACGCCAGTGATAGCTTCAGATACTTATGTAATACAGAGGTAGTGTTCACAGGTAACGACAGTATATGGGGAAAGGAATTACCAAAGCAAGATTTTAGTTGGGTAATATAACGAACGGGAGTGAGTAGGGATGAATCCAAGATGGCTAGAGAATAAAATTATTGAGATGTCCGAGGACATTAAAGAATTAAAAGAATTACTGAAGGTTGCAGCACAGACTGTACCTAAAACAAAAGGTAAATAATTTATGAGTAAGAGGATGACTAAGAGAGAACTAGCAGCATACGTAGAGCAAGAGATTCAAGGGTCTCTTGGCTACGGTGATGGTAAGTTAACACAACAGCGTACCGATGCTATGGACCGTTACTACGGTAAGAAGTATGGTAATGAGCAAGAGGGTCGTTCTCAGATTGTAACACGTGATGTTGCTGATGTAATTGAATGGATTATGCCAAGCTTGATGAAGATATTCACAGGCGGGGATAAGGTAGTACAGTTTGAACCACAAGGTCCTGAGGATGTAGAGGCTGCTAAGCAAGCTACTGACTATACGAACCACGTTATAATGAAACAGAACCCAGGGTTCAATATTATCTACAGTTGGTTTAAGGATGCTCTATTACAAAAGAATGGTATTGTCAAACATTATTGGGATGATACCACAGAGATTACTAGAGAGGAATATAAGAACCTCACTGAGGAAGAATTCACATCTCTATTGATGGATGATACTGTAGAGGTAGTTGAGCATACAGCCAACGGAGAACTATCAGAAGAAGATATGATGGTAGGGATGCAGCAGCAACCTCTACTGCACGATGTAGTAATCAAAAGAACAAACGAGAGTGGTCAGGTAAGAATTGAACCTGTGCCGCCTGAAGAATTTTTAATTAATAAATATGCTAAAAGTGTTGAAGATGCACGCTTTGTTGGTCATAGAGTTAAGAGAACTAAGAGTGATTTAATTGCTCAAGGCTATCCTAAGGCTAAGATTGAGAGAGCATTCTCTGCAGAAGAAGCTGAATATAAGTCTGAACGTCTAGCACGCTTTGACTTTGATGGTGACTCTACTTATGGTGGAGATGTGGATGAGGGTATTTGGGTAACTGAATGTTATATACACGTAGACTTTGATAATGATGGTATTGACGAATTAAGAAAAGTAACGAAGGTTGGAGATGAGATTTTAGATAATGAGGCAGTGGACAGTGTTCCCTTCTCCTCCCTTACACCTGTACCAATGCCTCATAAGTTCTACGGTCTGAGTATTTATGACTTAATCTCTGACCTTCAACTAATTAAGACTACCTTAATGCGTAACTTGTTGGACAATATGTACCTAACAAATAATGGGCGTTATGAAGTAGTCGAGGGTCAAGTTAATTTAGATGACCTAATGACAAGCAGACCTGGTGGTATTGTACGAGTACGTACTCCAGGTGCTGTAAGTCCACTGGCTACGCCACAGTTAGACCAGAACTCTTTCAATATGCTGGGCTATCTTGATAGTATCAGAGAAGAAAGAACTGGTGTTAACAAGAACAGTATGGGTATTGGAGATGGTGGCTTAAAGTCACACCAAACCGCTACTGGCGTAGCTCAAGTTATGACAGCTGCTCAACAGAAGATTGAACTTATTGCACGTGTATTCGCAGAGACAGGTATGAAGGACCTCGCCACTAGTGTGTACCAATTAGTGCAGAAATATGAATCTCCTGAGAAGATTGTCAGACTAAATAATAAGTGGGTTACTCTATACCCTGCTGATTGGAAAGAGAAACTAGACTGTACTGCACAGGTAGGTCTAGGCTTCGGCAACAAGGATATGAACCTGCTTCATTTGGGTCAACTATCACAGACTATTCAAATGGTTGCTGGTCATCCTGCTGCTGGTATGATGATTAAGCCTAAGAATGTATATAATCTTATTGCAGAACAAATCAGAGCTATGGGTATGAAGAATGTAGATGACTTCATCACAGACCCTGGTGAGGGTGATTTACCTCAGCAAGGTCCTGGTCCAGAAGAACAAGCTAAGCAAGCAGAGATGCAACTTAAGGCTGAAGAACTAAAGCTGAAGTTACAGAAGATGCAAACAGAATCAGCTCTTAAACAGAAAGAGATGGAACTGGAGGCACAGCTAGCTCAACAAGAGTTGGCACTTAAGGCAGAAGAAGCTCAAGTGAATATGCAAATCAAAGCACAGGAACTAGAGATTAAGAAGGCAGACCTAGCTCTTAAACAACAAGAGTTAATCTTAGAGAGGGAACAAGGAAGACCAGTTGCTATTGGTCCAACATAAGGAGTATAATGGGAAACAAGGGAAAGGAGAAACAGAGAGGTCAGGATGCTGAGAGATTAGTTAATGACCCCTTATACAAGGAGGCTTTTGTCACAACGAAAGAGCTGTTGATTGAGATGCTTTTACAGACTGCAATTAGCGAAGAAACGGAGAGAGATAGAATTTACATTACCATCAAGAGTTTAGAGTTGATTGACCAACATATCAAGTCTGTACTCGAGACAGGTAAGCTGGCTGAAGGACAGCACAGTGAGTTCTACGAAGATACAAACAACTATTAAAAATAAGGGAGAAACCAAATGGATTCAGAAACGAACAACCAAATGGAAGTAGCGTTCGAAAGAGCACAAGAAGGTTCTGCTGAAGAAGCAGCAAACAATATCCTAGGATTGTGGGAATCATCTAATGACCAACCTACAGACGAGGTAACAGATACTACTGCAGAAGACGAGGCAGTAGTTGATGAAGGTGATACGCAAGTTGAACCAGGGGAAGATGAAGTCGAAGGTGAGACTGACTCTGCGGAAGCAGAAGAATCAGACGAGCCAGTAGAGATAGATGAAGAAGGCGGAGAGGAACTAGAGGAAGAAGACACTGAGGCTACTGAAGACCCAAGCTACTTGATTAAGGTAGATGGTGAAGAGTACGAAGTTAACCTAGAGGAACTTAAAGCTGGATATCAAAGACAATCTGACTATACTCGTAAGTCTCAAGCACTGGCAGAAGGACGTAAAGAGAATGAAGCAATTCAATCTGAACGTATTAAACTAGAGCAAGAGAGACAAATGTACGCTAACGGTTTGCAAATGTTAAAAGAACAACAGCAATCCAAACTTCAAGAGTTTAAGAGTGTGGACTGGGAAACCTTAAAAGAGGAAGACCCATATGCATATATGCTTAAGAAGGACGAGTACCGAGATGCACAGGACAAAGCAAGGAATGCCGTACAACAACAACGGATTGTACAGCAACAACAATCACAACAAGAGTCACAGGCTAGAGCAGCATTTGTTCAAGGTCAATACTCCCAACTGATTGAGGCTTTACCTGAGTGGAATGATGATAAGTCTACCGTTAAGGAAGACATTAGAAAGTTTGCAATATCTTCAGGGTATGCACCAGAAGAGGTTGACCAACTAGCAGACCACCGTAGTGTTCTTATTCTTAAGAAAGCTATGGAGTTTGATAAGTTAACCAAGAAGGTAGCCCCTAAGAAGAAGGCAATTAAGAAAGTTCCAAAGGTACAGAAGTCTGGTAGAGGTAAGGTTAAGTCTGAATCTGCTAATGATTTGTCAAACAAGAAGCGTACTAGGTTAAGGAAGTCAGGCACTCAAGAAGATGCCGCTTCCATATTTTATGATATGTTATGACAAGGGTTATAACTACAATATAAGGAAATACTATGGCTACTAATTTTAGTACATATGACGCACAAGCAATCCGTGAGGATTTATCAGATGTAATTTACGACATCTCACCAACAGATACTCCATTCCTATCGGGTATCGCTAAGAAAGGTTCTGCAGCAAACACTTACTTTGAGTGGCAGACTGATGCTCTAACAGCAGCTTCTGGCTCTAACAAGCACGTGGAAGGAGCAGCAGTAGGTGCAGCATCAACTTCAGCTACTACACGTTTAGGTAACTACACACAAATCGCTAAGAAGGTTGTTGAAGTTACTGGTACGCAAGACAAGGTTAACAACGCAGGTAAGAAGTCTGAGATGGCATACCAGTTAGCTAAGGCTAGTAAGGAAATCAAACGTGATATGGAAACGTCTCTGTTGGCTGATAACGCAGCTGCAGCAGGTTCTGCTTCTGTGGCACGTACTACTCGTGGTGCTGCTAACTTTATCACTACTAACGTAACAGATGCAGGTACTTCAGGTACTCACGCTGCTATGGTAGAAGCTGACGTTACTGCAGTTGCAGAAGACATCTGGACAGCAGGTGGTGAAGCATCAACTATCCTATTAGGTGCAACTAATAGAAAGTTAATCACTGCTATGTCAGGTCGTGCGGACCAAACTCAGTCAGTTGTTGATGACAACAAGACTGTGTACAACGCAGTAGATGTATATGTTTCTGACTTCGGTACGTTCAACATTCAGTTGGACCGTTACTGTGACCAGGACGTTGTATACTTCCTACAGAACGATATGTGGTCTGTTGACTTCTTACGTGACTTCCAAACAGTAGACATCGCTAAAGAAGGTGACTCTGATAAGAAGATGCTATTGGTTGAGTACGGCTTACGCTGTGGCAACGAAGCAGCTAACGGTAAGATTAGATACACAACTGGTTAAGAGCTAGTTTAAATCTGCCCCTCGGCTAACGCTTGGGGGTTTTCTTAAACTAATTAAGGGACAGTTATGGCATTACAAAATAAAATTATTGAGAACTTAGATGGGTCGATGACCAGTGTATCTTTTCAAGATAATAATGAAATTAAAGATATTGTTAAGTTAAACACCAAGGAGAAGTTTGAAGGGGCACGTAGTGGACGTGCACAGTACCGAGGTGATTCAACGATGGGACACCACGTAGCTCGCATACCTATGTTAGCAGTGGAGCAGATGATGAGGGATGGTATCTGGGGCAACCAAGAGAGAATGAAAGAATGGTTGAATGACCCAATTAATGAACCATTCAGAACAACTAAAGGAAAACTTTAAATGGCACTAAGCACATATACAGAACTCAAGACAGCAATTGCAGATTGGTTAGATAGAGGAGACCTCACTGCTAATATACCTGACTTCATTACATTAGCGGAAGCCAGGGTCAATAGAGAGTTACGTATTAGACCACAAGAGGTACGCTCTACTATGACTACCACTGCAGGTAATAGATACCACGCACTTCCTGGTGGATACCTCAGTATGCGTAACATTCAAATTAATAATGACCCTACAGTACCATTAGAGTTTATATCTCTTGAGATGCTGGATAGGTTATATGGTTCAAATACCTCAGGTGTACCTTCAGCTTATTCTATCGTTGGAGATGAATTTCAATTAGCACCTATTCCAGACTCGGCATATGAGGTAGAGGTTGCATACTATAAGAAGTTTGATTCTCTAGGGGATGGTACTGGTGGTACTGTCACTAGTAATTGGCTTACAGCAAATGCACCTGATGTGTTACTATATGCTGCACTACTTGAGGCTGAGCCCTTCCTAAAGAATGATGAAAGACTTCAGGTGTGGCTCGGTGCATATAAAAATGCAGTTGAGAGTTTACAGAAAGCAGACAGTGCAGACAGGCATTCAGGCTCAACAATGAGGGTACGTAACATCTACTCAGGTGTTGAAGGTTAATGCAAAGTACCTGGGCAGCCAGTTCAGAAACTTGGGGCACAGCACACGTATGGGCTAATGACACCTACAGTCACAGCATAATAGCCAATAGTAGCTTAGGCACATCAGATGTTGCTAATGTTACTATGCCAGTTAGTGCTGATATTACACAGATATTATTGTCAGAGTTACACGATGAAGACAGGGTTAGTTTACTGAATGGCACGTTAGCTTCAGCACTAGGACTTACTACAAGTTGTGTGCTTGTGTTACCTGTATCAGGTAGTATGAGTATAACAACTGCAGGGACAGGTTCTTCAGTTATGTTAGCTACAGGTTTAGCTACACTATCTAGTGGTCACACAACTACCAGCAATAACAATACAGTTTACCCAGCAACAGCAACGTTCTCTTCAGTCTTAGAGAATGTAAATGATGAAGATAAAGTTACATTAATTAACACTGCATTAGAAGCAACTTATGGTATAATATCAGTATCAGTTTTGAAAGCAGTTGGTAATGCCACACTGCCTATTAGCACTGGTGTTGTTAACAATATCAATTATCCAGAATCATTAACTATACAGGCTTCAGTGTCTACCTCTTCAGCATCCAGCTTCTTATGGAACTCAGAGACAGAAAGTACAGATGCTTGGACAGCAATAACAGAAGAGACAACAGACTGGACAGAACAAACAGAGGATGATACAACGTGGACATAAATAATAACACTAATTTAATAGCAATAGGAAGTAATAAAATGAATAACAATACAACAGCAGACTTATCATTAACTAACATCTGGACAGTAACTTGTTTAGATGCAGATGGCAACACTAAGTGGTCAGAGACAAAGAAGAACTTAATTACTACTGAAGGTCTTAACCACATCTTAGATACACAGTTCCACGCAGGCACAGCAGTTACTACTTGGTACATTGGACTTAAAGGAACAGGTACACCAGTAGCTGGTGATACATTAGCTTCACACGCTAGTTGGTCAGAAGTAACAGACTACTCAGGAACACGTAAAGAATGGACAGAGGGTGCAGCAGCATCAGGTAGTATGACTAATGCTTCAGCCGTTGACTTCGCAGTCACAGGTACAGCAACAGTAGCTGGTGCTTTCCTAGGTTCTGCAACATCAGGTACTACTGGTACTTTATATGGTGTTGTAGACTTTGCATCCAGCCGTTCAGTTATCTCAGGTGACACACTACAGGTAACAGTTACAGTAACAGCAGCATCATCTTAAGAGGTAACATACTATGAGTTTAGAAAGCTTTAATTTTATTGACTCACTTAATGCGTCAAACCCAACAACAACAGATAACGTATCAGAAGGTGATGACCATATACGTGGTATTAAGTCAACACTAAAAACTACATTCCCCAGTATCAACGCAGCAATCACAGCAACTGATGAAGAGATTAACTTACTAGATGGTGTTACAGCTACAACAGCTGAACTAAACTACGTTGATGGTGTTACTTCAAACATCCAAACACAGTTAGGCACTAAGTTACCTCTAGCTGGTGGTACTATGACTGGTACTATCGCAGGCTTTACCTCAACAGGTATTGATGATAACGCTACGAGTACAAAGCTAACAGTAGCTAATACTGGTATTGATGTTACTGGTAGTGTTACTTGTGATGGGCTGACTGTATCGGCGACTGGTTCAAGTTACCCTACTATTTCACATTCAAATGGCAATCTTATACAGCTTCAACCAAGTTATAACTATTACAACGCTTTTGAACACGTATTTAAAAGTTTAAATGGAACATCTGAACACCTACGAATAGCTAGCTCAGGCAACGTAGGTATTGGTACTACTAGTCCAGATGCGCGACTTCAATCATCTATAAGTGATGCTGATGCTACACCAGTCAATGGTACAGACAATCATAAAGCAAGAAGCGGTCACTCTTTAGAAGTATTTAATGAGTCAGCTTCAGCAAGTTATTCTGGCATTCATTTAAGAACAAGAAATAGTGGTGCTTCTGCTTGGTCTATGAATAATGTATGGAAGTCTACGTATGTTGGTGATTTAACTTTTGTATCAAGGACTGCTGGTTCTACAACTACTGAAAATGTAAGATTCCTTAACGAGGGCGGTATCACATTCAACGGTGACACAGCAGCAGCTAATGCCTTAGATGACTATGAGACTGGTACTTTTGATGTTACTTTATTATGTGATGGAAATTCAGTAACCCACTCTTGCTCCTATACTAAGATTGGGAATATGGTAACTGTTGATTTTGCGTACACAGGTACAAGTAGCACCTACTGGAGTATATTTGGAGCTTCGGGAGATGCCGTCACAATAACGAGTAACCTACCCTTCACCCCTACAGTAAATGGTGGTTTTGCGTGTAATGTAACTCGTTCCTTGGCAAATGGTAATGATTTATGTGTGGGTTGGAGAGCGGGAAGTGCGGGGCTATATTTAGGAACTGCTGACCAGAACAACTACCAACCCACCAACAACGCTACAAAGGATACTACCCAATCCAACATTACTATACAAGGAAGTGGGTCATATGTAATAGCATAATTAACCTAAATGGATTTTAGGCAGAACAATTTAATAACAACAGGAGAGTCAAAATGGCTTTAGTAAAGAAAACAGTAGTAGATAAAGTAGAAGTAGTTGGTGAACACAGGATGGTACAGTGTCGTGAAGCTACTTGGGTAGAAGATAACGGTGTAATGATTGGTGGTAAGAACTTCCACAGACACGTAATCGCACCAGGTGATGACACAACAGGTGAACCTGCTGAAACCATTGCTATCTGCAATGCGGTACACACACCAGCAGTAATAGCAGCTTATGAAGCTATGTTAGCTGCTCAAGAAGCAGAAATGAATCCAGCTGAGTAAGAACAGATAGATAAAAACAAGTAGGGGTGAAATGCCCCACACTCATTAAATACAAGGACGCTTATGGAAATGTCAGACATCTTTCTAACGCTAGTGGGCGTTATCATAGCTATGCTAGGTTGGTTTATGAGCAGACTAG
>Ga0233439_10000978_pt1 | contig 38640 bp, 61 predicted proteins | sample SI_123_September_6_FD_182713 | JGI IMG/M metagenome (GOLD analysis project Ga0233439, IMG submission 182713) | Seawater microbial communities from Saanich Inlet, British Columbia, Canada - SI_123_September2016_100_MG | ecosystem: Environmental > Aquatic > Marine > Inlet | place: Canada: British... | reverse complement strand
TACCTGAAGTGGGAAATGTCTTTGTGTAAAGATATTGACGTACAAAATAGTCCTGAGTGCGCTGACCACAGTCAAGCTCATAAAGCTAAAGAAATATACGCGTTGTATAATTGGTGGGTTCATAGTTATCCTAACCGTGCAGAACCTTTTGAAGGAGCGGACTGGGACAAGTTGCACGCCATGCGTGAAGAGGTCTATAGTACAGGGCACTCAATGGCTAGCCATTTAGATACTCCTGAGATGACAGAATTGCAGGACGACCTATATGCTAGAGCTACTAAATTAGAAGCCGCCTACAGTGCTGAAGATACTAAAATGTTTATTAGACTAGCTAAGGTACGAGAGGGCTTGTGGACATGAATTGGGGAGAAAGTAAATTTAAACGATTTTTAATTGATGGCTTTATGATCTCTTTAGGAGTTCTAGCGGTTATAGCGTCAGTAGCAATACTAGCAGCCTTCGCCTTATTAATGACACCTTTTATGGTCGCAGCAGTTGTACATAGTTATTTTGATAAGTAATATTTAATATAAGCTTTTTTTTAAGCAAAACTAAAAATACTACTTGACATTGTACTGATTTTATAGTATAATATACTTTGAAATTGAAGATTTTATTAAAATTTTTAGGGGGTTTAGTTATGGGGTCAGTACAGAAAAGGCTCGCAGATGGTAGTTTAGATGAAAAGTATATAAATCAATTTTCTCTAGAGTCTCAGGTTTTAGGGATGCAAGAGCATATTTATCTCCAAGACCAGAAGATGGATAAAATCCTTAGTGCTTTAGAACTTTTTGCAAATGGGACAAAGGACGTATTAAACTTACAGAAAAAACAAATAACTGAGCTAGACTTAAGACTAAACTTAGTAGAGAAGAGTTTTAAAGGTCAGGATATGTACAACAATATTATGGAGGGATTACTAAAGAATGAATGAATTAATTGAGCGGATTATAGAGTTTAACAAGACGCGAGGGCTACTAAAAGAGGTAAACTGGGCTAAGGAATTTAGCTTTATAGCTGAGGAACTATCAGAAGGGCTTAGAGCAAACACGAATAATGATCGAGTCGATGCCTTAGCTGATATAATTGTATTCGCAGTAGGTGCTATGAAGAAAGCAGGGTATAATCCTAGTATAGTTATGGACGAGGTTCTTCTACATATTGAGTCCGATACAGGATATTATGATAAAGAGCAGCAAAAATGGATTAAAACTAAAAGAAGTTATACTCCAGACTTTACTAAGGCACAGTAATGGCTAAGTACGATTATAAGTGTAAAAACTGCGGGCATGAGTTTGAAGTTACTCAAAAAATGACTGACAATAAACTAACTATGTGCCCTAAGTGTAACCACGATAGTCTAAAGAGACTGGTTAGGCGTACTGACTTTATCTTAAAAGGAGGAGGTTGGTTTAATGGCTACAGTTAGTAGTAACGACGCTCAAGCCCTAGAGGTAGCAGTCTTCTGTTATAATATACTAGAACTAGAGGAAGATATTGAAGTTGTTATAAAACCTTTAGTAGCTGATGGTTACTGTTACTCTGATGGTTTAATCGAGATTGCAGACCATCTTGAGCAGTCGGACAAGATAATGGCTATATGCCATGAAATGGTCCACGCTAAACAATATGAGTCGGTTGGAGTTGCTAACGAAGAAGAGGCTTATGCTAAAGAGTTACACCTCCAGCAGGAATATATTAAGCACTATACATAAGGAGAACTAAGAATGAGTAAGATTAATGCAGAAATACTAGAAGAGCATGAGGACGGTAGTGCGACTATGTCCCTTGACTTAGACGACGAAACTATACGCCTTATGCTAAAACAAGGCTTCAAGGTTATATTAGAAAAAGATGATATTAAGGATGTACAAGTTTGTGCTCCAAGAAACCCCATTAGTCCCGCTACTAAGACGTATGAGTTATCCGACGAAGAATTTCAGCTACTCATGCACTTAGGGGTGCTAGACATTTTACGTAAAGGGTTAGAGGGTGAGAGTTACCAATGCTAGAAGAGAGATCTAAAGAAGAGTTACTTAAATTGCTTGTAAGGGAGAGAAGGGCTCGTATATTTGTAGAGAGTGCTTATGTCAGGCTACTTACCCAGTATGAAAGTATGTGTAGCCAGCCTGACACTAGTGGGCAGGACTTTATAAGAAATCAGTACCTTAACACGTATAGTCAACGAATGGAGAGTTTATGAAAATACACACAGAGAACCAATGTAAAGTTAAGTTAGAAGCTATAAAAAACTTACTTGGACAAGTTATGCGCAGAACAAAAGTAACCGAGTTTGATGCTTTTATTTTAGCTGAAAGTTCAGAACAGTTATGTAACGAGTTATTAAGGGAGTTTCCTACGGATGACAATGCTGCGCACTCAGAATGAGGAAATATTTGCTGAGATAGTTTCAGGTAAATCCTTACTATCTCTTTACATTGAGGCGCAGAGTGAGTTAGAAGAGTATAAAGCCTTAGTAAAGAAACTTAACTTAAATACATTGGAGGGTGTAGATGTAGAGTTTATTAGTTAACAGCATGAGTACTTGCCACAATAAATGGTGTAATTGGTTGCAAGCCTTTGCACAAGTAGCTGTCGCAACAGTTATAGTATATGCAGGGTTAATTGTTAATACCCATATGGAGTCTTGGACTAAGTCTTTATCACAAGGTGCGGAAGACTTACATAGTATCCGCACAAATATGAATGCAATAGCCTACTCTATGGAAGCTATTAATAGTGATATGGACAGAATGAACCAATCAACCCACCAAATGGAAAAACACCTCCAAGATTTACGAACTGATATGGTTATTATGAATAACCAGATTCACAATATAAAGGGTTCAGTCGGGATAATGGCTGATAAGTTTTCCCCTGGAGGTATGATGAGGGGCTTCAGCCCTTTTTAGGAGATTAATGAACACAACACAACACCGAGCTATTGCAGAATGGCACATTAAACAAGCAGAACTACATGAAGCTACAGAAGACTACCTCTGTGACTGTCCTGTAGCCCACCACATAACAAAATCTAATACCGAGATTCTACAAGAAATGGGGGTGGATTATTACAAGTAAAAGGAGCCCTAATGATAGAAGTAGTAGTGATATGGGTAACCGCGATAGTACTAGTATCAACCTTAATGGTACTTTATGGCTGATACAGAATTTCAATTAAGAATAGACTTAAAGATACTAGAGTTACTAGAACGGGTACTAAGTAAAGACGACGATTGGGAAGTTTCACACGATTTAGAGCGGGTGAAATATCTCTTACAAGATAAATTAAATAATAAGGACTATGAATAAATATGGGAAAAACTACAAAATATCTAATCCCTAAAGGGTTAGACAAAGTTAAAACAAATCATCCAAAACTATCCTCTCACGCAACTTTCCGTTGTAAGAGAAAGCCAAACAGTCCTTTATGTACTGTAGGTTTCACTAAAAAGACTTTGACTAACAGAGTACTAAAGACAATGTCTAAGAAAGCATTGCTAGAAGTACTAGGTATTAACCCTGTGAAAGTTAACAGGTGTCTTGCCCGTAGAGTCTCCCAAAGTCTCTCCGCTAAGTACGCAGAAGATAAAGCAGTACACAACTTAGAGGAGCGTATTAATGATTTTGGAGGATAGTATACTTATGCACTTAGGGTTAATTTCGTTAATGGGCTATTCTTTTTATAGAACAGGTATTCAAGTAGGGATTAATAGAGCTGTGGAGTACTTAGAGTACGAGGGGCTCATCGAGCTAGAGGCAGACAGTTAAAAAATTCACTTGACAATTTGGTAAAAGTATTGTATAATAATATGGTATTAAAAAATAAACTAGATATATATTCTATAATTAAGCTAGGGACACAGTATATTATTGAGCTTGACACAGGGCGAGCAAAGTATGATTTCATCATATCTTTCAGGTCACAAGATGAAGCCCTTGATTACTTACAATATACCTTAGGTCCCTACCCCTCCCTATCTTTAGACGAATGGAGGTATCATTCATATAGAGAAGAGGAGTAACTACCTTTAAAAGTTCATTCCAGGTTTTGCTACTGTACCTGCCCCCAAAACAGTAGCACTTTTTTAAAAAGTTTCTTAGTATTTTTTCAGATTTAAGAAATTTTTTTAAAAAATCTACACGGAGAGACTTAAACCAATGCGGGAATTGTGCGATATAATCGACTACTTTAGACCGGAAAAATATTCCTAACTTTCCCGTGTAGTACCTTTCAAATTACAATATTTTGATGTTTGCTCAACCTAACTGCTAATATCATATATGTGTGATAAACACAAAGTATTTTTATTCCAACTAATGGTATAAAAATCACTTTTGAAGTCCTGTACCATACGGTTAGGCAAAAATTTATCTTGACATTCAGAGTATTATCAAGTATAATATACCTAAGGTCGAGAATTTAATAGATAATCAGTTTCGACTACAAATACATGTGGCTGCTAGATCTATTAGGTTCTCGGCCTTTTTTACGTCTAAAGGAAATGAACATGAACACAAAGAAAGGCGACTTAAAAAAATTAGTAGAGGACTTGACTAAAGCATACGTTAAGGAGTATACTGACAAAGTTGTTAGAAGTCAACCGCATCTATTCTACTACTCCGACTACTTATTAAATAAAATATCTAAAGGGGTTAAAGAACATGGTGCCAAAGGAGTAGCCGCAGGCAAGATCAGGAAGGCTATTGAGAGTAGTGTAACAAAGCATATAAGTTTAGATAGTGGAAAAGATAAAGACTTATTAAAATCTATATTCGAAGGAAAGAGAACCCGGTTTCGTAGATTCTTAATAAAATATAGTAGAACAAGGGGAGGAGTAATGTTTTCCTCCCATAATGCGGCTAGAAAGTGGGCTTCGGGGATAAAGGTTGAGGACTTTAAACCTTTTGCAGGAGATAGGATACATCTAGGGCATGTAGAGAGTGTAGCATCTTCTAGATATCGACAAAGCATAAACAGCACTTTAGGAGACCCCTATAACCCTAATGTCCCTGGTAGTGGCTTGTGGCTAGACCATGGAACTAAGCTTGACGTGGCTAAAACTACTGCACAGATACAAAAGGCATATGACATAAATGCTAAACAAGCTAGAGCTACTGCACTAAAACTAAACAACCAATTAAAAAACTTATTAGCTATAGAAAACTCCGCCCGCTTCGATAGATCATATAGGGACGGAAGTATACATGCAGAGCTAACAGTACATGTAGAAGTACCTGAGGCTGCAAAAGAAAACTTAAAAGGGGAAAAAGCAGGAGCTTTATCTAAGTTTATTACGACTGTAGAAAAAGATATATTAAGTATTAAAGCTTCTAAGTCCATTAATAACCTAATAGACGATGCCTTAGATTCCATATTTATAGGCAAAGCTCCTAAGTCTGTAAAGGTCTCTAGTACTCGAAAAAGTAGGAAAAAACTTAAGGCTCCCTTAATTAAGGTAGTACACCCTCAAGTCCCTAAAGCTGTTGCGACTCGTAAAGTTCAAGCGCAAATGAGTCCTATAGCTTTAAGAACTTTATTAAATACTGCTATTGCAGAAACTATAAAGACGAATATGGGTAAAGGTAGAGCCTATAGAAAGTTAAACTATAGAACAGGGCGGTTCGCTAAAAACGTTACTATTGAGAATGTTGTTCCTGAGAGAAATGGAGCTGTAGTAGCTTTTTATAGTTATATGAAAAACCCTTATTCAACTTTCGCTCCAGGAGGCGCTCAATACGATAGAGGCCCTAGCAGGGACCCAAATTTATTAATTAAGAAGAGCATGAGACAGATTGCCGCAGCAGCGGCAGTGACCCGGTTCTTCCCTCAGGAGTCTTAATGAAAAATCTAATTATATTAGTAACAGTACTAGGACTAGTAGGTTGCACCCCTGCAAAAATTTTAAAAGGGGAAGTGGAATCAATAAAACCGCGTAATGCAATTAAGACAGCCGCTACAACAGTTGTAGCCTATACTATAGCTGGGCCAGTACCAGCTGCGCTGAACCTGGCCTCTTCTGTACTAGTAGATGAAGTTCTACCACCTGCAGAGCCAGACGTACCAGAAATAGACCCTGGAAATAAAGAACAAATGTGGGCATATATCTGGAAAGAAACACAGGAAATGATTCTATACGGGTTTATAGCTTTCCTGCTAGTCACTACAATAGTAGCCCCGTGGGCAGTACAGCGTAGAGCTAGACGTAAAAGAAAATATGATCAATATAGATATGAAGCTATAGCAGCTAGAGAGAAGGTGTGACATGGAAATTCAATTAGAGTGGTTAGTAGGTTTAGTCTTCATACCAGTTATAGGGTTCTTCTTTAAAATGTTTTTAACTAAGTTTGAGACTCACGATAACCGTATGGATAATATGGAAAAAGAGTTTGCACAGTACTATACTACTAGAGAAGAGTGGAGACGTGAATTAGATAGAACTAATAAAATTGTTGGAGAGTTATACCGTAATAAAGCCGACAAAGAGTTAGTAGGGGAAATGCTAAGAAAATGAAAGAAGTTCTTGATATAAGTAAATTTTCTCTTCAAGTAGGGGATTTAATAACTCCTTTTGTAACTATGATGGCAGTAGTTATAGTAGGGTTATTAATAAAAGATATTGCAGGAGATATTGCAAACGGTTTGTCCTTTAAGTACTTTGGACCTTTCAAGGAAGGGGATAAAGTAATGTTAGATGGGCATAAGGCGGTTATTGTAAAAATCGGGTTAACTACTAGTGTATTTGGGTGTGATGATCCTGATAGAGGTTATATTTGGAGATACGTCCCAAATGACCGTATCGGTATGTTAAAACTAGGTAAAATAATCTCAAGTAATAAAAGGATATAGGAATAAGTATGAAATTTGATATGGATAATATGCCTTCAATGAAGCCTTTAGCAATTAAGACTAAAGATAAAAACTTTTTTGGAGCAATTTGGGTTTGGATCGCTACAACAAGAAAATGGCAACTAACACAAGACTGGACTTTTAGTATAGAGGGTACTAAGTACAAAGTCCCTCAAGGCTTCACTTTCGATGGCGCTTCAGTACCAAAGTATTTTCGAAGTTGGCTGTCTCCTATGGGCGTGTTATTAATCCCAGGATTAGTACATGATTATGGGTATAAATTCGCTAAGTTAATGCTATATAATGGAGTAGCTACAGAAGTTAATAATCAAAAATATTTTGATAAGCTATTTAGAGATATTGCTATTGAAGTTAATGGGTTCAAACTTATTAACTATGTAGCTTATTACGCTCTTAGGTTAGGAGGGTTTATAGCTTGGAGAGGTCATAGACAGCGTGACTCACAACTATAAGAAAATTGATCATAGACCTCGCCGCAATAAAATTATATTAACATCCGGCTCAAAAATGTCTTGACAAATCGGTCAAACTTTGGTATAATATACACTGATTTTGAGAAATTTCAAAGCAATTTTTTAATTGCTTATTTTTTAAGCAATATTTGTCAACTTTAAATTAACCGAACTTAAAATGAATAAACTAATCTGGACTGAAAAAACTATAACTTTATTAAAGAAAAATTGGAGTAGCACTTCCAATAAAGTCTTAGCGGGCTTACTTAAGTGCTCCCCTACATCTGTAGTTAATAAAGCAAAGGAATTGGGTTTAAAACCTAAAAGCCAGAGGAGGTTTACATGGACTAAGGAACTAGAAGATTACTTAGTAAGTACTTGGAGTTCTAAGACTTATGAAGAACTAAAGAAGAAACTTAAATGTTCTAATAGTCTAATAAAGAAAAAAGCTAACGAATTAAATTTAGGGCATAAAACTACTAAGTATACAGATGTACCAAGTATACCTGCTATATATAAAATATACTTTATAAACGGAGATAAATTTTATATTGGAATGACCTGTAGTGCTTTAAGAAAAAGATATGGTTGCCACATAAATGAGTTAGCTAAAAAAGTTCACAGAAATAAAAAGTTACAAACTGAATTTGATAAATATGGGCAAAATGCTGTACGGTGTGAGGTACTTCAAGAGCTACCCCCTCACACTAGTAATTATAAAGCTCTTGAGATAGAATCTTTTTGGATACATAAACTTAACCCAGAACTAAACATTCTGAAACATAAAATTGGAGATATAAAATGAATAAAACTATTATAAATACTACGATCGCTATGGCTCTTTTCGCAGGCTCTGCTTCTGCTTTCTTTGGAGATAGCAACACAGACGGATATTTGAACACAGATACCTCTGGAGCTTTTGATACTAACGGACGAGGGAAAGGTTATGGTCGAGCTGACGTAGACGGTACCTTCTCTATGACTATCAATGCCGAAGGCTCTGGCAGCTCTAAGATGAATACTGATATTGATGGGGATTCAGCTTCACGCTTTAATGGCATAAATGATACACGATTTGCGTCTACTCCACAGTACTATGGCTTTGCCCCTTATGGCACAGCTAAGTAATTTTCACTAAAACAAACTAACTAACTAACTAACTAACTAAGGAAACAAATATGAACCACGGAATAATTTTAGCAGCACTTTTAACTTTAACTTCAACTATCGCTTCAGCAGACCCAGTAGCGGACTACCTAAATGATATGTACGCAGGTACTTGGATGGCTAACCAAGAGGTAGTGGATACAAGATGTACTCCAGAGCAGCGAGCCGAGTTGGAGGATGAAATTGCTTCATACAAAGAGTCTAATGGTTACTGGGGGTAGTAATGGGATGCTCCTCATACTTGCTAATGCTAGGATTGCTGGCATTTGGGATAGCCCTAGCCTATGACTATTAAATTACTTAACGTTAGGTAGTTTACCCCCCTCTTTCGGGAGGGGTTTTTTATAGAATTTATTGTGGTATTTTTGATACACTTTTTTACACTTTTACTACAAAAAGTTCTTGACATTTAGGCGATTTTCGGGTATAATAGCTTAGTCGAAAATGACATTTTAATACAAATTTATTAGGAATAACATATGAATAAAACATTACTTACAGTAGGATTAGTTGCTGCGACATTAGGTCTAGTAGGATGTGGTGCTACTGATGCTGAAGCAGGATTTTTTGGTTCTGTAGAAAAAACTTGGAATAATAGTACAGAAGTACTAGACACAGAGGACACTTATGTAGGTTACACGATTACTGAAGACCTAGGAAATGGGTACTCAGCTATTGGTGAGCTATCTGTTGATATTGACACTTCAGTTACTGAGCGTAAATCGTATATCGGTATTGCCTCTCCAACAGGACAAGTTGCTTTAGGTAAGCAGTCCTCTGTACAAGGAATTGTAGGAGACGCTACTATTGATATTTTCGAAGGTCCGGGGTTTGATGTAAACAACGCTTCAAATATTGATAATGCGATTACAGGTTTAATAAACCTAGGAGGGGTTCAACTCTTAGGCTCTAGTATTCCATCAGCAGGGGACGACTCGTATGAGCTCGGAGCTAAGATGGAGTTGGGAAGTGTTTCTTTAGTAGGAGCGTATGCAGAAACCACAGCAAACGTAAAGAATACAGTTCTAGGAGCTACAACAAACTTTAACGGAGTAAACTTAGCTGGAACTCTTGAGACTGAAGAAAGTGCTGCTGGCGTAGAGGTGGATACGGCTACAGTTGTAGCTGTGGTCTCAGCTGGTTCGAATACATTTAAAGGAGGATTCCAAGATGTAGAGAATACTAAGGAAACTTACACTGTAGAAGGAGTACACAACTTCTCTAAGCAGACCTCTACTTATGCGAATTATCAGACTTCAGAGACTGATGCGGGTGTAGAGGATAATACAACTACTATAGGACTTCGAGTTAATTTCTAGCGTTTAAACCTTTATAGTGAGAGCCCGCCTTGTGCGGGTTTTTTATTGTCTACAACTTTTAGGTCGCGCCAACCCACCTAAAAGTTCCACGCTTATATTATTACGTACGAGTATGTAAAAAATATTTCTTGACAATTTAAGTTAATTCTAGTATAATATACAGAGTATTTGAGAATTTAATTAATTAAGCAAAGGAGGTTTTTGTGTTTTGACATGGTACACGTGGTATTTAATATTTGCAATATCTGGGGGTATAACCTCCTATTTTGTACTGTTCGCACCCGCAAAGATGGAAGCATTAGAACTTAATCCTTATTGCGTGTGTTCAACAAACCCTATATTAACAACAATTATATGGGTACTATTATCGGCTTTAGTGATACCAGTATTAGCGGTTCCAATAATCGCCCCTAGTAAACAATACCTATTTATAAAAACTTTAGGTAAAACATTAGCTGATAGAAATAAGGAGAAATAAATATGAGCGAAAACAGTAATACGATTACAATAGATGAAAAAGAGTACAATTTTGATGAACTAACAGAAGAGCAGAAGGGATTAGTAAACATTTATAGGACTTGGTCTACAGACCTTAATGATCTACGATTAGAAATAGCAAAAGTTGAGTCTGCCTTAAGAGACTTAACTCGTGAAATTACTTCATCTGTGTCTGTTAAGGTTGAGGATTGAAAAAATAGTTCTTGACAAATTGGTAAAACTTCTGTATAATATACATTATAAAATCGAAAAAGGAAAAAATAATGAAAATACTAAAGTTCACATATAGCAAGACCCCTACTGACACTTCAACTAGAGAGTTCATAGTACTGAATCCTCCAAACAAAAATTATTTTGGATTGGATATAACCGAACTAGGAAATGACGAACTAGCTGAAGTTGTCTATGGTGTAGCACAGTTTGATAAAGTAATGAAAGAAGCTTTAGAGCAAAGAACCCAGTGGTTAAAAGCTAAGGGCTATGGCTCTTATTTTAGAAACTTTAACCCTGATAAAATGGATAAAATCGTTACAGAGGATTTAAACTAAGAATGACACAAGAAAAAGAGCAATTAGTGAACGCGTTGATGAGCCTATTTGATATGCATCCTACTATGAAAGTGAGTATGGAGAATACTTCAATAAAAGTACTCAAAGCTTTCTTAGAGGGTGCAATCGTTAATTCAAGGGCTTATAACACAGTAAAGCAAAAGCAAGATGATTATAGAAAAAGATTAGCAAGCTATGAGACAATCGTAGATTGAGGAAACCTTTTTTCGAGAAGACTTTATGAACTGGATGATACTTTTGTGTAAAACTTTTGGTGGTAAGTGCCATAATGATACTAACATAGCAGACAAATGCTGTTATGTTAGGTTGTCTTGGTATATAATGGAGATGATAGCTATGGTTGCTATTATAGCTAACGCGATCCATCAATGGTAATGAAATTTTGTAACAACCTTAACCCAGTGCCGCCTTCGATGCTAACGCATAAGTGGCGGGTAGCTAGGTTAACCTTTGAAAAAATAATACTTGACAAAATGGTAAAACTTTAGTATAATATATCTTGTGAAATAGAGAAATCACAAAAATAAAATTTTTAAAACAAACTAAAAGGATAAAAAAATATGGCTTGGACAGACGAATTAAAAGCAGAAGTAGTTGGGGAGTACGGGGCTCGTGAGCCTACTCCTGAGAATAGTATGGATATAGTAAAGGAGCTTGCTGAAGAGTATGAGCAGACTCCAAATGGTGTACGAATGATCCTAACAAAAGCTGGTGTATATGTAAAGAAAGCAGCAGCAAAGTCAGGTGGATCTAGTGACAAACCTGCAAGAATTAGTAAAGCAGAGCAAATTGGAAAACTAACAGGGGCTTTAACTGACTCTGGAATCGAAGTAGATTCGGACATTATTGATAAGATGACTGGTAAAGCAGCTCTTTATTTCTTTAATGTAGTTTCTCAGATTACTAAGGAAGACTAATGGGATCACGAGGTGTTAAAACTAAACAAGGTGAGTTACTCGATAGTGAGAATCTAGAGAAGGTACTAGCTTTATTGAATGCAAAAGCTCCTATTACAAAGAAAGAAGCTTGTGCGATTCTTAATATTAGTTACAACACCTCCCGTCTTGCTAAAATTTTGGAGCAGCACGAAGAACGAAAAGTACAGATAAAAAGGATAAAAGCTAAGAAACGTGGAACTTCTGCAACTCCTATAGAGTTACAAAGTATTATACTGGATTATTTGAAAGGTGAGGCTATTACACAGCTTTCAAGTCAGAACTACCGTTCAACAGGCTTTATCAAAGGAATACTACATAAGTATAATGTACCACTACGATCTAAAGCTACGGATTACTTCCATCCTGAGATGCTCCCAGACGAGGCTCTAAAAGAGAATTATACTAGAGATGAGATATGCTGGTCGGCTAGATATAATACTCTAGCACAAGTAACAGGGTCTGTCGCGACAGATAAAAAGTTCGAGCGTTGGAATAACGAGGGGCTTTATGAAGACCACCCAGAACACGGTAAGGTTTACCGTTTATGGATTTTTGGAGATCGGTGTCGCTACGCGTACCAACCTTGGTATGAGTTAGGATCTTTAGAACACTTGACAGACTTAGGTATAGATCTAGAGGAGTATAGTTCCCAAATGGTATAAGAAATGGAACAAACTAACGATATATACAATCGTATAATATATGAAAATGAAGCAAAAGGACAACAGTACAGACTAACCGTTAATGAGTTCAGAGAGCAGATGTATTTACATATCCGTAAGTACTATCTTAGTTTCGATGAAGGGTATCTTCCAACTAAGGAAGGTGCTTGTATTCCGATGACTATAGGCTCAGTAGCTGAATTATTTGACGCGCTAGTAGATTTATTATCTGAAACTGAAGTTAAGTTTAAATTTGCTAAAGAACTGAAAAAAGAACTAAAGGAACTAGTACATGACGGACATCTTGACTAAACTGCAGAAAGCAAGCAAGGATTACTATGAAGGTAGTCCTACTATGTCAGATGACGAATTTGACTTACTAGCAGAAGCCTCGAACTTTGAAGAAGTTGGTGCTCCTGTTAGTAATCGAGTCAAGCATACATATCGTATGTTCTCACTACAAAAGTACTATGTTGGTGAAAGTACAAACCCTTTAGAGGGGTATAGTAAGGATATTATTGAGACCCCTAAGCTGGACGGAGCGGCTATTTCAATCTTCTATAGTGATGGTAAAGTTAAACAAGTATTAACGCGAGGAGATGGTTTTGAAGGGCTAGACATTACTAGTAAGTTTACTAGTAATAAACCTATACCCTACTCGATTTCAAATAAAAGTGACTTTCAAATCACTGGCGAAATCGTAGCTCCTAAAGAGATACCTAATGCTAGAAACTATGCGGCAGGAGCGTTAAACCTTAAAGATACTCAAGAGTTTCTTAGTAGAGATTTAACTTTCATAGCTTATAATGTTCAACCTCATATAAGTGAATCTTACTCTAGTGATATGGATATACTAACGAGTTTAGGGTTTAATGTGGTTACTAAAAAGGATTGGAATGAGTTTCCTACTGATGGTAGGGTGTTCCGATTAGATGATAATGCAGAATTTAAGAAGTATGGTCAGACGGCTAAACACCCTCGTGGAGCATACGCTTTAAAAGTGAGAACTGAAGGTGTACCGACTAAATTATTGGACGTAGTGTGGCAGACAGGCAAGAGTGGAAAAGTCACTCCTGTAGCTATCTTAGACCCTATAGAGATTGACGGAGCTAAGATTTCACAAGCGACGCTTAATAATATTAAGTACATTGAAGATTTAGGTTTAGAAATTGGCTGCACTGTTGCAGTTGAGAGAGCTGGTGGTATCATCCCACGAGTCTTAAAAAGAATTTTATAACCTTCGTAAAAATAATTCTTGACAAAATGGTTAAAATTAGGTATAATATACACATATAAAATGAAAAAAGAAATTTATAAAAAAATTGTTTCCCCTACTAACTGCCCATCCTGTGGGGGAATATTGGTAAGAGTAAAAGACCAATTATTTTGTAAAAGTACTGAGTGTGATGCTCAGTCCTCTAAGAAATTAGAGCATTATGCTAAGGTACTAAAGATCAAAGGTCTTGGTCCTGCAAGCATAGAAAAGCTAGGTATCACAACAGTAATAGAACTATACAGTTTATCAGAGGATGAGTTGGAGTCAGTGTTAGGTAAAAATGGATTAAAGATATACTCTAATATCCAAATCAGCAAGCGTGCTGGATTAGACACACTACTGCACGGGTTCTCAATAAATTTAGTAGGGGCTACTGCAGGCAAGAAGATTGCCTCAGTAGTAAAACATATCGAAGAATTCGATACGGAAAACGGGAAGAAAGCTGGGTTAGGACAGAAGACTATTGACTCTGTAGTAACTTGGATTTCTGAAGAGTATTTCGGCAAAGGTTTGAATGAACTGCCTTTAAGCTTTAAATCTTCTGAAACAAAAAGTAGCCCAGTATTAAGTAATGGGCTTAAGGTTTGTATAACAGGAAAACTAAGAGACTTTAAGAACAGGACTGAAGCGGGCAAATACTTGGAGTCTAAGGGGTATACAATTGTTTCTGGCGTTAGCAAGAGCACTAATGTACTCATAGACGAAGAGGGAAAACAATCCAGTAAACGCACAAAAGCCGAAAATTTAAACATTAAAATTGATACAATCAAACATCTTATAGGAGATAATTAAAAATGGCAATTCCAAAGTGGACAGACGAAAGAACTGAAACCCTAACATCACTGGCTGGCGACGAGTCACCGGTAACACAAGCTACAGTAGCCTCAGCTGCTGAAGAGTTGGAGACTACTGCTCGCAGTATTTCTTCAAAACTTCGCAAGATGGGCTACGAAGTAGAGTTAGCTGCAACAGCTAACAAACGCACTTATACTGAAGCTCAGGAAACTGAGTTAGCAGATTTTGTAAATGACAACTCTGGTCGTTACACTTATGCTGAAATCGCTGCGATGGTATTTGATGCTGCGTTTAGCCCAAAGTCAATTCAAGGCAAGCTATTGTCTATGGAACTGACTAGTCAGGTTAAACCAACTGTACGAGAAGCTGCTGCTCGTACTTACTCAGAAGAGGAGGAAGCAACGGTACTAGAAATGATTGGTGACGGTGCTTTCGTAGAGGATATTGCTGACGCTCTTGGTAAGAGCATCAATTCTATCCGTGGAAAGGCTCTTAGTCTTTCTAGAACTCACGGCATTTCAATGCCTAAGCAGCGTGAGTCACATGCTAAAGCGAAGATTGATGCTTTAGAAGCTCTAGGCGACATCGCCAGTATGACCGTTGAAGACATTGCAGACGCTATCGGGAAGACCGTTCGTGGCGTTAAAACAATGTTAACACACCGCAATCTTCTTTGTTCCAACTATGATGGAGTGAAGAAAGCTGCTCAAGCTGCTGCTAAGCGTGAAGCTGCTACTGCGTAGTAGTTGATAGCTTAACTATTTAGTTTGAAGGGTAGGTAGGCAACTGCCTACCCTTTTTTTCGTCTGGAGGATGTATGAAAATTAATGTAGAATATGAAGATACAGACAGTTTAGTGCCTGATGAGGTTGCCGCCCATAACATTGACTATTTTGGTCCCGGTACTACAGTTAAGATAACCCCCACACATGAGGATCCCTTATCATATATTTATTTTGGGATTCAAGGTCTAGTTACTTTTGAGCAGATTCAACTGTACCATGACTCAGGACCGTTGTATAAGCAACACTTGAATCATTTAAGAGAAGAGATTCTTTATAAACTAGAGATTGAACTTAACCGCGTCATTATTGATAATGAAGCAAAATTAAGGTAGAATTACGTTATGGCTGATATTGGAAGTGTTGTATTACATAAGCTTCTCGGAGAGCGAAGTTTAGGGGCATGGACAAGGCTTAAATTAGCCTTTTTCAGTGCGTCACACGCCTCAATATATAGTGCTATTAATAAGTACTATATTAAACATCAAGCGATACCTAACTTTGAGGACTTACTCCTTATCACTAGGGACGGCCCGCTCAAGCGAGCTCTCAAAGCCTTAGAATCCTTAGAAACCCCTGATGTAGACATAGACCTTGCTATAGAAGCATTGATTAACGAGTTTACACAGAATGAGGCACTACTACAAATAGATAAATTTGTAGACCGAATTACTATGATGGATGTGCAAGAGGTCAAAGATGAGATCGCGCACATCTTAATGCACTTGGATGAAAAAACTCATACAAGTGAGAAAATTGCTACTATGTCAGATGTTCAGTTATTTGACTTAGAAGAAGCAGAAGTTATGTTCCCTATGGGACTAAATAATAAATACGACGCCACGTTGGGAGGCACAGCAGCCCAAGAGTTAGTACTATTTGGAGGTTATCGTGGTTCTGGTAAGTCCGTAGTAAGTACTAATCTTATGGTTAATCAGTATTTAATGGGCAATTCCTCAATATACTTTAGTATTGAAATGAGAGCTCAAGAAGTATTTACTAGAACTATGAGTATCTTAGCGGATGTAAATAATACTAATCTGACTAGAGGTTTAAGTTCTGAGAATGAAGTTCTAGCTTTAGCTCAAAAAAGATCTGATATGTTCGTGGATGGACAAGAACTACTAGAGGAGTACTTAGTACATAAAGATTATAATAAGTTTGAAAGAGAACTAAACCGCACTAAGTTACTAAAACCTGATAACCAAATGATTATTATTGATGACCAAGGTCTTACAGTTCCTAGTATTGATTTACATTTACAAAATTTTAAAGCACAGTTTGGGGATAAACTAAAATTAGTAGTAGTAGACTATGTTAATCAGATTGTAGCTGAAGATATGTACAATTGGCAAACACAGCTTACACTAAGTAAAGAGTTAAAGAACTTGGCAAGGAAACACAACGTGTGTGTGGTTGCCCCATATCAGATCGACGCCACAGGAGAGGCTAGGTACTCTAAAGGCATTCTTGATGCCGCTGATAGAGCCTTTATTCTCAAACCTCAAGATCATAGTACTGGAGTATTTAGTTTTGAAACTACTAAAATAAGAAATGGTACTCCTATGAACTACTCTAGTACAATCAATTGGAGTACTTTGAAGATTTCCCCTGTTGATGTACCGTATGAAGATAAAGACCCTAAAGCTAAGAAATTAGCTAAGAAGGAGCCTAAGTTAAAAGAGCTGAAGAAAATGTCTGATGACCTGGAGTTTTAAATGATACCTGAAGAAGTACTAACAGAAAAAGGAGTACAATTTTCCTCTCAAGGGGGAGATTTCGTAGTACAGTGTCTAAACCCTGAGCATGATGATAGTAACCCTTCTATGCGAATAGACAAAATAACAGGGGCGTATCATTGTTTTAGTTGTGGTTTTAAAGGAACTATTTTTAAGTATTACAATATTGCTTCTGACTTTAAAGAGATAAGGGTGCTGCAGATAAAGAAGAAAATATCCCAATTACTAGCTAAAGCTTTAGAAATGCCTTTAGGGCATATACCTTTTAGAGAAGAGTTTAGAGACATTAACCTAGAAACTTTAACTAAGTTTGAGGCTTTTACTCACAAAGATTACGAGAACAGAATAGTCTTCCCTGTACGAGATATACTAGGGGATATTATTGTCTTTATTGGCAGACATATGCATAGTAACGTTACACCTAAGTATATGATTACTCCACCAAAGACTTCACCACCTCTACACCCTGCAGCCCCCAAAATGATTCAAGGCTCTATTATACTAGTAGAAGGTATATTTGATATGCTTAATCTACACGACAAGGGATTAGATAATGCAGTATGTGTATTTGGTACACAAACCTTAATTAAACATTGGGAAGAAAAATTAGCTCCATATAAGTTACAAGGATTAGCAAAAATCTACATACTATTTGATGGTGATACAGCAGGACAAACCGCAGCTAGTAAGTTAGAAAAAGAAATAAGGGAACAATACATTACAGAAACAATCAAACTACCAAATGGAGTTGACCCCGGGGATTTAGGTAGGGAAGATGTACAAGCACTAAAGGAATTAGTTTATGAAAATAGCAATAATTGATAAAGCTCCCTCAAACGTTAAGTATGATAAGTACTTTGAGTTTGAGTTTGAAAACTTACATATGTCTGATATAAGAATTAAGAAACTACTAAAGAAAGATATTACTCTAGTAGTTGACTTAGAGGATTATGACTATGTAATACTAGTTGGCTCTGAAGCCGCTAAGAACTATGCTAAGATTACTTCGGTAACACAATACCAAGGACACTTAGTAGATGATAAATTTATGCCAGTTATTAACCCTGCTATGTTAGCATTTAAGCCAGAGGGTAAACCCGCTTTTATGCAAGCAGTAAAGAAAATACACCAGTATGTTGAAGGTAATGTACAAGAAATGGGTGTAGGGGAGTACGAAGGTATCGAAGACGAGACAATAGCTAAAGAACATTGTAAAATGTTGCTAGCGCTTAGCCCCGACGTAATTGACACTATTGCTGTAGATACAGAAACTACCTCATTATACCCTCGAGACGGTTACGTGCTAGGGATATCTCTGTCGTATAAAGCTAACCAAGGTGTATATATCTCAACAGATGTAATAGACGAAGAACTAGAGAAAATTCTGCAACAAATCTTTCTGAAGTTCAATATTGTAATGCATAATGCTAAGTTTGACTTACATATGTTAGAGTACCACTTTAACTTTAAGTTTCCTAGGGTAGCTGATACTATGTTGATGCATTACGACTTAGATGAAACTCCAGGTACTCATGGTCTTAAACCTTTAGCAATGAAATACTGTGAAAAGTTAGGTGATTATGATAAAGCTCTAGTAGAGTTTAGATCGGATTACTGTAAAGTACATAAGATAAAACAAGCAGACTTTACTTACGATTTAATACCTTTTGACGTATTATCTAAGTATGCTGCTATGGATACTGCGGCCACTATTGAGCTATATAAAAAGTTTCAACCCATTATTTACAAAAGTCCTAACCTTAAAAAAGTATATGAGAGGTTACTAGTACCTGGGATGAGGTTTCTTAAACAAGTAGAAGATAATGGAGTACCTTTTGATAAAGAACGTTTGGTTAAAGGGCAAACAAAGATGGATGAAGAGATTAATAGGCTTCATCAGGAACTGTATAGCTTTTCGGAAGTACATACTTTTGAAGAGTTGCAAGGAAAAGTATTTAATCCTAACTCGCCTATGCAATTAAGGATTTTACTATTCGACATATTGGGTCTAAAACCCGTACCGGGAAAGAAGACCGGTACTGGAGCTATTAGTACAGATGCCGAGGTTCTAACTACTCTAGCTAAAGAGCACGAGTTACCTGGAGCTATCTTGGGGATTAGAAAAGCTAGTAAAATCAAAAATACTTATTTAGATAAGATTATTCCAGCTCTTGATGCAGATAGTAGACTAAGAACTGGATTTAATCTGACTTCTACGACCTCGGGTCGGCTGAGTTCAAGCGGTAAGCTTAATATGCAGCAGTTACCTAGAGATAATAAAATTGTAAAAGCCTGCATTAAAGCCACTCCTGGACATAAAATCGTCTCACAGGATTTGGCAACCGCAGAGATGTACGTAGCGGCAGTACTGTCTGAAGATAAGGTTTTGCAAGATGTATTCGTTAGTGGGGGAGACTTCCATAGCTCTATGGCTCACCGTATCTTTGGTTTACCTTGTAAAGTTGAAGATGTCACTAAAAAGTTTAAGAAGAAGAGACAAGCTGCAAAAGCGATCTCATTCGGTATTTTATATGGTTCTGGTCCTGAGAAGGTAGCCGAGACTGCTGGAGTATCTATTGATGAGGCTAAAGACGCTATTACTGAGTACTTTGAGACTTTCCATAAGCTAAAGAATTGGTTAGATACTTCTAAGAAAACGATTAAAGCTAACCAGTATATTTATAGTATTTTTGGTAGAAAACGTAGAGTCCCTAATGTAATCTCTACTGATAGAGGTATTGCAGGGCATGAAGTTAGGAGTGCGGTAAATTTCCTTATTCAGTCTGTAGCTTCTGATATTAATCTCTTAGCAGGGATTGATATGCAGAATTATATTGAGGCTAGAGGTATGAAGACTAAAATATTTGGTTTGGTGCATGACTCCATCTTAGCAGAAGTTCCCGATGAGGAAATGAATGAGTATTGCGAAAAACTAGAATACTATACTAAAATGGACAGAGGTTGTAGTATTCCTGGAGCCCCTGTAGGCGTAGACTTGGAGATTGGAGATGACTATTCTTTTGTAGAGGAGGAGCCTAATGGTTCTGCTGACTCTACCTGAAATTAGATTCCCTATATACCCGTTGAGAGGGCACGATCGTATAACTGATAGATATGGAGTGGTCAAAGTCTACACTCTGTATAAAATGTATATTATAGATGATCGAAACTTGGAGGGGAAGAATCTTGGTGAGCGCCGACTTCGAATAAAACAGTCCAAATACCCATTACGTATGAGTCTGTATAATGTTAAGGACTTACTACTTACTAAGAATAGAACTGGCGTATATATTGATGATGAAGGACAGGTCTTTAAGTACCATAAAGTAGAGAAAGCTGATTTAAACTACTACAAAATCAGAAAGTTAGTATATACCCGATTCGGTAGTACAAAAGTTATTGTTAAAGGAATTAACTCTCCCTTTTTAATGCACGAGGAAGTTCCTGGGAACTTTAAGTATGCAGGAGTTTTTAAACTACAAGGAGGATATGTATTATATGAAGTATCCACAACAGAGAAACGTAGCACTTGGAGAAGAGTATGAAAGCAGTTCTTAGTAACAGAATATTCCTAGAAACTGATGACGATTTAGAGGAATTAATAATAAAGACTCTTACCTATGAAGTAGAGCAGAGGGGTATAAATCCCCTTGATAATCCTACCATTACTATACGAAATGCTATAAAGATTAGAGACCACCTTTATTCTATCCCTAGTGGTAGAACAGACTTGATCCCTGACACTTATGAACTAGTAGACCATAGGATAAGTAATAAAGTGGAACTTCCAGAGTTCAAGTTCGAGCTAAGGGAGTCCCAACAAAACATATATAACGAGGTAGAGGGTTCTTGTTTAATTAATGCTCCTGTAAGCTATGGTAAGACGTTTTTAGGTCTTGCCATTGCTAAGAAGTTTAGTATGAAAACTCTAGTTGTAGTACATACAATTGCATTGAGGGATCAATGGGAGAAAGAAATAGAAAAATGTTTTGGTATAAAACCTGGTATTATAGGCTCTGGACGTTTCGAAATCGACAGACCTATAGTTGTAGGAAATATCCAAACCGTAAGGAAACACGTAGCTAAACTAATGATGTCCTTTGGTACAGTAATAATCGACGAGTGCCATCACGCACCTGCTAACACCTTTACTGAAGTATTGAATAAAATTAAAGCTACTAATAAGGTTGGCTTGTCTGGTACATTACAAAGAAAAGACAATCGACACGTTGTACTAAGAGACTACTTTGGGTTTAGGATATTTCAACCCCCAATTGAGAACGCTATGACTCCAGAAGTCTTTAGAATAAAAACAGATATACCTTTTAGTAGTAACCGTAATATTCCTTGGGCAGTACGAGTTAACGACTTAGTTAAGCGTGCTGACTACAAAAATCTGGTAGCAGATGTAGCACAAACCCAAGCTATAAAAGGTCACAAGGTATTAGTAGTAGCAGATAGAGTGCAGTTTCTAGAAGATATAGCAGCCCTTTGCGGTGATAATGCTATAGTTATTACAGGTAAAACTGATAATAGAGATGAATTAATGCAATCCATCTATGAAGATAAAGATATATTATGTGGTAGTATTAGTATCTTTTCGGAAGGTATTTCATTAAGTGCGCTATCTTCTATAGTGCTCGCAACTCCTATTAATAATGAGCCTATGCTCACACAGTTAATAGGGAGGATTATTAGGTTAGGGGAAGATAAGTTATCTCCTGAAGTTATTGACCTTAACTTAAAAGGATCTACGGCTAATAACCAAGCCGTAGCTAGATTAGGCTTGTACATAAAGTTAGGCTACAAAGTCTATGACATAGCTTGAAAATAATTCTTGACAAAATGGTTAATTCTTGGTATAATATAATGATAAAATATGATTGGGAAAAAATTAAACAACGCGCAAATGGTAAGCCTAAAGGTGTTATTGCTATTCTGAAGTACCTAACCTCAGGGCTGGGCACAAAGGATACACTAAAGTACCTTAATGGAAAAGATTTAACAGGAATCTCTGGAGATAGTTTTTTATTAAATCCAGGAGCTTTGTGGGCTGATAAGTCTGCTACTGAAGGAGAAATTCTTTTATATATACATTTAGCTAGTTTAAGAAACCTTCTATTTTATAAATTAAATGGTGAAGTCTCTTTACCGCTTATACATGCTGATATACATGAAAAATATATAACACAAAACAGACTACTAGCAATAGTAGACACTAAAATACACTTTAAACACGAGGATAATAAAAATGGCAATTTCATTTGGTAAAATTAATGGTAAAGCAAAAAAAGGCGGAGCAGACCTGCTAACGTTGGTTGACGGAGATAACACTTTCCGTATGGTAGGAGATATTGTAGCACGATATAACTACTGGGTAAAGAGCCCTGAGGATAAAAACATACCTATAGAGTGCTTAGGCTTTGATCGTGAGTCAGAGTCGTTTAAGAACTTGGAGAAGGACTGGGTTCGCCACTACTTCCCAGACCTTAAATGCTCTTGGGCGTATGCTGTAATGGCAATTGATCGTTCAGATAATAAACTTAAACTTCTTAACCTAAAGAAGAAAATGTTTGAGCAGATATTAACTGTGGCGGAAGAACTTGGCGATCCTACAGATAGAAAGTCAGGCTGGGATATCACAGTTAGCCGTAAAAAGACTGGCCCTTTAGCTTTTAATGTAGAGTATACAGTTAAGCAGATGAAGATTAAACCTGCAGCCCTATCAGAGGGAGACCTGGAGTTAATTAAGGATCTTAAACCTATTGACGAGATTGTAAAACGTCCAACAGCAGAGGATCAAAAAACTTTCATTGAAAGCAACGTTCTAGGCGGAAAAGACGATACAGTAAGTGAAGATGTGCTCGATGAGTTTGAGACTGCAGAAGATCTTGCTTAACTAAGGTACAGTTTGATAATAAGGGGGCTTTGTGCCCCCTTATTTTATAGGGATACATTATGAGAATTTTATTTAGTGCGGATTGGCACATTAAGCTAGGGCAGAGGAATGTTCCTAGAGATTGGCAGAAGGATAGGTTTCATACGTTCTTTGAGAAGCTACATAAACTAGAAAAGACTGTAGACTTGAATATTATCGGAGGAGACGTATTTGATAAGGTACCTTCCTTAGAAGAGTTGGAGTTATTTTTTGATTATGTTAAAGGTTGTGAAGTCGAAACTATTATATATGATGGGAACCACGAGGCAACTAAGAAAGGACATACTTTTTTAACTCAGCTACAAAAAGTAGTGCATGGTTTAAATAGTAAAGTTTCTATTGTAACAAGTAGTTGTTCTAAGCATGGCTTAGACTTCTTACCTTACACAGAGCTTAAAACTTTCAAACCCGAACAATATACAAACAATATACTATTTACACATGTTAGGGGGGAGATTCCTCCGCATGTAACCCCTGAAATAAAGTTAGATAAGCTAGCTCAGTGGGACTTAGTAGTGGCAGGGGATTTACACTCCCATTCTAATAGTCAGGAAAATATACTCTACCCTGGCAGCCCAATGACGGTATCATTTCATAGAAATGAGGTACAAACGGGAGTACTAATTCTAGAATCAGATACATTAGAGTATGAGTGGATCCCTTTAGGACTACCCCAATTAATTCGTAAAACGGTAGAATCAGAAGAAGAGATGGTGAAAACCGAGTTTCATCATACAATATACGAAATTACAGGAGATTTACTAGCACTATCTGGAGTAGATATTGATAATGAGCTTCTCGATAAGAAAATTGTGAATAAGAATACAGAAGCAGTACTAAATCTAAAGGATATGACTATAGAGGAAGAACTGTTTGAGTATCTACAAAATGTACAGAACTTAGATGCCGATAGCATCGAGAGTATTTTAGGAGTCTTTAATGATTTACATTCAAACACTTAAATGGAGTAACTGCTTCTCTTATGGGGAGAATAACTCAATAAACTTTACGGACGCTACTGTTACTCAATTACTAGGGACGAACGGTACAGGTAAAAGTAGTATACCTTTGATACTAGAAGAGGTTTTATATGGAAAGAATAATAAAGGTATAAAGAAACAGGACATAGCAAATAGAAGTATAAATCAAGGGTACTTTATCGAAGTAAATTTTAACGTAGACAGTGTAGCCTATCAAGTAACACTTAATAGAAAGACAGGCATATCATTGAAGTTACTAAAAGATGGAGAAGATATTAGTAGTCATACTACTACGGCGACTTACAAAACTATAGAGAATATTCTAGGTTTGAACTATAAAACTTTCTCACAACTGTTTTACCAAAGTGCTTCTTCGAATTTAGAGTTCCTAAAAGCTACTGATACAAATAGGAAGAAGTTTTTAATAGGGTTACTAGGATTGGATAAGTATATAGACTTATTTGAGCTTTTTAAAGATAAGTACAAAGAGTACAATTCTGAATTAGTAGCGATTGAATCTAGTTGCAATACTATTGAAGAATGGCTAAATAACAATATACTAGAAAGTGAAGAGAAACAGGATTTAGTAGAGATACCTGAGGACCCTTCAGAGGATGTTGAGTCGTACACTAAACTTAACACTAAACTAGAAAACGCTGATGAAATTAATAAAGATATTAATACTAATAATCAGTATAAAAAACTATTAGCTGATATCGACGTTTCAGCTGTAGCAATGCAAGTGGACAAGCCAGAGTCTACAGACTCCTCCGTCCAAGAGAAAGGATCACTAGAATCTGAAACCCTTGCTAGAAAAACTCTAATTAGTAAACTTTCTAAGTTAGAGGGACAGTGCCCTACTTGTATGCAACCAGTAGACGAAGCTTTTATATCAGACTTAATTAGTATCTCTAATGAGGTTATTGAAACAAACTCAGGTAAGATTGAGGAGATTGATACATTAGTTGCTTCGGCTAAAACTAAGATGACTGAGTACAGAAACCACCGGAAACTCGTAACAGAGTTCGAAAACTTAAACAGTTTGGTAAATAAAGATATGGCAACTAATTTAGTAGATAGAGAATTCGTACAGGATAGGCTAGATGTTTTAAACGCAAGTATTTTAGCAATCCGAGCTAAGATTAAAACCGCTATTCGATGTAATGAACAGGCTACAGCTTGGAATACTAAAGTGGAGGTTATTTTACAACAAACGCAGGATTTCCAAGAGAAGTTAGAGCGTAAAAATAAGGATTTAGCTGAAGCTAAGGAAGTAATGGGTATTATTACTATACTTCGTAAGTCTTTCAGTACAAACGGACTTATCGCTTTTAAAATCGAGTCTTTAGTAAAAGATTTAGAAGAACAAATCAACACATACCTAGCTGAACTTTCGAGTGGAAGATTTCAGTTGAATTTTAATCTAAAAGGTGAAAAGTTAAATATTCAAATAATAGATGAAGGTAGACAGGTCGAAATCGAGGCTCTTTCAAGTGGGGAGTTTGGCCGAGTGAATACAGCTACATTACTTGGAATTAGAAAGATAATGAATATACTTTCTAAATCTAAATTAAATTTATTAATCTTAGATGAGGTAATGGGCGTGTTAGATGACGAGGGAAAAGAAAAATTAGTAGAAATTCTACTACAGGAAGAGAATATAAACACATTTATTGTGTCCCATGAATTTGAGCACCCCTTGTTGCATAAAGTAAATATAACCAAGGAGAGTGGTATCTCCCGACTGGAGGCAGAATAATGACACCAAGACACCAAGTGTATAAGATACTTAATATTAGAAATAATAACTCCTACATAGGAGTTACTGGTAACTTAACTAATCGTATAAAAGGGCATAAATGCCCCCCCAACAAAAAAATAAGGGAATATTTAAATGGTTGATAGTAGAGCAAAAGGAGCAAGAAACGAGTTAGTATGTAGAAACAAACTGAGAGAATTAACGAGCTTAGAGTGGGAAAGAGTCCCTAGTTCGGGAGCTCTCGGAGAGCAGCATAAGTTAAAAGGTGACTTATACCTCCCAGGGGAGCATAATATTTATTGTATAGAGGTAAAAGCTTACAAAGATGAGCATTTTAATAGTAAAATTTTGACTGCCGCTAAGAGTAATAACTGGCGACTATGGTGGGCTCAAACGATTAGAGAATCAGCGCAAGTTGATAAGAAACCTATATTAATTTTTAAGTATGATAGGTCTAAATGGTTTATGACCTCCCTAATTGAGCCCACGACAGACTTTGAGTATTTCAAATTCTCTAATGGTACATATACAGCATTACTAGAAGATTATATACATTCTATAGAGGAGTGGATTAAATGAAATGGGAAGATTTAAAAGCAAACGGAGAAAGAACTAACTTATTAGTAGTAGACGGGCTAAACTTAGCTTTTAGGTATAAGCATAATGGCTCTACGAACTTCGCAGCGGACTACCTTAGGCTTATACAAAGCTTAGCTCAGTCTTACCAGGCCTGTAAGGTTATAGTTACCTCAGATTGGGGGAAGTCTTCTTATAGACTAGGGATTGATGAAGAGTACAAAGGTAATCGTAAAAAATTGAGGGAGACTCAGACAGACGACGAGAAGCAAGCGTTTAAAGCGTTTATGGAAGAGTTCAATCGTACGATGACGCTAGTCGGCGAAGTGTACCCTGTAGTTAAGTTTAAAGGAGTAGAGGCAGATGACATTGCCTCATATATTGCAAAGAAGTTTCCAAACTCAGACCTAGAGCATTGTTGGCTAGTATCCTCAGATAAAGACTGGGATTTATTAATTACTAACAAAGTGTCTAGGTTTTCGTACGTTACCAGAAAGGAAACAACTATGGAGAATTTTGAAGAGATACATAGTTGCAGCCCAGAAGAGTTTATTAGTATGAAATGTCTGATGGGGGACTCGGGAGATAATGTTAAAGGAATTGCAGGAGTTGGCGCAAAGCGCGCATACTGCCTGATAAAAGAGCATGGTTCTGCGTTTGACATCTGGGATCAAATTCCGCTACCAGGAAACTACGTATATATTAAGAATGTTAATCAATCGGAAGACTTGATACTAACAAACTATAAATTAATGGACTTATTGAGCTACTGTGAAGAAGCGATAGGAGACGATAACTTAAAAGAATTAGATAATACATTAGGGAGGTATATAGGTGCGAATTAAGAAAAGAAATGGCAAACTAGAAGAACTGAATATTGACAATATTCATAGAATGTTGGAGGCGTGTAAGCGAGATGACTTAGATATTTCAGTATCAGCAACAGCAATTAATGCTCACATTAAATTTGCGGATGGTATGAGTACCACAGATATTCAGAAAACTTTAATTAAGTCAGCTGCGGAAAATATTACTACAGATACCCCCGACTATTCTATCTTAGCCGCTAGGTTACTAGTAACAGAAATGAGAAAGGAGGTATACGGGAGTTTCGACCCTCTACCTTTCTTAGAGTATGTACACTTGAACGTAGAGCAAGGGTTGTACGACTCAGCAATCCTAGAATACTACTCGGATGAAGAAATTGAGATTTTAGGTGATTTAATAGACTATGAGAATGATCTACACCGCCCTTACTCCTCAATCGTTCAGATGGATAGTAAGTACCTTATTAAAGATGCTAAGACCGACCGTCGTTTAGAAATGATACAAGAAATCTTTATGCTTATCCCTATGGTGATATTTGCAAAAGAAACTGATAGAATGACGTATATTAAAGACTTCTACACAGCTTTAAAAGATGACAAAATCAGTTTACCTACCCCTATTATTAGCGGAGTACGAACCAAACTAAAAATGTTCAGTTCTTGCTGCAAGATTAAAATGGGAGACACCTCGGAATCTATCTTATCCTCTGAATATGCTCTGTCTCTTATGACAGCTAATAGAGCGGGTATTGGTTTAGATATGGGACCTGTCCGAGGTATTTTAGCTCCCGTAAAGCATAATACTGTAAAACATACTGGGGCATTGCCTTTACTTAAGACAGTAGAGGCGGCTAGTAAACAGTTTACACAGAATAGCCTACGAACAGGGGCAACCGTAGTTAACTACCCAATATTCAATTGGGAGATCATGGATATTTTAGAGTATAAAAATAATCAAGGCTCTAATACTAATAGAGCCAGGTTTATTGACTATACTATAGGCGTTCCAAACATCTTCTTCGAACGAGTTTTAAAGAAGCAGGACTTTACACTATTTAGTTCCGAAGATGTCCCCGAGTTATTTAAGTATTATGGAGATCCTGTTAAATTTAAGGAATCTTATGAAGCGTATGAAAAGAAGGGCGGCATCCGAAAAAAAGTCCTGCCCGCTGTGGAAGTGTTTAATAAACTCATTAAAGAACGGGTCGGCACTGGTCGTATTTACTTACATTTTATTGATAACGTTAATAGTCAAGGCTTATTTGATGAACCAGTAACTCAAACAAACCTGTGTAGTGAGGTGTTTTTGCCTACAAAAGCTATGAAATTCAAAGGCTTAGAACAAACGCAGCATACTAGTATAGATGAGTATGACTTAGATAATGGTATGATTAGTTTATGTATTTTAGGCTGTGTCAACTTTGGTAAGCTAGAAGATATTAGTGAGTTGGATGGATTAACTGAGATTATGGTTAGATTCTTAGATAACTTAATTGATGTCCAAGACTACCCTCTAGACGCAGCAGAGTGGCCTACAAAAGGGTATCGTTTTCTAGGTGTAGGAATTAGTGATTTCGCACACTTCTTAGCTAAGCATGAATTAGTCCTAGGGACTGAGGAATCTAAAAGAATGACTCACCAATGGGCAGAGCGCTTTCAATTTGGACTCGTTAGAGCCTCTATTAATTTAGCGGAAGAAAGAGGTGCTTGTGAGTACTCAAATAAAAGTGCTTATTCTAGAGGTGTAATGCCTGTAGATACATATAATACTAATGTGGACCAAATATACCCTGATGAGTTATTATGTGATTGGGATTTATTAAGAATACGGGCTAGAAAGTTTGGAATCAGGAATATGGCATTAAGTGCTATTCCTCCTACTGCTAGTAGTTCTTTGGTTAGTAATTCAACTCAAGGAATTGACCCTATTCAGACAACTACAGATACATTTGAAGCGTCTAATTTTACAGTTAAATCTTTAGTACCAGACTTTGAAAAAGAACCATACTATATGAAGTCTTGGGATATGCCAGGTAATAACTCTGCAGAGTATCTCAAACTAATGGCAATCATACAGAAGTTTATTGACCAAGGTATGAGTACGAATCAATGGTACGATTTAACTAAGATGCCTAATAAGATACTAGACGCTAATAGGGTGAAAAGAGATATCTTAACGGCTTGGAAGTACGGGCTAAAAAGTTTATATTACATTAGAACTAAAGACAAAGAAAATAAAAGTGGAACAATAACCGAGGGTTGCGAAAGCGGCGCTTGTAGCATTTAGGAGAAAACAAATGAAAACAAATGAAAATGTAACTAGTAATGTGAGACTAATATCTTACTCTATGCCTTCAGCTGAAATGGACGAAGCAGGGTTAGAAAACGTGCAAGATTTAATAGCATACTGTGCTAGAGTATCTAACCCTAGTAACCAGTTTAATAAAGAGACTTCTGAAAAACTAATCAAGTATCTTATTAAACACAAACACTGGTCTCCTTTAGAAACTGTATCTGCTTGTCTAGAGATTGAAACTACTCGAGATATAGGAAGGCAAATCCTTAGACACAGGTCGTTTTCTTTCCAAGAGTTCTCTCAAAGATATGCAGACCCTACTAAGGATATGCAGTTTATGTTACGAGAGGCGCGATTGCAAGACCTTGAGAATAGGCAAAACTCTGTAAAAGTAGACGATACTGAGTTGTCTACAATGTGGCGAAGAAAACAAGAGGAAGTGATTAGGAGTTCTTTAGATGCGTATACTTGGGCAACTGAGAATGGTATTGCTAAAGAACAAGCTAGAGCTGTACTTCCTGAAGGATGTACTATGAGTAGGATGTATATGAACGGGACACTTCGTTCATGGCTTCACTACATTGAGCTACGAGGGGCAAATGGTACTCAACTAGAGCATATAGAAATTGCCCAAAAATGTGCCCACGTTATAGCAGGGATATTCCCTCTAATGGAGAACTTATGAGTTGTAAAATATTTAATTTAGGTGAAACAGTAAACAGCAAGCGAACTAGACTATTTCTAGGAGAAGAGTCTTGTAATAGAAATATACAATCATACCACGACCCTAAGTACCCTTGGATACTAGAGTTTGCAGAAGAAATGAGAGCTATAGGTAATTGGAGTAAAAATGAAATTGACTTATCTAAAGAGAAAATACATTTTGATGGACTGGATGAGGCTGGTAGACATATTTACGAGTCTGGGCTTAAATTCGCTATTACTCTTGACAGTTGTGCAGGGAGGGCTCCTCTACAACTATTTAATAACGGGGGTATTAGTAATAATCCTGAGTGGGAGTTATATATCACAAACCATCAGAACAACGAGCTCTTACACTCTGAGTCTTATACTGAAATGGTCCGCGCTATATATAATGATGTGGATGTTTTTATTGATTCAATCATAGATGATGAACATATCCAAAAGAGAGCTACTTCTATTCTAGGAGCGTTTGATTGGGCTACTAGTGTATTCGACCGAATGGACGCGAATAAAACTGGTAGTGATAACAATATGACTAAGATCTTTCCAGAAGTGGATGAGAAGATGGTTAAGACTGCAATATACAAAGCAGCTATCGTACTTAATATGTTTGAGGGTATTCGGTTCTTCGCAACATTTGTAACAGCTTGGAGCTTTAGTGAACAGCCAGATAAGCTAATGGCAGGATCTAGTAATATCTTTAAACTTATTGCTAGAGATGAGATGGTTCACTTGGATGTGTTTCAGCGTGTAATCAAAATGCTAAGAACGGATTATAGTGAAGGATTTGTTGAAGTTGCAGCCGAGTTAGAAGATGAAGTGTACGCAATGTATCAAACTGGGTATGAGGAAGAATTGGCGTGGATTGAGTTCTTGTTCAGTAAAGGTTCTCCCCTTATTGGCATGAATGCAGCGATTCTTAAAGAGTACATGGACTATATCTTTGCAGCAAGACTCACTAATATAGGTTTAGACCCTAAAAGATTGGGACTAACTTTAGTTAAAAACCCACTACCTTGGGTAGACAACTACTTAGATAGTAGTCATATTAAGTCTGCTCCACAAGAGATTGAGTCCGTAAACTATGTTGCAGCGATTGATAATTCAGTAGATGAGGACTTTGACTTAGATGACTTATAAGAAAATACCTGTACAGAGCATAACCGCAGTACCTAAAGATGAGAAGTATATTAGCCTAAAGGAGGGTATTAAATTAGGTTTATTTAATAAACTAAATAAAGTCAATATTCTAGTAACTAATAAATGTAACCTTAGGTGCGAGTACTGCTATGAACAACATAAGAAGGATTATGGGGTAATAACAGTAGAAAAGATTAAAAAGATCTGGGACTTTCTAAAGCAGGTAGGAACTACTAATGTGCCTAAGGATATACAGTTCTTTGGTGGGGAGCCTTTGCTAAAGAAGGATGTAATCCTTGAGTTCTTAGATACTTATCGAGACGAGCTAGAAGCTGGTAAAGATGAAATTAAGGTTAATATGGTCTCTAATGGTACTTTATTAGATGAGGAGTTCTTAAAAGAATACACCTCACATAGTCATACTAGGTTTTGTTTCTCAATAGACACATTTGATCCTGAAAAGGATCAGCGTGGGGTTGATACGGCTGAACTATATAGCACAATAGCGGATATGTTCCCTAAGCAGTTCAAATTAGATGGAAGGTTGGGTATACGATGCACTATGAGTCCTGACAATGTTAGAGACCTAGTAAACTTTATAGACGAACTGTACGCAATAGATGTTAGAAGCATAATTGTACACCCTTTAACCTTTAGTGCAACTGAAGGATTAGTAGAGTGGTCCCAAGAAGATTGGGATGTAGTTTATAAAGGGCTGCAGCAGACGTACACAGCCTACCCAGACTTCTCTATTGAATTTGCTGAAGGAGTAGGACATAAAGGGGGCTCCAACTGCATGATTGCTAGTGATATGATGGCTTTAGACGGTTCAGGTGAGTATACTGGGTGCTACTTTTTCACCAATAATAAGATGGGGCTGCAACAAGCAGTACTAGGTAATATCTTTGAGGATAAAGTATACATTGACAATTACAAACACTGGATTGATGCTTATAATGCCTTCTTTGATAATGATACTTGTAATAGTTGTAATATTAGGGGGTTGTGTTACTCTTGTCCAGCAGGTAACCTTACGGTATTTGGTAAGCCTTATAGTAATTATAAAGCCTGTGCAGAAATTACTGAGTTTCACGTTAAACTAAAAGCCTTTCAAAATGAGGCGAGGTTTGAACTATTAGTTACAGAAGTATCTGAGGAATTAAGTGAGGGGACCCTCGCAGTAAGGGTAGTGCAGCTAGAGCATAAGTTTAAGCACGGAACTATCTATATGAAGGAGGACATTAGAAAAGATGGCTACCCAGAGTTAGACGTAGCTCTTAGTAATTTAGAAGGTACGATGTGTAATACCCGCACCGATAACCAAATTATTAACATTTATAATAGTTTACGTACGAGTGGTTTAAGAGGTGCAGAGCACTTACCGTCCTCATTAACAGATATTAGTGAGGGGTTTAAACCTCAGTTGATATATGTAATCTCCGCTTTAGAGATGATGCTATTTAACAAATGGTCAGACACTAACGAGAACAATGAGATAACCTTATGACGGATGATCTAGTAATTTATACAGGGACCCAATGTAACTTTAACTGTGGTTATTGTGATAGGGATTATATTAAAGAAGCTCACGGGTATCAGAAGCTGAAGTTAGGGGACTTACCTGATATATATAAGCTACTCGATACCTTGACTCAGGATTTTAAAATGCTCTCCTTTCATGGAGGGGAGCCCTTTTTATTTGTTAAGATAATGGATAAGATTATGTCTTACAAGAAACAATATCCGCTATACTATATCCAAACAAACGGCTCCTTAATTCTTAAGAACAAGGAGTTTTTAACTAAGTGGGCAGACAGGGTACTCATTAGTATATCCTATGACTTTAATTATCAAGAGACTAATAGAACTTTATTTGATGTGGACGAAACTTTAGAGTTCTTAAAGTCTAAGAATATACCTGTGAAGCTACAGTCGGTAGTGCCTATGTCAGGGGACTTCTTTAAAGCTAGAACTATGACTCAAATAATGACTTGGTACGAGAAAGGTTGGGTGCAAAAGTTTGGGTTCGTAGCGTTGAAGTATACTAGGAGCCCTAAGGCCTACACTATACATTTGGATGATATGTCTAAAGAGTACATTGCCTCTTTCTTTCAGAAATACTTGGTGTTCTTGCAGACCTTAGTTATTAATAATATACCCTTTCATTTAGATGGGGTGGATGATTTTAAGGTACACGACTACAATGAGTATGATAACCCTTCAGAGCTAATAGTATCTCCCGACGGGTATTTATACTCCGAGTTTGATTTCCTAGATTATAGGCAAACCGAGGTTCGGTCTGGTAAGTGGCGTAATGGATTAGAATTATATAACGATGTACAATATAAGTTATTAGACTATTGTAAAACTTGCTCTACTAGAGATATGTGTGGATTAAAGTATGCTAGGAGCGCCTTTGACTTACCTATAACCTTAAAGCACTGTGAGTACTTTTTAACCCTTCAAAGAATGACCTTTATGCATTTAAATAAACTAAAAAATAAGAGCTTGTTGGAGCTAGTAATTATATGAATTATCAAGATACCTTTATGACCTTAGATGGTTTAATCAACTTAGGGGACGAGTTAGCCTTCTCGATTTTACCTGAGTATAAATGTAACGCGGGGTGTAAGACCTGTAGAGTAGCAAAAGCGTGGCCAGGGAAATTAGACTTGAGTAAAGTTCTTGTCCCAGAAGCCGATATATTTAATATAGCAAAGTATTTTAACACGTTATGTATCTATGACGATTTAAATTATATCAAGACTAACGAGGGCTTATTTGACTTTTATAAAAGAAATGAGCAGAAGTTCTGGAGTGATAATTTAACAGATAGAGCTATTCCTCAGCAACTTGACATATTATTAAATGATCTAAACCTCATAGGAGTACGGGAGGTTTCTTTATTTGATCATTACATAGTCGACCCCAAACTCATAGGAAAATACTCTGGGTTAGGGATACTTGATCTTGTTAAAGACCTAAATGAAAAGTATAAAATTAAACGTATAAAGATTATGCTTACAAATGCTGAGGATGCGTGTAATCCTAAAGTAGATGAAGTTCATAAGTGGGCTGAGAAGCTGGGAATGGATATATTATATATAGGGAACTTTCTTAGAACTGATAATAAGCTTCTACAGGACTTAAAAGAATATAAATTTAAGCATTTGGCTGAGTTTGAGAAAGACCCCGCACTTATATACTATATACAGAAAGGTAAGATGTGGAAAGCGGATAGTTGTGGTCTATACTTAATAAATAATAAGCTAGAAACTAATGCCATGAAACCTGGGTTGTATAATATTAAGAATTTTAATGCTAAAGAGTTTATTTATATACTACTAAAAAGTAAGCTAGAGGATTACACTGCATATGCTAAACAAGTAGATATAGAGTACTTTAACGGAGTATCTAAGGACTTAATATTAAATAAAGACTTTAACTTAATCCCAGAAATTCTACTACCTTCTTATTATGTGTATGCGCAAAAGCTGTTAGAAGAGGGGTTTGTTAAAACCGATTATGGGTTATATAAACCTGATGGGCGTGAGGTTAAGTCTATTATAGAATGGAGGTCATTGTGTACAAAGTAAATATCGCTAAGGATTTGTATATAGATGAAGGAATTACTTACAATAACGAGGGGGAGCCCCTTACTCAGTACCAAGTAGTAGACTTCCCTTTTACCCCTCATAGTCTAAAGAAAGTACCTAAACCTAAGAAATTACGTATCAGTTTAGGGCAGAAGTGTAATTATAGCTGCCAGTACTGCTTACAAGATGCTCTTAGTGAAAAGATAACTTACAAGGATATCAACAAAGAAGTACTTAGTAAATTAGACCTATCGGACGCGGAACGCGTCGAATTGTGGGGTGGGGAGCCTTTCATATACTGGTATTATATGAAACAGATAATTGATGAACTAGATAAAGAAGGGCTAGAATGGCTTATTGTTACTAACGGTTCATTGCTAGAACAGAAACATGTAAACTACTTTAAGAGTAAGAAGAGTAAGTTTCTTATTACTGTAAGCCACGATGGGCCAGGGCAGGAGCTACTAAGAGGGGAAGATGTACTACCTGAAAAAGCTCAACTACTGACTCAACTAAAGGATTTTGCCACAGTAAGCTTCAATACTATTATATCAAATCAAAACTTTGACTTATTTGCTATAGAGAAATTCTTTAACCCTTATAACCTAAATAATAATTATGAATTAGCTGAAGCTTATGACTATAAGGGTATGGCTTATGTAATACAAGGCGAAAATCTAGAAAAATACGATCAAATTCTGAGAAAGTATCTGGTTGAGAGTAAACAAAGTAATAGTTTTAAACAAGATTTACGACATCATATTGAATTTATTATGAAACCACATAAAAAATTAACTTCTACAAGATGTGGGATAGATTGTGAGGAGTTCTTAACTATTGATTTACAGGGGAATATAAAGCCCTGCCAAAACGTTGGCACAGAGTACATTAGTGGCAATGTGGCGGATATGTCCAAAGTTGAATTAAAGAAAATAAAGTTTAACGGAATGGGTAAGTGTAGAGCCTGTGAGGTAAAAGACTTATGTATGAGCCATTGTCCTCTAATTCAAGATATAAATATTTTTAACGCTAACTGTCTAGTTAATAAAGTACATTATAAGGCAATACAAGATACAGCATACCAAGTCTTATTTCAAGAAGTTATTTTGTAACATAAAAAAAAAAACCGCTATACAATTAAGTATAGCGGTTTTTTTATGTTATCCCCAAGTACCTCGAGTACAATCACAATTACAATTACAATTAGTACCAAAATTATCGTAGAAGATATGCGTGTGGGTTAGAACTGTTTTCATCGCATTAATGATATTATCAAATTCAGCTTGAGACACAGTATCCCCCGGATTTTTTTCTCCGCCTGCTACGGAGCTGCCGCCAGAAGCGCTAGTATTCTCATTACCCATTATCCACTCCTCAGAATCTTATAACCAAATATTAGATCATCTTCAGTACTAGAATACTCAAAAACATTGTTAGGAATAGTTACTTCTACATAACCTGCGTTATGTGTACCCTGTAGCCGAACTACAGAACCCTTAACCGTGTAACCAAAATTAGTACTAACCTCTAAAGGGAAGTCAAAGTAGTCCGTTTCCAAGTCCCATATCTTAGACTTAAAATCAATACTAAATTCAGTAGTACCAGTGTCTAAGAATAGAGTGTCTCCTAGTACTTTTTTGACGTTACTAAAAGATATTAGTTGTCCAAAGATTTCTTTCTTAAAGGTACCACACTTAGCATCTACGTATAAGTACTCAAACTCATCAGAGCTAATATGTCCTTGAATCCTATCCGTTACTGAAATTAATTTGTTATTAAGTAACATATAGTAAAGGGGGGATTGTGCTACCTTATAAAAACTTGCAGCTATGTACCAAGTCTTTTCCTCTGTATCAACAGCCGAGGCGTTAGTACCCAAGTTTACTAAATCAGTACCTGAAACTCCGTAAAGACTAAAGTTATTCAGTACTGATTTTCCATCATTACTAGCAGTGTCTAAGATAGCTGCAACTAACACCACCTCGTAACTATCTAAGGCATTTAAGATAAGTTCTTCATCTAACTCAAAAGTATCTTCAGACCCTTCAACCTTAATAGAGGCATGGCTAGCAGTATCTGGCATACTTAATTTCAAAGGAGATTTAGCCTTTGTTCTATCCCAATGTTTAATATTGGTAAACCCATACTTATCTGCTAGCATATCGGATACCGCGTATTGTTTATCGGCATCAGGGTTGGAATTTTGTACTACAATAAATTTTTTCATTTTCTCTCCTATAAGATACTATCGTATATATTGTGGGTGTGGGACTGTAAAGCATTGACTAAGGCTCTTAAGTGGTCTACTTCGTCGTCCTTAACCAATTCTCCCACAGTTCTATCTGTATCTGAAATCCCTTGCGTCCCAGAAGGGCCTGCGGTATTATCACTGTTAGTAGTTGTACTATAAGTGCTTTTGTTCCCGTAGGCGGCCCATTCTTGGTCATCTACAGTATGGTAATGGGAATTTAGCTCCATAGCGTACCCTAATAGTGTAGTAATAGATGCGTGAGATATATTACTACCTGAGCTAAAATTACCCTTTAAGGAATCAAGGGTGGAACTAGAAAAGCTTAGCCCTTGAGGTACGGAAGTAGTTCTATTTGTCATTTTAACTCCTTTTAATTTTTATATATTATACCACTTAACACCTAAAATGTCAAGAGTTATTTTTTAATTAGCTACCAAAACTTTAAATTAAGGTACTTTCAACTTACACGCAGCTTCCAGTACAGGGAAGTTCGCAGGATTAACAATCAAACTTCTATAATCAGCGCAAGCCGCTAATAACTGTGTTTCATTATTGATTTTATTAGCTCTCGCTTGATCTCTATTAATCTTCTCACAATTAGAACCTATTGGCATAACCCACCCGAATTTAAGAGTTCTTTCTTGAGTTCCAAGCATTTTAATAATTTCATCTTATCTTCCTGTAAACCTGTCTATATCATCAAATAAATCATCGATTGCGGGTCTAATCTCATTGTCAATAACGCTCCGATTTTTAGTAGCCACCATCTCAATATCCTTTAATTTACGCATACGCTCTTCTAGTACGATTATCTTATTCATATTATTATCAGCTAGTGACCTAATCCAAGCATCGTCATAAGCTTCCGCAAGCTCTACCTTAGTCTCTAAGATACCTACTCGCTGAAGAAGGTCCGACGACTCTCTAACTTCACGCATCTCTTTCGATAGCTCAGCAACTGCAGCGATTAGGTTATTCTGCCTTTCTTCCATAACATAATAACCCCCTACCGAAGCACTTAGTGCAATCCCTACACCTACTAAGGTACTTATTTTTTCTATATTCATTTGCTTTCTCCTTTACATCCTATCCATCGGATGAACTCGCCCGTCTATCTCAACTAAAATCATAGGCACATCACCTACGGTTACGCCTTTGTCAGGCATAAACGATTCCATTGGTTTAGTGCGTTCGGCAGGTGGTGTGCAACCTGTTATTGTCAAGAATACCGTACTAAATACGATGGAAACCCTTATGAAGAATACTAGATCTTCCTTACTCATTATTCAGGGCGGCTATCTGACCATCGTGTCGCTGTACCGCTTTCTCTAAATGCTCTAAACGCTGTTCCATTGCTTATCCTTATATTGTTTGGTAGGGCATTTCACCCCTTGTTGTTTTTTAAACTAGAGCTTCAACTTCTGCGACTGAACTATAACCAAGTCTAAATATCTCACCATTTGGATCACTCATAAATTCATACTGATATTTCTCAGCTACTACA